>Ga0194129_10005803_pt1 | contig 15499 bp, 6 predicted proteins | sample TA2KigCa35mmetaG_FD_150862 | JGI IMG/M metagenome (GOLD analysis project Ga0194129, IMG submission 150862) | Freshwater microbial communities from Lake Tanganyika, Tanzania - TA2015038 Kigoma Deep Cast 35m | ecosystem: Environmental > Aquatic > Freshwater > Lake | place: Tanzania: Lake... | reverse complement strand
ACGACGGCGGTTCGTCGGTACTGCTCGTGCGACTGGCGGCGGACCACGAAGGCGGGCCGCCTCTGGCCCGCTCCGTGGCGGCGATCGAGGAGGTCGTGTCGGCCACGACGGCCGCAGGCAGCCTGGCCGTCGACGTGACCGGCATTCCCGCACTCCGCGAGCAGGCGACGCGGGCCCTGCGCCGTGACATGCTCGTCTTCAACTCGCTCGGCCTCGGCCTGGCGGTGGTGCTCTCGGCGAGCGTGGCCCGCAGCCTGCGGAGCACGGTCGTCGCCTGCGTGCCTCCGTTCGTGGGCGCGGTCTGGGCGCTGGGCGTGCTCGGACTCTGCGGGGCTCCCATCAACATCCTCACGAGTGTCGTGCCGTCGCTCGCGCTTGTCGTGGGCACCTGCGACTCAATCCACTTCATCGAGGACATGCGGCGGAGCGCCCGCCGCGGGCTCGAGCCGCTCCAGGCCTCCGTGGGGGCCGTGCGCCGCGTGGGGTCCGCCTGCGGACTGACCAGCATCGTAACGGCGATCGGTTTCGCGTCGTTGGCCGTCGCCAGGATCGACGTGGTGCGGGCCTTCGGAATCGCCGCCGCCGTCGGCGCGTTGGCGAGTTTCGCCGCCGTCACGCTGCTGACGCCATTGCTGGCGAGTTTGCCCTGGCTGTCGGGCATGCGGCTGGGACGATCCTCGCGGCTGGCAGGCAGGCTGGCGGGCAGGCTGGCCGGCTTCTCGGTGCGTCACGCCCGCCCACTGGCGGCCACCGCCTGCGCTGCGACGCTCGCCTTGGCGGTGGTCGGCGGTTCCCTCGAGGCCGACAACCGGGTGGCCGACTCGCTCCCGCGCCGAGCCCCCGCGGCGGCGGCCTTAGCGCGAGTCGACGACGAGTTCGGCGGCGTGATGGGCGTCGAGGTGGTGATCCGCTGGCCGAGCGGCGTCGACTGGCGGTCGGGTGAGGTCATGACGGCACTCGAGCAGGTGGCGACGGTGATCTCGGACGAGGCCCCCGTGTCGCGCCCGGTCTCCCTGGCCAGCGTGACCAGCGGCCTACCCGAACGAGCCCGGTCGCGACTGCCGCCGGAACAGTTCCTGGATCTCGTCTCGCCCGACGACCGGATGGCCCTGGTGAGGGCCCGAATTTCCGACCTCGGCTCGCGGCAGCTCGAGGGCATCTACGAGCGGGTCGAGGCACGGCTGGCGGACCTGCAGAAGGCCCGACCGGACTGGCAGTTCGACCTGTCGGGCATGTCGGTGGTCTCGGCCCGCAATATTCGGCAACTCGTGCGGGACCTCGGTTCGAGCCTGCTGGTGGAAGTGGCCGTGATCGCCTGCATCCTGGCGATCGCCTTTCGGTCGCCGCTGGCCGGGATCGTCAGCCTCGTGCCCAATGTCTTTCCACTGGCGGTGATCGGGGCACTGCTCGTGGCTGCCGGCCGCGGGCTCGACCCGGCCAGTGTGATCGTGTTCAACGTCTGTCTCGGCATGGCCGTGGACGACACCGTGCACATCCTCTCGTCGCTCGCCCGGCAGCGGCGGGCCGGTGTCGACATCTCGACAGCCGTTCGCCGCGCTGTCGCCGAGACGGGGAATGCCGTGATCGTCGGGGGCGTGGTGCTGACGGTCGGGTTCGCCGCGGTGACGGTCAGTTCGGTGCCGGTGCTCGCAGGCTTCGGCTTCCTCGCCTGTACCGCCGTTGCCGCCGCGACGTTCGCCGAACTCGTCTTCCTGCCGGCCCTGCTGGTCATCACCGACGGCCTGGTCAGGCCGCGACGGGCCCTGGTCCGTGACGGGCTGTTCGGAACGCCGCCCCTCGCCTGGCGGCCGGCCGGTGAAGCCGCCTGATCCGGCTCCCATCCGATCCTCGGCCCCAGGCGGTCACCGAATGCCGGCGGCGGTTCGACAGGCTCGCGTTGCGGACCGCCGACGTGGCCGTCCCGCGGCGGATCAGGCGGTGGCGGCCACCGCCGCGGCCACCGCCTCGACGGCCATCACGATCTGCTCCTCGGCATGCTCGCTGGTGATGAAGAACCGGATGCGAGCCTGCGACTCGCGCACGGCCGGATAGAGGATCGGCCGGGCGTTGATCCCCTGCTCCAGGAGCCGCTGCGACACCGCCAGCGCGCGTCGCGAGGAGCCCACGATGACCGGCATCACCGGTGTGTCACCGCTGGCCCCCGTATCCAGGCCGGCATCGATCGCAAGCTTCAGGAATAGCTCCGCCCGGTCCTTCAGCCGCGACACCCGCCAGGGCTCGCGCTGCACGACCCGCACCGCTTCCAAGGCGGCTGCAGCGTTGGCGGGCGAGCAGGCCGTCGAGAACACGAAGGCCGGCGTGGTCAGCCCCAGGTAGTCGATCAGCCTAGCCGATCCCGCGAGGTAACCGCCGCCCGAGCCAAGGGCCTTGGAAATCGTGCCCATCCAGAGATCACCTGCGGCCGGGTCGACGCCGAAGTGCTCGCAGATACCGCGGCCCTGCCGGCCCATCGTGCCCACGGAATGGGCCTCGTCGACGTAGAGCAAGGCGTCGTGTCGACGCTTCACGTCGATGAACCGCGGCAGGTCGGGATAGTCGCCGTCCATGCTGTAGACACCCTCGATCGCGACCAGCACGCGTCGGTACCGGCCGCGGATGTCGCGGAGTAGCGAGTCGAGCTGCTCATGGTCGTTGTGGCGGAAGCTGCGGCGGGCCGCCGCGGAGGCCGACGCGCCCTGCACGATGCTGTTGTGGGCGAGTTCGTCGTACAGAATCAGATCGCCGTCACCGAACAGGTGGGCCAACACGGAGGCGTTGGTGCCGTAGCCGCACGGGAACACGGTGGCCCGCTGCACGCCGAGGAAGGCGGCCAGCTCCCCGTCGAGCGCGTCGTGGACGGTCGTGTTGCCGCCGACCATGCGACTCGCCGAGCCGCTCGTGCCGAAGCGGTCGATGGCTTCCTTGGCAGCCCGGCGGACATCCGCATGCCCCGCCAGGCCGAGGTAGTCGAAACTCGTGAAGGTCACCACATCGCGGCCGGCGATGCGGGCGGATCGGCCGCTGACACACTCGTTGGCCAGCCGGAATGGATTGGCCAAACCCGCTTCGCGGAGACCGGCCAGCCGCTCCTCGAGGGCCGCCACCTCCGGAAATCCCGCCGCCACGTCGCCTCCGAGCGGGGCAGGTGGGACCGACCGGTGCGGCGGGGTCCCCTCGGGCCGCGGGGCGGCCACCACGTGCCGGTCGACCGCGTCGAACATCCGCTCGGCCACGCACGCCACGAGGTCGCCGCAGGTCCGCACCGCCGCCAGCCATTCGTCGCGGAAGCGCATCACGTAACGCCCCTCGAGCCGTGCGATCGCATCGGCCAGGCGGGCGGAATCGATCCCCACGTCCGTCAGCCGCGACGCCGTGGACAACGGTCGCCGTCCCGAGGGCGGCAGCACCCGCTCCAACTCGTCGATCACCACTCCGGCGATCACCTCGAGCGTGTGGGCGTTGGGCAGTTCCCGCTCCGCGACGGGGGCTGCGTCGAAGGGCGACCGACCATCATGGATTCGAATCATCACCGAGACCGCCTCTTGCGGTGAACACTTCGATCAACCAGAAGGGCACTATACGGCCACGGCCGAAAATCGACAGCGCCGAATCCGGGCACGCGAGCGTGGCCGCCGAAAATGGTCAAGACGGAAACCCACTTTCCATCGCGTGGCGGACAGGTTTGTCAAACTTTGCGGGCTGCGGCGACTCGTCTCGTCGCGCCGGTCGAGGCGGCCGGCGGCTCAGTCGGAGAGCAGCCGGCGCAGCACGAACGGCAGAATTCCTCCCGCCCTGAACTGGTCGAGTTCGACCGGCGTGTCGATCCGCACGAGACAGGGAATCTCCTTCGTCGTGCCGTCGGCGGCCGTCGCCCGCACCAGCACGGTGGCCCGTGGCGTCAGGGCGTCGAACGGGATGTCGAAGGTCTCCTCGCCCGTCAGGCCGAGGTGCTGCCAGGCGTCGGGCAGCACCAGCGGCAACACGCCCATGCCGACCAGGTTGGACCGGTGAATCCGCTCGAAGCTCGACGCCAGCACCGCCCGCACCCCCAGCAGCATGGTGCCCTTGGCGGCCCAATCGCGGGAGCTTCCCGTGCCGTATTCCGTTCCCGCCAGCACCACCAGCGGCGTGCCTCGCTCGCGATAGCGGACCGCCGCGTCGTAGACGGGCATCACGCCACCGTCCGGCAACAGCCGGGTGACGCCTCCCTCGGTGCCGGCCGCGAGCAGATTGCGAATCCTGATGTTGGCGAAGGTGCCTCGCGTCATCACGCGGTCGTTGCCCCGCCGGGCACCGTAACTGTTGAAGTCTTCCGGCGGCACGCCGTGCGCCACGAGAAAGGTGCCCGCCGGGCTCGCCTTGGCGATGCTGCCGGCCGGCGAGATGTGGTCGGTCGTCACGCTGTCGCCAAGCGCCAACAGCACGCGTGCCCCGCTGATGCTCTGGGGAGGCCGCGGCTCCCGGGTCAGTTCGGCGAGGAACGGCGGCTCCTGGATGTACGTGCTCGCGGCATCCCAGCCGTAGAGCTCGCCCGCACTCGTCGGCACGGCGTTCCAACGCGGGTTCGACTCCCACACGTTGTCGTAGCGCGAGCGGAACTGCGCCGGCGACACGTTCTCGGTCACGGTGCGGATCACTTCCTCGCGGGTCGGCCAGATGTCCCGCAGATGGACGGGCCGTCCATCCCGGCCCGTTCCCAGCGGCTCCGTCGTCAGGTCGATGTCGGTCGTGCCGGCGATCGCGTAGGCGACGACCAGGGGCGGGCTCGCCAGCCAGTTGGCCTTCACCAGCGGATTGACACGGCCTTCAAAGTTCCGATTGCCGGACAGCACCGCGGCCGCCACGAGGTCGCCCTCCGTGACCGCCTTGGCGACGGCCTCGGGGAGCGGCCCGGAGTTGCCGATGCACGTCGTGCAGCCGTAGCCCACGGTCTCGAAGCCGAGCGCATCGAGGTCGGCGGCGAGGCCGGCCCGCTCGAGATAGTCGGTCACTACCCGACTGCCGGGCGCGAGGCTCGTCTTGACCCAAGGTCGCGTCGACAGCCCCAGCGTTACGGCCTTGCGGGCGAGCAAGCCCGCAGCCACCATCACGCTCGGGTTGCTCGTGTTGGTGCAGCTGGTGATCGAGGCGATCACGACCGCCCCGTGGCCGATCTCGTGGGCCTGGCCGTCGGTCCGCACGACACCCCGCCGGGCCAGGGCCTCACCCTCCAGCGCGAAGCCGCGCTTGGCGGTGGGCGCTGCGAGCGAGTCGCCGAACGACCGCTTCACCGCCGCCAGCGGCACGCGATCCTGGGGCCTTTTCGGTCCCGCCAGGCTCGGCACCACCGTGCCGAGCTCGAGGGTGAGCCGCTTGGTGAACTCCGGCACGGAGGACGTCGCGGTGCGAAACATCCCCTGCTCCTTCATGTACCGCTCGACGAGCACAACCTGCTTCTCGGGCCGGCCTGTGAGCCGCAGATACCGCAGCGTCTCGTCGTCGATCGGAAAGAAGCCCATCGTGGCGCCGTACTCGGGGGCCATGTTGGCGATCGTGGCCCGATCGGCCAGCGTCATGCGGTCGAGCCCCACCCCGAAAAACTCCACGAACTTGCCGACCACGCCCTCCTTCCTGAGGATCTCCGTGACGGTCAGCACGAGGTCGGTGGCGGTAGCCCCGGCAGGGAGTTCCCCGGTGAGTTCGAAGCCCACCACTTCCGGCAGCAGGAGGGACAACGCCTGCCCGAGCATCACGGCCTCGGCTTCGATCCCACCCACGCCCCAGCCCACGACCCCCAGGCCGTTGATCATCGTGGTGTGGCTGTCGGTGCCCACGAGCGTGTCGGGCACGGCCACCGGCAGCGTCCGTTTGCCGCCCGGTTCCCGCCGCTCGGGATCGCGGAGAAAGACGCAGCCGGCGAGATACTCGAGGTTCACCTGGTGGACGATTCCGATCGCCGGCGGCACGACGCAGAAGTTGCGAAACGCCCGCTGACCCCAGCGAAGAAAGGCATAGCGTTCCGCGTTCCGGGCGAACTCGATGTCGACGTTCTTCTCAAGGGCGTCGGCCGAGCCGAAGAAGTCGACCTGGACGGAATGGTCGATGACGAGGTCGACGGGCACCAGCGGGTTGATGCGGGCAGGATCGCCGCCCAGCCGCTGCATCGCCGCCCGCATCGCCGCCAGATCCACGACACACGGCACGCCGGTGAAATCCTGCAGCACGACCCGGGCCGGCTTGAAGGGAATCTCCCGCTGCGCTGGCCGGGCCGCATTCCAGGTCGCCAACGTGCGGACGTCCTCCTCAGTCACCTCGTAGGCGTCGCAGGTGCGGAGCAGGGCTTCGAGGATCATCCGCAGCGAGTAGGGCAGCCGGGAGGTGTCGGTCACGCCGGCGTCGTCGAGCGCCCGCAGGCGATGGAGGATGGCGGGACCGTTGCCGGTCTCGAAGGTGCTGCGGGCGGAGAAGGGATCGAAGGGGGGACGGCTCATGGCGGGTGTTCAGCAGGCGGGAACGGGCGGACGGGGCAGGACCCCGCGGCGAGGGCGGCAAGGCCGGGGCCTGGGGACGGAGCGGTAGCCTAGCCGACCGCCCGACGGCCGGAGAAGGAGTCGCGACCGGGAGAACCCCCTCAGCCAAGGCGTGGCGGGCCATGAAATTCGAGCGGTGGCAGCGATTTTTCGCCGTCCCCGCCACCTGACGGAAGCCTCAGGGGAACGGCGTCGACAGGATTTCGATTTGTGGGGTATACTATGGGCGTCGCGGAAAGATCGGTCGTGATCTGCCCTGCGACGCCCACAACATACGAGCACCTTTTCAGCGGCTGTTCCCCCCCCCAAAGACCCTCACATCTAGAGCCGCTTAGGGCCCGTGGTCTTGAAAAACCACGGGTCCTTTTCTTTTGGTGCTTCCGGGGTGGTAGGGTGGCTCGGCATCCAGGCCCGGACGTGTCCGGGGCTCCGTCCCATGGCGGCCGCGTCGCGTCAGCCTACGTCGCCCCGTGCCACGAGTCCCGCGACCAGGGCGTCGCGGGTGTCCACGAAGGTCGAGGTTCGCAGGGCCGCCGGCGTCTCCAGGATCGCCTGGGTCTTCAGCAGCCGACGCCCGCCCGATTGCGCGTCATAGCTGTTCATGGCGATCCGCAGCCTCCGGTCGGCCTTCACGTCCTCGCCGTCCAAGGCGATGCGTCGCACGCGACCGTCGGCGTCGAGCGTCGCCTCCAGCGGCCAAAGGGTCCGATCGCTGTCGCGGATCGTCGCATCCTCCTCGAGGATCAAGGCCAGTTCGGCCGGCGTGACGTCCGCGGTCACGAGCGTGTTCTCGTAGGGGATGATCCTCCAGCAGTCGCCGACGGTCAGTCGTCTGGCCGGCAGGTCTCCCGTGCCGAAGGTCCCGTGGAACACGGCGTCCACCGGCATGCCGCGATCAGCCAGCACCCCGGCAAAGCAGTCGCAGAGGAGTTTTGCCAGTGGACAGCCACGCCCCTTGCCGGCGATCGGCCGCGTGACCGTGGCGACCTCGCGGGCCAGTTCGGTCTCCGCCGCGGCCAGGTCACCGGCGGCGACCTGCATGACGAGCGGGTCGGGCTCGAAGCGGTCGTCCATCAGGATCGTGAAGGCGCGGCGGTCGACCAGTTTGCGGCTCGCCAGGTCGAAGGTGAGGTCGACGCGGCCGCAGTGAATCCCGAAGTAGCTGGCCTGCGAGCAGAGCACGTCGTGCATCATCCAGGCCGGCTGATTCTGATGGGAGTGGCCGGCCAGATAGACGTCGACGCCCCGCACGTCCTTGAGTACGGCCCGCACCGGATTGGCGTAATCGTCGTTGAACCTCCAGCCCATGTGCCCCATCACGACGACCGCGTCGACCCCCTCGGCCCGCACCTCCCGCACCGTGGCGGCCAGCACGGCCGCGGGATCGAGCGGCGTGGTGCCGGCGAGCATCTCCGGCGGCAACCAGAAGGGCAGCCCCGGCGTGATCAGGCCGATCAGCCCGATGCGAAAGCCACCCACCTCGCGGATCGTCCACGGTTTCACCTTCGCCCAGGCGCCGTCGAAGCCGCCCGCCACCGTGCCGCCCCGCGCGAGATTGGCCGTCAGGACAGGGCAGGCCGAGGCCTGGAGGAGGGCCTCGGTCCGCTCCGGGCCCCAGTCGAAATCGTGGTTGCCGAGCGTCCATGCGTCGTAGCCGAGGTGATTGAACAGGTCGATCATCAACCGCCCTTCGGACCGCTTGCTCACGGCGGTGCCCTGCACCACGTCGCCGACGTCGACGGTCAGCGAATGGGGACACTCCTTCCTCCAACGACGCAGGCAGGTGGCCACCCGGGCGAAGCCGCCGACGTCTTCGAGGCCTTCGTAGGTCCGGGTCGGCAGGATCCGGCCGTGGAGGTCGGTGGAGTGAAAGATCGACACCGTTCGGGCACGGCCCGGCTCGACGGCTCGCGCCCGTCGCGACGGAAAGCCCGCCAGATCGACGATCCCCGTGGCGGCCAGGCCCGCCCCGGCGGTCAGGAATCCCCGCCGGGTTTGGCGAGCACGCTGGATGAGGCGGGAAGGCTCCACGTCGGTGGAGTATACTGACTCCGCGATCCCAGCAACGCCAGCGCCACGATGCCGGCGACGACCAGCGGCAGGCTCGTGCCGGGCTCCGGCACCGCCGCAGCGACAACCGCCGGCCAGTAGCTGGTCGTCTGGCCGAACAGCCCAGTGCCACTGATCGCCACCAGGTCCAGCGTGTTGGTCACGCTATCGTAGTTGAAATCGCCTTCCGCCCAGCTCGCGGGCAGGTTCTGGCCGAACTTTCCCGAAGCGCTAATGGCCACCAGGTCCAGCGTGTTGACCAGCCCGTCGAGATTGGCGTCGCCCGGCGCCGCGAACGAGATCCGCAGCGAGCCATCTCCGGCCACGTGATACCCCACCGCCCGCGTGCCCGCGGCGGCGGCCGCCGCGGCCGAGGAGGTGATGCCCGCCACACCGCTCCAGCTGCCCCCGTTTCTGCCGGCGATGATGTCGGCCCGCAGATCCGCGGCCGTGATGCCACCCGCCGCGATCGTGATCTGGCCCGCGCCGAGGTCCACCAGGCCACCTCCGGCCGTTTGATCGACCGCCAGGCTCGTCACGCCGAGGCCCACCCGCGTCGCGGTCGGCAGGTCGACCAGCCCCCCCTGGCCCACGATCACGGCGGCCGGCGCCGCAACGCTGCCGGAGTTGATCGCCAGCGTGCGGATCCCGGTCGAGGCATCGACCGCCACCGTCGCTGCCGCCAGCGTGCCCCCGTCGAGGGTCACCGACGGTGATTTCATGACCACGCCCGTCGCCGCGGCCAGCGTGGCCCCGCCCGTCACCGTCACGGCGCTGGTCGCCACGGCATCGGCGCGCGCTACCCGCACCGTGCCGGCCGACACGGTCGTCGGGCCGGTGTAGGTGTTGGCCGCGTCGAGCACGAGCGTGCCCAGCCCGGTCTTGGTGACCGAATCGGACACCAGAATCTGCGGGTGGCCGGCCTGTGCCTGCGTCTGCGAGCCGGAGGGCACGTCGATCACGAGACTCGTCGACGGGGCGTAGCTCGCCCGCATCGTGTAGCCACTCGTGGAGGTGACGCCGTCGAAGCTGGCGGTCGTGGCCACCATGCCGACGTTCGCCGCGAGTGCCGTTCCCTGCTGGGCGTTATAGGTCAGCAGGCTGTACCAGCCGACGCCGTTATGGGTGAAGTCGGTGCCCGCTCCGTTGCCGTACACGTAGGTCTCGTAGTCGGCGCCCGCGATGGCCGCGGTCGCGTTGCCGGTGGTGAAGAAACCGCCGGTGAACGTATCGGTGGCGGCCAGCGACGGCACGTTGAGAAACAGCCGCACGGTGTTGCCGCCGCCGAGGGGGCTGGGCAGCGGTGTGGCTCCGGTCAGCCGCAGCACGGCGTTGCCGCTGGCGGTCGGCGCCGCCCAGGTCGGCTCGGCGTTGGCGGCGGTGAACTCGAACAGGAAGCCGGTGGTGGCCGAGGCGGTCACGCTGGTGGCCGTCAGCACCGTCGGCCCGAAGTCGTTAGCCGCCGCGATGGTGCCGGTGCCGCTGACCGCGGCCACCCGGCCGGAGCCGTCCAGGCGTCCCTGGTCGAGCAGCACACCCACGCCGGGATAAGCGCCGGTGAACCGGGCCACGGCGTTGATGTGCGGCTTGACCGTGCCGGTGAAGGTGTTGCCCGAACCGCTGGAGAAGGTCGCGCGGCCGCTGTCGGCTCCGGGCGTTGTGTTGCTCGCCGCGACCGTGATCGTCCGGCCCGCGGTGCCGATCAGCGGCCCGGCCAGCACCAGGTCCTCGATGGTCGGATTGGCGGGGTCGGGCGTGGTCGAGTTCGCGAGGGCGAAGGTGCTGTCGGCCGTCACGTTGACGGCGTTGAACAGCGTGACGTCGTCGCCTGCGGCCTGTCCGAGCGTGCCGCCATGGAGGTCGATCGGCAGGCTGGAGGTGCCGCCGAAGGTGAACTCGAATCCCTGCGTGTCGGCTCCCAACGTCAGGCGACCGGCCGCCTCCACGTCGACGCCACTGGTGCCGGTGGGGATGCCGTTGAAGTCGACCCGCAACGTGCCCCGGCGGACGATCGTAGCGCCGGTGTAGTTCTTGACGGCTCCGTCGGCGATCGTCTGCGTCGAGGCGTCGAGCCGCTGGACGCCGCTGCCCGCGGAGTCGATCACGAGGTCGCCGGAGCCCCTGAGCGTGCCGTCGAGAGTCACGTCGGCCGTGCCCCCAACGTTGACCGTCAGCGTGTTGCCGATCGTGACGCTGCCGAGCCCCGCGAGGCCGGCGACGGTCTCGGCATGGCCCGACAAGTCAGCTGCGGCGTAGCGGGCGACCGACAGCCGCGAGCCGTTGGGGATCACCTCGGCGGCCCCGACGCGGAGCGTGCCGGCACCCACGCTCGTCACGCCCGCGTAGTCGTTGGCCGTGCTGCCCAACACGAGCGTGCCGCCACCGAGCAGTGTCAGCCCGCCCGCGCCGGTCAGCCGGGCGTCGATCTTGGCCGACTGCCCGGCGGCCACGTCCACGCTGGACGTGCTGATCGTGCCGCTGCCGGAGGCGAGGGTGTAGCCACCCGTGACGAACACCACGCTCAGGGGACGAACCGCGGCATCGACGGTGACCGTGCCGGCCGTGCCGCCGAAGACCGCCGCAGCGTTGTCGGCCCAGGCCGTCGCCGTCATGGGGGAGGCTGCCGCCGACCAGGTTGCGGCGCCGCTCGTCCAGCTGCCGACGCCGCCGAGGGCCGTGCCGCTGGCCGACCAGAAGCGGTTCACAGCGGGCGCCGCGACGACGGCGATCCCGGGCGAGCCCACGTTGGTGGGCGACCCGCTGGAGAAGGCGTTGGCGATGCCCAGGGTGCTCAGCGTGCCCGCGGTCACGGTCGCCAGCTGCCCGGCTGCGTCGTACGACCAGTAAAAGGTCGAGCCCATGGTGGCCGCGGCGAAGGTCACCTGCGGCACGACGATCGTCCCCGCCGAGTCGAACACCGTCACCCCGTCACCGCCGGAACTGAAGCTCACGCCGCTACCTGTGTAGGTGCCGATCTTGGGATTGCGGACGTTGCCGGCCGCCGTGCCGAGATTCCAGAACGTCTGAAAAGTGGGCACGAGCGTCGCGGGCGCAGCCGACTCGATCATCACGACCGACTCACCGGGCTCAAGGAGCGTCCAGGCCGGAGTCGAGCCCGTGGTGTAGGGCGTCAGCGGCGCTGCAGCGCCGAAAGTCGGCGGATTGTCGTCCATCCGCCAGCCCGTGATGTCCACGGCCGCCGAGCCGTAGTTGGTGATCTCGAACCAGTCTGGTGTGCCGCCGGTACCGCTGCTACTCATCACTTCCGTCACGCGGACACTGATGCCGCTGGCGTGCCCGGAGCCGGCCCATGCCGCGAGGGCGAGGCAGGCGACGCAACGGGAGGATCGCAGGCTCAAGAGCATGGAAAAGGTTCTCCAGGCAGTGGCGAACGGTGTCGGAGGGCTAGGGGGTGGCGGTCAACGAGCCGCCGGCGGCAAGGGGCGCCGGCAGGACGATCTCCCAGACGCAGGAGCGGGCCGCACCGCCGTCAGGACCGCCCGCCGCCGAGCCGGGCACCGCGAAGTCGTTGTCGTTGCAGACGAGCACCCGGCGGTCATCGAGGACGACGAGGCCCTCGAGCTTGAGGCTCGCGTCGCCGGCGGCTCCCTCGTCGCCGAACACGTCGCGGCGCAGCCGGGGCACGAGCGGCGCGAGATCGGCGACGAGCCGCTTCGCCAGCGGCCGGATGCCGGCAGCCTCGAGATCGCCGACCGTTTCGACCGCCGGACCGGCGTCGAGCCGGGTCGCCGGCAGCGTGTCGGTCGCGGACCGCGGGTCGGCCCGGTAGAGCCGAGCCAGGCCGGTGTCGTCCTGCTCGAGAATCAGCAGCGTTCCATCGCCGAGCGGCGCGAGGCAGCAGAGCTTGCCGTCCTCGGGCGGGGCACCGCGGTCGGCCCACCCCTGGGCCAGGGGATCGCCCAGGCGGTAGACGTGTTCGGCCACGGGCGTGCCCGTGACGGCGTCGCAGACCAAAATCCGCACGTTGCCGGTCGTCGCGGCCGAACGCTGACAGGGGTGCTCCAGCGGGCTTTGCAGGAGCAGATACAGCCGACGACCGTCGGACGAGAGGGCGAGGCCCTCAAAGCCGCGGTTGTCGCGTCGGTCGCCGTAGGCGGCGGGGAGATCGGCGATCACCTCGGCATCGGCGCCCGGCAGGGTATCGTTCGCCGGCACGTGCCGCCGCTGCACGCGACCCTCGACCGAGACCTGCACCAGCGACGGCCGATACTCCTCGGCGATCCAGAACGATCCGTCCGGCATCGCCACGAGCGCCTCGGGATCGACGCCGTCGGGATCGGAAGCCAGCGGTCGACCGGTCGCCACGTCGAGGATCGGCTCGTCTCGGCCCACGCCGTTGGGCCGACCGGAAAGCGGTCGGCCCGTGGCACCGGCCAACGGCAGCGTGGCCTCCACGACCGCCGTGCCTTCCGCTGGCAGCCGTAGCCTGACCATCGCGGGCACGAAGTCGGGGACCAACAGGGTGCGGCGCTTGTCGCGTCCCGAGCGGCGCGTCCCGTTGGGCCCGCGGTCGATGATCGACCAGACCACCGCGATGTCCGCCCCACCATGGCCGGTCGATGCCAGCGCGAGGTCGCTGAGTCCACCCAGGCGGACACCGGACGCGAGGGGGTCGCTCGGCACCACGTGACAGGCCCGCACGTGCGGTTCACCGACGCGGTCCACGGCCGCCAGTTGTCCGACGGCCACGGTGCAGGCCGCCGCCGCGACCGCAATCGGACCGATCCGCGGCCCGGACCGTCCGCTGGCTCGGCCCGCGGCCATCAGGGCGACTCCTGGTTCTCGCCGCCGGCCCGTGTCACGAGCGCACAGAACGCCCGCTGCGAGATGTCCTCGGCGATCACCCGCGTCGACGTGTCGCCGAACACGGCCACCATGCCGCCACCGTGAAACGAGTAGCACTCCCCCTCGTTGGTCGCGTTCATTACCGCACCCGCACCCGGGGCCGCCCCCTTCATGCTCGTGGCGTCGACTTTCGAGGGGTCGATCGAGTCGAGCTTGAAGGGCCCCAGGCTGTCGGCCCAGCCCACTCCCTGGTCGTAGATCCACGGCGCCCCCGTGGCCGGCACGATCCGCGGCCGGCCGGCGCGGTAGGTCAGGGGCCGGGCTGCCGACTCGGCGATCAGCATCGTCTTCGAGAGGCCGTCGCTGATCTCGCGTTGCCGCGTGATCGCGTCCTTGATCAAGAATCCGTTGCCGGCCGCCTCCGACGCGTAGGGATCGGGGGCCGGAAGCACGCCGGGCTTCACGCCCGTGATCACCTCGTAATCGGTGACGCCGAGCGGCACGAGCAGCGAGGTGATCGCCCCGCGAGCACTGTCGCTATCGCTGGAGGCCGGAATCCGGGTGATCGCGGCGCGGTCCGGAGCGGACGGGCAGCGATAGACGCTCACCGTCCTGGTGGCCACCGCCAGGTTGCAGTCGGGCCGTACACCGAGCGCCGCCGAGGGGGGCTTCGCCGGTGAGGTGTTCGACGTTTCGTCGTACCAGTGCTTGGTCCAGTGGTAGTCGCTGGCCGCCTGCTGCTCCTCGAGGTAGGGCATCACGAGCACCCGCCAGGAGTGCTCCTTGCCCGCGGGGTTGCCCTTGGGCCGCGGCGTCATCGTGGCGGCTTTCGCTGACCACATCGCCGCCGGAAAGTGCTTGCGGGCGTCGTGCGAGACCTGGAAGGCCAGTCCGATCTGCCGCATGTTGTTCATGCACTGTGTGCGGCGGGCCGATTCGCGAACCCCCTGCACCGCCGGCAGCAGCAGTCCGATCAGCGTTGCGATGATCGCGATCACGACCAGCAGTTCCACGAGCGTGAAACCCCGCGGCCAACCGTCTGAAAGGGAAGTTCGCCGCGGCCCCACCGATTCGAACGTACGCGGCATGATCGTGGACTCCCTGCCCTGTGAACGCTCCATCGGCCGCCTGCGATCCGCCGGGGCCAGGCGGAGGTCTACGAAAAAGGCGTGAGCGTTTGATGAGGCCGATCGTGAGAACTTTGTGAGTTCACCACGATCATGAAGCTTCACCGTGTTCGTGAAGCAAAAACGGTGACTGGACGCCGGTGATCCGCCCCGCCGCGAGGCGCATCGGTGGAGCCGGTAGACGCACCGCGCCTGCTTCGCGGCTGGCGACCGTTCAATCGTGCAGGCTCATCGAAAACTCATCCGGCTCGGCATCCAGTTCGCATCCATGCGTCACAGGGCAGGTGGCTTCCCACCATCGACTCCGATCGTCCGATCACTCGCTCGCCAAAGGCTCACCAAAATTTCAACGGTTGCTCACGCACCGCTCATCACAGGCTCACGGCCCCGGCCTACAACCTCGTGCGGTGCAGGCTCGCCACCCTCTTCCAAAAGGTCCTTCCGATGAACTTCCACTCCGCTGGTTACTGCCGACCGGTCCGATTCCTGGCAACCGCGACCCTCGCCTGCCCGCTCGTGGCCGGTGTCTGCCTGCTCTTTCCCGCAGCGGCCCGGGCGACGATCTTGATCACCGAAATCAACTCCAACGGCACCGGCGGCGACTTCTTCGAAATCTACAACTCGGGTGGGGCGGGGATCGACATGACCGGATGGCGCTGGAGCGACTACGACATCGCGGCCGGCACCTCCGCCACCGGCTGGGCGGGAGCCTCGTCTTTCGACGGCGTCGTGCTCGCCGCCGGTCAGGTGGCCGTCGTGGGAGCGGGCGGCAACGTCACGCCCCCGACGCCGCTCTGGGGCTCGCCGGCCGCGGCCACGTCGTTCCGCAGCTCGTGGGGCCTGTCCGCGGGAGTGCCGATTCTGACCTGGACAGGTAATGGCGCGGGCTTCGGCTCGGGCGACGGCGTCGTCCTGTACAACGCCGCGGGAAACGTCGCGGCTTCGACGATCTACCGAGTGGCGCCGCTGGGCAACGCGATCCAGCAGGATAGCTCCACGGTGCCGTTG
>Ga0194129_10005798_pt1 | contig 15512 bp, 29 predicted proteins | sample TA2KigCa35mmetaG_FD_150862 | JGI IMG/M metagenome (GOLD analysis project Ga0194129, IMG submission 150862) | Freshwater microbial communities from Lake Tanganyika, Tanzania - TA2015038 Kigoma Deep Cast 35m | ecosystem: Environmental > Aquatic > Freshwater > Lake | place: Tanzania: Lake... | reverse complement strand
GTTTCAGTCATCAGTAACCTCTTGTTTGATAGGTTGTAGGTCTTCAGAAGATTCCAAAGAAGAACTTGTCAGTGAGAGCATAAGAAATAAACCCAGCAATAATACCGACCATAGCCCAGCGTCCATTAACCTTCTCCTTTACTTGATTGGGTGAATCCATACCATAGTTTTCGTAATACATGGTGGGTTCTGTTGCCCACATATTCTGTTGACCACGCTCATTAGTTGTTACAGTCATTGTAGTTTTGTAAAGAACTATTACATAATTATATAGGAAAAAGAAAGGGGTGTCAAGCACCCCTTAGTAGTCATTTATACTTATTTTGTCAGGATTTCAAAAAATTACTTCTCACCCAGTTTAAAAAATCAGAAGGAATACTTCACACCTGCTTTCACATTACTGTACAGATCCTTACCAGTCAGGAAGTAGTATTCACCATAGACGCTAACACGGTCTGTAGCAGCAACGGTAGCACCAACCTTACCAGACAGATTAGTCTTTACAGCACCAGTATCGGGAATCTTCACAGCAGGACCAACTTGAGCATAACCACTAACAGTTTTGCTCAGAACAAAATCATAACCAACGTGTGCTTCGGTGACTGTGCCAGTGTAGTTAGTGTCGTGAAGACCAGCATTAGCTTCTACATTTACATAAGGACCAGCAACCACAGCAGTTGAAGCAGGTTGACCAGCACGATCAGCACCGCCGTGGTGAGCCATAGCGGCGGGGGCAAGGAAAGGAGCAGCTGCAACAGCTGCGATTGCGAATTTAAACATAATTGTACCTCTAAGTTTCTCGCAGAGTAATACCTGCGGATGAAAGGAGTTTCGACAAACTCCGTGTTCAGTGAGTCAACGAGTAATTGAGGTCTCATCACTTGAATGTATTTATTATGAAAGAAATCTGAGATTTTGTCAACCTATCAATGGTTCCCAAAATCCATAGAAGTCATAATCTAAAAGTTCTTTAGTGCCAAACTCTGGAGGTCTACTTTTCCAAAAATTAAAAACACCTTCAACATTATTCTTATGAAAAACTTCTACATGATCCTGATGAATACCAGATTCAAAATCATACCTATAAGTAAACAAAGGTATGGAATATGTTCTGCCTGTATTATAAATGATTTCTTCTGAAGTTGCTCTAGGTTTAAGTTTTTGATCCAATCTATACTTATTTCCTCTACAATGCAACTTAAGAATCTTTTCAGCATGGTGTCGTGTAATCACATAAAATGCTGCACAAAAATCATTAATCAATCTTGGATGAAGATTTGCTCTAAGATTCTTTGTGCTTGTAATTGCACACTGTAAAACATCCCAATCATATGGCGCAGCAGCCAAAAATCCACCCCAAGTAAAAGGCCAATAAGGGACAGTATCAAATACGATATCATCTTCACATATAACAATATAATCTAATTGAGTTTCAAAGTAAAAATGTTTAATTGCCTTCAAATGAGACATGGTGCAAGCAAGTTCTCCAGATGTTACAAGATCTGGCCATCTTCCAATTAAAAATTCACTCACATCATTATCACCTCTACCATCAACAGCAGAGATTCTGGTATTTTGAATTTCATAAAAATCAAACAGTTCATTCATATGATTCTGTCTGTCAGTTTCTGTATCTAAATTGATCCACAAGATAGGACCTATTCCTTTAAGTTTCTTTTTTATTGTAGATGTGTCAGTCATGGTCTTCCCCACTCTGGGTATCTATGTCCCTTAAGGAAACTATAGTCTACAAATGTTCTTTCAATATCAGAATAACTATTCCTTTGCCAGGTTAAATGAGGAATTATAACATATGCGTTGATTTCTGCATGTGATTCTGCATAATGAAGATCATTTATCTTACTAATATTCATCAATTTATCAATAAAATAATCATAGACAGTATTTTTAATTCCTACAGATTGTGCTGCAAGAGTATAAACACACTTGTAAACATTCTCACTTACTTGTGGCATATCTATTCCATGAAAATGCTGCCCTCCAAGATAAAGCATATCCCAATCATCTGGAACCTGAGGAAGAATATCAAAAAACTTTTGATTAATATCATCATCAAAAACTACATCATCTTCAAGTAGAAGAAAATTTTCAAGGTTATTTTGCTTAGCTAGTTTTATAGTAAACAAATGAGATAAAGAACATCCAACAGCACCCTCTTTAATTTCTGGAGGAAACTCTAACCCAAGAGCACTTCCATCATATCCAGGAACTCTTTCTACATCCAAACCAAGATCTTTAAAATGTGGTTCAGCAAAAGTCCACCTATCAATTCTTTTATCTAAATTAATACAATAAACTTTTTGAAAATAATCATTTAATGTTTTCATATAATCTCCCAATTATCTACATAAAGGTCTTTTGTATAAAAATGTGTGAGTGAAGGTCCAAACCAAACTTTAGGAGCAAATACCTTTTTACTATCTGCTAACCAGGCACCCCACCAACTGAAAGAACTGTTAGCTATGATGTGATAGTTGCACATAGTCATCAAACACATATCAAAATCTGCTTGATCTGATTGTGAAATTAAAAATCTATTTGAATTAAACAGTTCTTGTTGAAAACACCAATCTGGATCATCAGAAAATATAAGAACAGGAATATCAGGAAGTCTCTTCAATGCTTCTACATAATATTCTAATGGTGGTGTTGGATGAAAAGATTGTAAATTTAAGTAATCACCTCTTCTAATATGAAGAGAAATAACTTCATCTCCAATATCTTTTATAAAATTTATGCAATAATTTGTAATACTTTCACTAAAAGAAAAGTCATTTTTTATGTCTTCTCTAATATGATTGAAATATTTTTCTGATTGAAAATATCCAAGAAGGTCTACATTATCTTCACATTCATTAAAAAGTCTTTCATCAAAACTAAATCTTTGTTCTTGAATTATTTTATAGTTTGGAAGACCAGTAGTTGCAAATGAAATATTAAAAGTATTATGAATGTTATACTTTGAATTCTTTACATTTGAATCATTAACCCCAAATACATTTTCTGGAGGTATGCAAAAATTAAATCCTCTATTCGCAGCAATACCTCTCAAAGAGGCATACTGGAACATTTGATTTCCTAATCTTCCATAATTACCAAGATTATTAAATGATATCATTTTTCAAATATTCCATGTAAATAAAATCTTCAAGAACTTCAATATTTTTAATCCTCTCCAAATTTTCTTTTATAGCATCCATTTTACTATAATAAATTTCCTCAGAAACGTCAAATTCTTCTGTAAGATCTATGATACCATCTTTATTAAAATAATCTCCAATATCAGATGTTCCAAGATAAACAGGAATAGTTCCTGTTGCAAAACAATCTAAAAGTTTTTCTGTAAAATAAGACTGATAGAATCCATTTTCAATTACAACAGAAAACATGTAATCACATAGACCTTCTTCTTTGGTTTCTATTTCATTAAATCCTCTACCAAACAAATCAACTTGATCCCCAATTTTATTTACCCATTCAAGTCTTTTTTTATGCCCCTCAGTAAAATTTTTATTTGATGTGATAAAAGAAATCATTTTAGATTTTGGATAAAGTTTAGCATCTTCAATCCAATATCCATTTGCAGGACACCATTTAAATCTTGAATCTAATTCAAGAAGTTCTTTATTGTGTGTAAAAATATATTTAAATACTTCAAAATATTTCTCATAGTTTTGTTTAACATCTAGGAAAATATTTGAAGCAACCTCTCTTGATTCATGTATCCATCCATATTTCACTCCTCCAACTTTATCAGAGAATGCAGTTGAAATTAAGTTGTCAATGTAAAATGTCTCTAGAAGAGATGGATCTTTTACCCACTCAATATATTTTGACTCTTTTCCGTGAACTGAGTATCCTTTATTTCCTCCAGTAAGATGAGTAAAAGAATCTCCAACTAAATTAATTTTGTGTTTCATAACTTATAAAATACAAATTGCAGTGTCTTGAACCATGTTATTTTTATAGTTCTCATCATTCCATTCTTCAAAGTCCCATTTAATTAAATCTAATTCATCATAGAATTGTCTAACTTCTTTGAGTCTAACATCCCAAACATTATCAATAACAATTAAAGTATCTTTGTCTGCTACTGCAGTTGCAACTTCAAAATCTCTCTTAACTCCTTCATAAGAATGATCACCATCAACAAAGATAAGATCATATCTACCACCAAAGTCCTTAGATGCTTCTTTCAAAATAGAAATATTTTTTTCTGAAATCTCTTCATTAGTATAATTAACAAAGTCCTTAAAAGGAAGATCTACTTGATATTTCCAATCATCATAGTCAGAATGATGTGGATACCAATATCTAGCATTGATTCTATCTGAGTGTGGAAGATAAGCAATTTGCCCATCATAACCACCCTTCCTAATATCAAATGAGTCAATTACTCCATATCCATCATCACCATACAAGTCATCCATAGTATATGCCATAGCATTAGAACTTTCATAATGATAAGAACCTATTTCTAAAACTGTCTTAGACTCAACCATTTTTACCAAAGTAGCAAGACAATTCCTACAATGAGTTGCTGCACCTTCATATTTAAATCCTTGAAGAATTCCATTCTCAGGTCCTTTGTCAACATAATAATTCTTGAATTCATTTTTAATAAACTCAACTTTATTTGCATAACCTTTATAACTCATTAAATCAATCCTCTTTTTTCAAACGCTTTTAAGATTGTGGGCATAGATCTTTGTGAAAGATGCATGTGTGATCCTTCCCAATCATCAAGAAAATCTGGAATTGTTTTCATATCATCAGTAACCATATCATAGAAAATAGAAACAAACTTAAACCCTTCTCTCAAACAAGCAAGTTGCAAAGCTATATTAAAAGCAAATGTAACCCAGTTTCTTTCTTGGTTTGTACCAAAGGAAGGACCACCAGTGTATTCTTTTTCTTCAGACCAAGAAGCAATAGGACCCCAAATAATAATCTGGACCCCATACTTTTTATAGTATGATAAAGAATTAATATACCTATCAACGCATTCTACCACAAGATCATTGACAGGTCTATCTTGCATCTTTGCCTGTTTAATCAAATGTGCTCTAATGTCAACTTCTCCAAAACAAAACATCAGTTGATCATCAACACCAAGATCCAGTGAACTAATCAATGAATCTAAAATGGGTTGCTTGTTTGCAATCTGATATGCTGTAGCAGGACCAATTCTATAACTCTTAAAGTAAGGAAGTGTGTTTGCTGCTGGTTCTGGCCAACAGGGTTGCATTGCTTCCTCACCACTGAATACTGCTGAGTGACTATCACCAATACAATGAATCATTTTAATTTACCAAGAATGCTTTCTACAAATTCTACTTCATAAGTGTAACCATCTTCCATTCCTATGTTCCAAATATTCTTGTTACCATAGATGGTATTGTAAATGGTATGAATGCCAAACCCATTTTCAACATAAAGAAATTTTTTATCATATCTTTCCCTATAAATGTTTAATTGTATTTCATCAAATGAATCATAGGAACCAACTTCTAATAGTTTTCTCCAATCTTCAGTTTTAATAATAAAGGTGCTGGTTGTATAATAAGGTTCTTTAAATTCTTTAATACTGTAGTCATGTTTTGATACTAACCTATCAAAGTTTTCTACAATATAATTGTTTAATAATAACTGAGCATTAGCACAAATTCTAATAGGGTGTATTCCCTTTAAGTATGTATTCAACTTGGAAACACCATCAAAGAAAGCATCAGAATCCCAGGTGTGAGAATTAATTGTGTATGCATTTAGTGGAGTATAATCTGCACCCCACAATCCATTAGGCATTTCTTGATGTAGATAACAACTATAAATTGCTTCTCTAACAGAAGGTTCTTTAATAAATGATTTTACAAATCTATCAGTATGTGGGATGCCATTGGATAGCATTGGTGTGAGTACAAAGTTATCTTCATCATCCAGAACATCTATGTTCTCAATAATATAATCCCACACGTGATTGCTAATGAAACAATCTTCATCAAGTTTAACTGAATACTTATTAGTCTCAGACAAAATAGTATCAATCTTGTGCATGTAGTTAAGTTCTACATCAGGAAAAACTATGACCTGGCAATCAAATCCTTCAAGATAAGATCTCCAATCAAGAGGTCTAGTAGAAAGAATATTAATTTTTACTTTCTCTTTATTCTCTGGTTTAATCTTGTTAAGAAAGTGAGATGTTATTTCCCAATACTTATGGAAGTCTCTTCTATGGTGAGACAAATAGTTAATGGCAATCATGGGATCTTAGATAGATTTACAATGTTTAATTCATCTTGCTTATAAGATATTACTTTTGCAAATCCACAATAAGCAAACATTTCTTCTACCAATTCTATATCAAAAGTGTGGTGATGTACAACCCTTGTCAGGTGATTTATCTCACACAACTCATAAAACTGTGCATGTCCACCATAACTCCAATCATGAAGATCTTTTTGTTCTTGTATGTGCGTCTTATCATCTTCTCTAGTATCTTTAACATAATCACAAATTAAATGATCTATGGTAGTTAATGGTCTTTTTCTATCAAAACAATACTGATAGTCTGGAACAACAGACAAAATATAACTTCCAGACTTTAATAGATATTTCTCCCACAACTTTAAAGTGTGAATTGGATTTGCAAAGTGTTCTATTGCATGAGATGTAACTACAAAATCATACTTCTTTAATTTTTTTATATGATTTTCATTAGTACAATCAACATCATACTGTTTACCAATCTTATGACCATATAAAAAATTAAATCCAAGATTAGGTTGGAAATGATTGTTCTCTATAATATTTCCACCATCTAAATGCACATGTGAGTATAAATTCATTCCATACTGATTGCTAGAAAATAGTTCAGTTGGTCCACCAAACTCAATTCCAGTCTTATCTTTTAATGTGTTTATAATTAATTCAAAGGACATAGTACATTTATATCATAAGGTAAAGATTTACATAAATTATATTTCTTAGCTGCTGATACTGATGGGTAGTAAATTAATCCATCAAAAGGTTCTATATCTATAAACACATTCTGTTCATTTATGTGAGGATAAGGAGAAACAATAACTTCTTTTAAAATTTTTTCTCTAGATAATCTAGTCAACAAGTAATAAAAAATATCTACAGAATTATGGTGATACTTACCAAAGGGATGCATCTCTGGATAATATTTTTGTTCCAGTAACTGAGTAATGTGATATGGTTCTGTTGCATCATATCCAAGATTAATTTTATTACCAACCTGAACACCTATGTATCCTATAGCAGCACATTGATCTCCAATCTTCATTTCACCATCATGGTCATCATCAAACTGCCAATCAATTTGATTCAATAGTTTTGTTTTAGCAAACCAAAATGGTGCTCTTAAATGATTTTCATGTGGATACTTTTTATGTCCATTAAAGATTTGACTTGCACCAAATCCAATCATCTCATGACTATCAAAGCAATCTACAATTGTCTTTAACCAGAAATCTCTTTTCAAGACTACATCATCAGAGATAAACACAAAATATTCATAGTCATCTCTATACTTGTAAAAGAAATGTCTGTATGCACCAAATGCTCTGTATGGAACATCTTCTCCATTGATAATTTTATTTTGAAGAATCAATCCCCCATTTTCATTTTCAAGATAATCAGGAACACCTAAGAAATTTCTATGAACTAAAATCAAATCATGTTCATAACCAGGAACTGTTTTTACATATGATCTCCAAAACAGTTCTTCAAACTTATTACCACATAAAACAATGACTCCAACTTTTTTCATTGAATTGTCCTCAATATTTTAGCAGTTTTTTCTGATGTGATATTAAAAGCAGGATCTTTGAACTTCAATGACTTAACTGTTGAATATGGATTCATAGAAAAATCATACTTTTGTCTTACACTTTTAGACCAATATACATCTTCACCTTGACCCCAAGACAGGTTTTCATTCAAAGGAAACTCCAACATCAAATCTTTCTTAGCAACCCAATAAGTTCCTGAAATATATTGATACTTGGAAAGATGAATCATGTTATATGGAATCAAACATTCTCTATTAGGGAGAACAATTTCATCCATGTGGTTTTCATTATGTGGCCAAATCACCCAATCTCTAAACCTTGAATAGTCTGGATTGACAAACTTATTCATACAAACTTTAAAGTTGTCACCAAACTTTAAGAATCCTTCATACCAATCAGATTCAAACACCACATAATCATGAGTGTAAACAATGTTTTCATATCTTGCATGATGAGTAATAATGTTTTTCTTTCTGGTAATCCAGGCATACTTAACATTCTCATCAAATGGAACTATGAAAGTATTGTTTCTTTGAACCATGCTATTACCAACAATCAAAACTTGATACTCTGGAATGTTCAAGTTTTCAATGCTATCAATGACAGCATTTAAGTTAGCATCTGATTTACCATCAGTAATAATTCCAAATGTAAACTTCATGCCAAATACCCAACATAATCACTACAAATGCCATAGCAATCATATGCTCTTAAATCTACAAACTGATCCAAGTTCTTATGCCACTCAGGCATAACAATAACAGACCTTGGAGTATAAGGTTTACCAGGGTAGGTCCAAATCTTATTGGTGCTAGTCAAAGTGAAGTCATCATTCTGATGCCAGAAGTAATTAAACCCACTGGTCCCATGAGAAAACTCATACAGTGCTTCAATGTTTTTACAATGAATCCAAAGGTATTCTTTGTACTTACCTAACCAAAACCAATCAATCTTGTAGGTTGGTTCATCATGTCCAAGATACAATTTATTATCTAATGAACTGTACCTAACATCAATTTCAACATTGAATCCTTGAGAAATTGCTTGTTCAACATACTCAGGGTTGTTTTCTTTTGATAGATCAGGACCATTGATATTGCCCCTGTGTGCAATCAGTTTCATCCTTTATAGTGCTCCAAGAAATAATTCAAATCTTCTGGTGTTCCAATCCCCCACATACCATCTTGTTCAATTTCTTTGATGCGAATCTTTTTCCCATCAGCAATAGCTTCATTGAATACTGGACAGACATAGAATTCATTGTTGACTCTAATATCATTATTAATCATCTGTTCTGCATACTTAACATAGTCAGAACCCTTCTTCCAATAGTAAATACCAACAGTTGCATGTTCAGAAATAGGTTTCTTCTCAGCAACCTCAGAGACATATCCATCTCCTCCTAACTTAGCATAAGACCATTTGGGGTGGGTTGCAGGAAATGTCAGAATACCACCATCGCATTCTCCATTCTGGAATGCATAAAGAGTTTCATTAGAATCCCAGACAACAAACTGATCTGAGTTTGCCATCACTAGAGGTTCATCATTGTTGATATACTCTTTGGCAAGGAGAGTTGTACAAGCAGCACCTTCAGTAATACCATCAACCTGAACAATGTTGCATCCAGGAGCAATTAGTGGAAGTAAGTAGTTTAGATTATATTTTTCATAGTGTTCTTTCTGAACAATAAAAGTATAATTTGCTTTGATATTAAGGTTCTCCACCACCACCTGAATCATGGGTTTGCCTCTGACTTCAATCAAAGGTTTAGGGAAGGTGTAACCCTGACTAGCAAATCTGCTTCCAGCACCTGCCATAGGAATCAGTACATTCATAGTCTTGCTTTCCCATGCTACTTTCTGCTTTGTACCATTTAGAATCTTTTTGATTCTATTGATTTTCTCTTGATTAAGATCTTTCCTATTCTCTACAGGAACAAGATGTGCCTTGCTGTCAAGGGCACCTTGTCTTCCAATATGACTGTCCTCAATAATCACAGTGTCTGCTGGAAGGGCACCAAGGGCAGTCATACACTTCCAATACATTGCTGGGAATGGTTTGTTTCTAACTACGTCTTCATTGGACACATACATGTCCACAAACTCTAATACTCCTAGTCTTAATAAAATGATTTTGACAGTATTCCTAATAGAATTAGATGCTACTGCAATTTTATATCCTGCGTCTACAAGTTGTTGGAAATATCCCATCAACTCATAATCTTTTGCTACACATTCATTAAAAATCTTAAGTGTTGCTTCCTGTTTATTCTGCCAGATCTCATCATACAACCCTACAGGAAGTCCCTTATTCTGGGTAAGGAGTTCTAATTTTGCTCTAGTAGGCAAACCATCATAGATGCTGACGTGTTCTTCTCTGCTGATAGAATATTGCTCTCCAAGTGCCTGATTCAGTGCTTCGTAATGATAGTCTTTGCTATCAATCAACACCCCATCAAGGTCAAATATAACTAATTTGTTCATGAATCAAATTACTTTTTAATTATTATACAAAAAAAGAAAAGTTTATGCAACCTCTCCTATGTATTCAATCAGGATCGCCATCAATTATTTAACTGGAAAAAGGAACAAAGTACGAGTGGGTGGATTCGAACCACCTCAAAGCCGCTAATCTGGCGGAAAGAGTTTATAAGACTCCTCTGACTACCAAGTCTCACTCGCCAAAAAATTAAGGTGCCTCATTATTAAATTCAGTGTATATTCGTATTAGTTCGTCATCTGCAGGCATCATGACTGCAGTTTTCCCTTCATCATTAATGATTCCTATGCATTCTCCACTTTCTACTCTATTCATAAGATTGTCAAAATCATCTTGAAACTCTTTTACTGTGTAAGTCATCATTCAGGGTCATCCTCATAAGAAGAAGGTTCTTCAAATAATTCTTGCAACTTTTGCTGCTCTATCCTTCTATAAAGGTCATCATACTCTGAATCCCCAAGGTCGTCAACACTTAAAATTTTTATACTCATCAAACTATCACCTGCTTTAACATCATTCATTTCTGGATGCTTTATCTTTGGACTCTTGGAATATCCATGGTGAGCATTCATTACCATCCATCCTTGAACAAACATAGAGATGGCAATACCCATAAGAACAAACCAAGGAACTAAGAAAATTAGTTCAGAGTAATTTTGAGCCATGGTATTAATGGTGGAATAACTCCTATGAGTCTGAGGAGACCCTCAGCAAATAAAGCAAGAACAACCCAACCGACACACATAGAAATAATTGAAGCATTACGATTGTGTTTACGTATTGCAGCATCAATCATCTCCTGAACTTCTGATCTACTAACCAGTTCATCCAATTCTTTGTCCATTTAAGAATTTTTCTAATGGATCTACTTTTGTCCTAATTATTTCACATGCTCTCTTATAGAACATGTTGTTTGTGTTACCAGATTTTTCAAATGTTTCTTTTATCTTCACCCAATTCTCATAGGTGTGATTTCCCATTTAAAACTTTTGCAAGTGGTCATTCAACCTCAGCAATATTTTTTCTGCTTCTTGGACGTCTATTCCATCTTGTTTGGAATAATATATGTAGTCGTCTAGTGCTAAGGTAATGACCTCTATGTCAGGTTTTGATAACTTTGGGGTCTCCCAACTCATCTAATTTCAAACTCCAGTTTTCTAACTTTACGATTTTTTCTTGATTCTTGGTAAGCAAGGTCTTCTTTAGATAAGACTGAATTACTTTCCTTCTTTAGTATATTGCTGACTATCTCAACTTTTGTCAAGTCAATCGCAGTGATAGTTTCATTTTTAATTGACGTTAAGTTATCACATCCACAACATTTAGTTTGTGATGGATGTGATTCCAATATTGTATTACAATTTTTGCATCTAATTTTTAACATTGTTCTTGATGTTTTTTAAAGCGGGTAACCAGATTCGAACTGGTGACTCCAACTTGGAAGGATGGCATTTTACCCCTAAACTATACCCGCAAGGTATGGGAGGATTATATCACTGCTTTGGGCAGTCGTCAACCCAGGGAGCACAGAGTCTTATAGGAGGAGCAAGTGCCCTACATTTATCAGTATAACACATGGTCTTGTCATTTGATTCTTCAACATACTTTGGTTTATCCACTCCAGATTCTTTTAATCCAGATTGTCTAACATAGTTGTCGATTGCTCTGTCTACGTCTCTTGTAATTCTTCTATTCAGTTTTTCAGGATCTTTAAGTATAAACTCATTAAGAATAGTTTGTGGGAAATATTTTCTTTGAATCTCATCCAATAAGTCCCATAGTCCATTTTCGGATACTCCTGTGCATTGGGAGAGTGCTGCAATAATAGATGATAATACAATTCCTATTATAGCATATTGTTTGATATCAGGTTTCTTCTTACCGAAGTTGAAGTTAATCATAAAGGGGAGTGCTGCAGAACTCCCCAATATTTATTCTATTGTGTTAAACCTCTACCTTAGTCAGTTTGGAAGCATACTCATAGGCATAATCTGTACGAGCACCATGGATGCCCCAACCAATCCAACTATACGCATAGTCCATGTAACTATGAATTGATTTACCTGGAGTTTTCATCTTCTCCTCAATTCTTTGCCACTGAACTTCAGTTGTCAGGTAACGAAGTTGCGTTTCAAGTGTTGATGGTGACCCACCAAACCTTTTTGCAAAATCACCCAATCCATAGTATCTGTTGGCAGATGTCCATTGGATCAGTCCATAACCACGCCAGCAGTTATGGTAACTGGTCCTACTACCACCCTCACAAATGTTAGGCACGAAAGTAGATTCTTGCCTAATGTTGCCCATGATGGTAGCAAGGGCGTTTCTGTCTTTTATACCACGATCCTGGAAATATGCCAGGGTAGCATTCTCATGTTCATTACACCCTTTACAAATTAACCTTGTCTCTTTTGGTTTTTCAGGAGCAACCTCTCGGATTGCTGTCTTTTCAGTTGTAATATCAAACTCCTTTACAATTGAGAAAGGAGGGGGAGGTCCCTGCATCTTATAGTTCTGAAATGGCAGTGTTGCCGTACTGGTTGTAACCGTTGCCAAAAGGGGCAGGGCTACAGTAAAGAAATTTTGCACTAAATTAAATTGAACTCTACATCCTAATAGAGAAAGCGCACTTCCTTCATCTCTGAAGGCAATCTCCTAGGCTCTAAATCATTATCAACGACTCATACTGTATATCATAATGAGTGATTATTTATCAATCCTCAATTAGGCCATTAATATAGTCTAGTGATAGGACTTCAAGGTCCCTTTTTTGTACTACCCAATCTCGGATTTCAGCATAGAGTGCTTCAGCATCATTAGATCTGCCTTCTGCACATAACACATGCATCCTATCAATAATATCGTCAACTTGTTTCTGGCAGATTTTCTGCATCTGTTTTTGATTCATAATAATCTTTTCTGAAGTACCTTGATAGGATGTTACTATTGTAGAATGCTGGGTCTCCATTGTCAAGGGATTCTGTAAGCACGTTGTTAATGAATAGTTGTCTTGTTTCTTCGTAGTTAGTTTTGCCCTTTGTTTGATGTAATGACAAAATAACTCTAACAAAGTTCTCTCTACCATACTTAACAATATCTTCTTTAAGTTCTGGACAAGACCCATAATAATTTTTCCAATCAGATTCAGTCTTTACTTTTCTCTTTTTACCTTTTGGCGTTCTAAACTGCCACAGATACTTTCTGCCAATATACTTCCTTTGATTTACTCTGTTAGTTATGAGATATACAAACCCAAAATTGTCTTTAATGTCTTCTGACTCAAAAACTTTTCCTTGATACTTCCAAGGATTCTCATAGCTCATACTTAAACATCTTATGAGATATTATTTATCTTTCATCCCTAACAGAGTGATTCTAATCAGAGTTGGATTGGGTGTCAAGCTTCTTCTTGTGCTCCTTGACCTTATTGATGAGCATGTTGAGTTTCTCCCTCTTGGCAACTTCTGAGGGTTTCCTGCCTCTTCTGGGATGCTCTGGAGGGGTCAACTCTTCATTCATCTCTCTGTACCATACCTCTTATCAGATTTTGAAGTGTCCATGTTCTTCTTAGCCTGTGAAGTTGAGATAGCATATCTCAGACTCTTGAGTTCCTTTGGGGACTTCTCAGGATAGGTCTTAGCAAGCTTTGAAGGTTTGATTGCCTTGTAGACACTTTCCTTCTCTTTCTTCTCTGCTGCATCAAGTGCACGCTCTCTGAGGTGTGCAATCAACTCCAGTTTCATCTCTTCTTTGGTCAGATGATCAGCAGCTTTGTATCCCTTATGTCCTGCCTTAAACTTTTGATATGCTGGAGTATTTGCTCTCTTATCAGCATTTGTCACAGTCATTCTGGTATCTTCTGGTTCCTTCTTCTCACCACCATAAACTGCTTCCTTTAACTTCTTCTCTGAAGTTTCTTTCTTTCCACCCAATACGCTTCCTTGAAGTTTTTCCATTCTCTTACCAAATCTCACATTTGCAGCATGTTCTTCTTCTGATCCACCATGATCTCTTTCAAGATAATCTCTACCTTCTTTCTTAACACCTCTTCTTTCTTCATGCTCTGCTCTACGTGCTCTTTGCTGCCCACCACCTAATGCTAAGGCACCTGAAGGATTATCATATCTCTTTAATCTTGCACCAGATCTTTCATGCTCTGGAAGTTTTTTATCTACTTTTGCTTCATCAATTTCAACTTCCTCTTTTTTCACACAGTTTGGATATCTCTTTCCAAACATAGTTTTCATACCTTTCTTTTTGTAACCAGGCCAACACTTCTCATCAATCTGTTCAAATTCTTTTTTTTCATCAACCATATCTCCCTCTACTTCATATGAGTCAGTCATCCCATGAATATGCTTACCTCTTGATTTCTTATCTGCTTTCTCTGCTGACCTTGCCTCTGACCCTGCATACTTAGCAGCAACCTTAGGATCCATTCTGCTTGCTTTCTTATCAGCAACCTCTGCTCTTCTCAGTGCTCTCTCTTCTGGGTCTATTCTCTCATCAATCTGAGAATAAACTTGCTCGTATGCTTCTCTAATGTGATTTAAACCAGCCATGTCTATCAATTAGTTTTTAAGTATTTATAAAAAAAGAGGGCCACAAGGACCCTCTCAGTTTATTTCATTTTTGATTAATACTTGTACAACCATTGAATATAGGTTGAAAGTAAGATTGTTCCTAGAGTTGTTACAGCAGTTAGAGTTAGGATAGTTTGCATCATTGTTTTGCTCCCACTAGTTGTGCTAGTTGTGCTTGATGACGACGCTCTTCTTTTTGCTTTTGCTCCTTAATCAATTGTAGGAAGTTAAGTTTTTTCATTTCTTCTCCTCCCAGTTCCAGTTGTTACAAGGACGATAAGCAACACCACGATATGTGTTTGATGGATGCGATGGAGCATGTGTTTGTGAATACCACTTACGATATTCTAGTTTCGGAGTGTGAGTGTTATACTTCACACCACGATAGGTTGCTGTCATCCCTTGGTCCCCTCTTTTACAAATTTGACCCCACGATAGGTCTCATTGTATTGTTGAGGTTGTTGCTGCATTTGCTGTTGATACTCAATTCTTTTTTGAGTATCATATTCTACACCACGATAAACTACTTTAGACATAGGTTTGCTCCTTTACTTTGAGTAAATTTGCGTTCCTTCGGTAACCCTACTTCCGT
>Ga0194129_10005792_pt1 | contig 15527 bp, 26 predicted proteins | sample TA2KigCa35mmetaG_FD_150862 | JGI IMG/M metagenome (GOLD analysis project Ga0194129, IMG submission 150862) | Freshwater microbial communities from Lake Tanganyika, Tanzania - TA2015038 Kigoma Deep Cast 35m | ecosystem: Environmental > Aquatic > Freshwater > Lake | place: Tanzania: Lake... | reverse complement strand
CTGTTATGATTGATGCACAGCATTACTGTGTAAAAAGTCGTGGGGTAGAAGATACAGGTAGTTCAACTGTGACTACAAGATTAGGTGGTGGTTTCAAGAGCGATGCTGCTGCTAGACAAGAGTTTTATAATATAGCAAGGCAGGCCTGCAAATGACAGACTTCAATGATCAGTTATTTACTAGGGTATGCACACTAGAGGCCCAGATGGAACTGCAACATCAAAAACTATATGAAGCAGAAAAAAAACTAGTCACTATAGAAAATCTTTTAAGGCAGGCATTAGACATCATAATTGATACTAATAAGGTGGCAAATGGGCTTCAAGAAACCAATAGACCAAAATAATATAACAATGGAAATTCTTAAAACACACGGGGAAATCTGTAGTCCATATAACGACGGCTATGTTTCTTGGGGCATGAAGCAAGAATTATATGAGATTAAGTTTCTATTAGACGAAATACTGAAAAGAGAACCTACCTTCGCTGGCGAAGCTGAATGGCTAGAGGAACAAAGTAAAAAGCAAATGTGGAGTGAGTTAAAAAGATGATATTCAACAAAGTAAAAGAACTTAAGGATAAAGGACTAAAAATTGGCATAACCTTTAGTCAGTTTGACTTGCTACATGCAGGTCATATTGCCATGCTTGCAGAAGCCAAAAACCATTGCGATTATCTAATAGCAGGTTTACAGAATAACTCACAATGGGATAGACCAAGTAAGAATGCACCCATACAAAGTCTTGTTGAACGTCAGATACAACTTAGTGCTGTGCGTTTTGTTGATGAAATTGTGGTATATAATACTGAGAAAGACCTAGAAGATTTACTGCTTACACTTCCATTAGATGTTCGTATATTGGGTGTAGAATATATGCAAAGTGAATTTACTGGTCGTGCTATTTGCGAAAAACGTAAGATACAGTTAGTATTCAATAGTCGTGATCATAGTTTTAGCAGCACAAATTTGCGTGAGCGTGTTTGGGAAGTTGAAACTCAAAAGAGATATAGTGAAAAATGAAATATTTTAGTTTTTATGGCTTAGCCAAACGTCAAGAGTATTGGGCTGTAACAATACTAACATTTACTCTAGGCTGGATGCTATATATTTTATCAATAATACTTGCAGGCGTAGTAGCTTATGGAAGTTTAATGACTGCCGGGCTTTTAGTAATATTAGTAACATTAGCATGGATAGTTGGAAGTTTTTGGCTAGTATTAGCAACAACTGTAAGACGTTGCCGTGATAGTGATATACATATATTATGGACATTATTATGGTTTATACCATTCATCAACTTTTGGTGGTGGATAGTCGCCGGATGTTTGCCAACTATAGATGCAAACTTTATAGCAAATGAAAAAACTTGATCTACATGGTATACGCCATAGTGAGGTACGCACTCTTGTAGAAGATTTTATCTACAGATATCAATATGAATTTCCCTGTGAGATTATTTGCGGTAATAGTAATAAGATGATAGAATTAGTAGAAAATGTTATAGATAGATTAGGTGTTGAAACACATATGTATAGATATGGTATAATTGTAATAAGGAGTTGGCTGTGATAGACAAAAAGATTGAACAATACAAAGATATCATAAGCACATTTAGTGATACCAACGACCGTTATAGGTTCTTGATTAGTTTGGCTAAAAAGTGTCAGCCTTTTCCTGAGGAATTTAGACTTGAAAACTTTAAGGTCAAAGGTTGCATGAGTCAGGTATGGTTAGTTCCTCAATTAGGGGAAGGTAAAGTTTGGTTCTATAGCGATAGCGATGCCATGATAGTCAAAGGCACTGTTGCTTTGGTAAGTGACATTTATTCAGGTAATACAGCTGAAGAAATATTAGCCAATGATAAAAATCTTATGGTAGAACTTGATTTGGGCAACATACTCAGCATGAATAGGCGCAGCGGTGCGTACAATATGTTGCTAATGGTAAAAGAACATGCTAAAATGTTTATAGGAGAAAATGTATGAAACTAATATTAGAAAAAAATGATGGCAGTAAAGTTATTGTAGAAAATAAAAATATAGAGGATAGTGAGGTAGACTTAGATAATCTTCCTGTTGAATATATGTTTGAAAAACTACGTGCCGTACTTGAGGCACAACGTAATGCCTAAGTATTACAGCACTAAAACATATGGCAATGATCGTGGCTTGAGTTGCTGCTTTCGGCAGTGGCGTAGCACACACAGTCATTGTAGTTTACTGCATGGCTATAGCATTGGCATACGTTTAGTATTTGAAAGCGACACATTAGATTGCCGCAACTGGGTCATGGACTTTGGTGGACTTAAAAAATTCAAGCAGTGGGCAGAATATATGTTTGATCATACTACACTTGTAGCAGAAGATGATCCACATATAGATTTCTTTTTATCTATGGTAAGCATCAAAGGTGGTTATAAAGATAAGGGTATAGTTGACTTACGTGTTGTACCCGCAGTGGGCTGTGAGAAGTTTGCTGAAATGGCATATACAAAGATGGAATCAATTATTAATGAAATGAAGCAAAATCCAGATATTATAGTAAATGGCAATGTACGTGTCAAAAGTGTTGAAGTATTTGAGCATGGTGCTAACAGTGCAATTTATGAGGGTTAATATGTCAAACAAAGAAGTATTTTACACAACCAAACAAATTGATAGTTTTTTATTGAATATTAACAAACAAATGGTCAAAGAAAGTTTTCGGCCAGATTATATAGTTGGTATAGCAAGGGGAGGACTTGTACCTGCAATTAAACTTAGTCACTACCTAGATATACCCATGTATTGTTTAAGCGAAGAAGAAAGTAACTTAGGAATGTCTGAAGATGCTTTTGGTTACACATCATTAGATGCTAAAGGAGTAAGCGTACCTACACTTAGAAAAAAAATATTAATTGTTGATGATATTAATGATACTGGATCTACTCTTAACAATTTAAAAAATGATTGGCAGTCTAATTGCCTCCCACACGATAGTGCATGGAACGATATATGGCATAGAAGTGTAAAGTTTGCTGTATTAATTGATAATGAAGCCAGTATATTTAATATTGATTTTTCTGGTTATACAATCAATAAATTTGAAAATCCAGAGTGGTGTGTATTCCCTTGGGAAAATTGGTGGAATACAAAATGAAAGTAGGCTTTACATGCGCTACATTTGATTTATTTCATGCTGGTCATATTCTTATGCTCAAAGAAGCAAAGAAGGTATGTGATCACTTAATAGTTGGATTACAAACAGACCCTACTATTGATCGCCCACATAAAAATAAACCTGTACAAAGTATATTTGAACGGCATACGCAACTACAGGCTTGTAAGTATGTGGATGAGATTGTAGTTTATGCTACAGAAAAAGAATTGATTGATATACTTTTAGCCTATCCAATTGATGTTCGTGTACTTGGAGAAGAGTATGAAAATCGTGACTTTACAGGACGTGAAGTTTGTATCGATATGGGTATGAAGTTTCACTACAATAAGCGTAAACACAGTTTTAGCACTACAGAATTGCGTGAGCGTGTAATTGAGTCCCAGGCTGAAAAGAATATAAGTCAATGGATGGCAAATGAAAAATTGGGAAAATTCTAATTTACATTGGTACAAAACAAGTATACATATAAAAACTCATTATGATTTTGAAGAATTATTACGTTGGATAAATACTAATCTAGATGGCCATAGAAAACATACTGTTTGGCGATTGATAGACGGCGGTTATTTTGAAATTAAATTTCGCTATAAAAGACATTTTGAATGGTTTATATTAAGATGGGGATAATTTATAATCCAAAAAAATTGAAATGGAATAGTCTTACAGAGTTTAGAGATCACTTACAACGTGAGACTACCGAAAAGATATTAAGTTTTAATGGCTGGAGTTTAATTACAGAAACCACTGAGTATGGTATAGTTGATGGGTTACTAAAGGTACAGTCTAAACAAAAGAAAGTTATAGAACCTAAACTAGACACATTAGGTAATCGCCCAAAAGTTTCTAAGAAGAAAAAACCACCCGCAGCAAAGCTCAAGTCTAAAAAGGAAATACTTGAAGAAATGCGAGAACGTGGTAAAAAAGTATTACAAAAAAGGAGTAAAAAATGAATATTTTAGTTATGGGCGGAGGAACCAAAAATAGATTTGGCAATGATTTTGTAAATCGTGCTAGAGGGGAAGGACATAGAGTTTTAGTTGTAAGTCATAAAGACCATGGACATAATCATGATGACCACATCGTTGCAAATTTTTATTCAGCAGAAGATGTTGTTAGTAAGACTGAATCTATATTAAATAAAATTGACAAGTTGGATATTTTTTTATTTAATACGGTCGCCGGAAAGGGTCCCTGGGACCCAGATGATTTTATGTCTGATTCTAATTTTTTCAATGAAACTGACTGGCTTTTTAATTTAAGGGTTAATGCTATTATACCATATAACGTTTCAATAATTTGTTTAAAAAAAATGAGCGAGGGAGCAAAATTAGTCTATATGACAACAGGACGATCTTTTAATATGGATGTTACAGTTGGACCATTTATACCTAGTTATTATGGTGGGAAAGCATTTTTAAATCATATTATGGTTGCGTTTGCACATTATAATGATAAGAAGGTTATATCAACTGCCATCTCAGGGCATTTTGGTTACAATGATCCAAATGAGTATAAAAGAACATTTGAAAAAACATATTTGCATATTATGAATATAGACAGTACACACAATGCAAAAATTGTTACAGTCGCAATATAATAGGACAAAATAATAATAGTAACTATTGAAAGTCCTAAATACTTATGTTAGAATAACATATGAGTAAAATCAAGGTCAGCGAACTATTCTATAGCATTCAAGGCGAAGGGCGCTATATGGGTGTGCCCAGCGTGTTCCTACGCACATTTGGTTGTAACTTTACTTGTGATGGTTTTGGTATGGCACGTGGGCAGAAGTCTGTTGAAAGATATAACGTTGATGAAGAAATATTTGATGATTATAAAAAACTTCCACTAGTTAGTACAGGTTGTGATAGTTATGCTAGTTGGGATGTAAGATTTAAACATTTAAGCCCGTTAGTTAAAATAAACACATTAGCAGAAAAGATTGTTGATATACTGCCATACAAAGAATGGCGCGATGAACACTTAGTTATTACAGGAGGCGAGCCACTACTAGGCTGGCAGCGTAGTTATCCTGCGCTACTTGATCATCCATTAATGAATAATTTAAAAGAGATTACATTTGAAACAAATGGTACACAGGAACTATCTCAAGATTTAGTAGATTATCTATTTGATTGGCAAGAAAACAAAAACTATAACTTAACTCGCGGGTATGATAGTGTTACATTTAGTGTAAGTGCTAAACTAAGTGTTAGCGGCGAAAAACGTGAAGAGGCCATACGCCCTGAAATTATATGTCAATATCAAAATGTTGGTCATACATATCTTAAGTTTGTAATCGCTACACAAGAAGATTGTGATGAAGCACTAGAAGTTACTGAATTATATCGAAAAGCAGGGTTTACTGGAAATGTATATCTTATGCCTGTAGGCGGTGTTGAAAGTGTTTATAGTTTAAACAACAAGCAGGTAGCAAACTTTGCTATGCAGCATGGACTACGCTATAGCGATAGATTACAAGTTCCATTATTTAAAAATGCTTGGGGTACTTAATGCCATTTTATGTTGAAAAACTACCAGGTAATTACGCAGTAGCAAGAACTATATATGAAAGATGTTATAGGCCACGGCGTTGCTTTTATAGTAATAAATGGTTGTTTTTGCGTAAAGCATACTGTATAGAATTTTATAGTTTCACTAAACCTTCTGGAATATTACGTGAACCTCCCATAGAGTTTTATACTTGGGTAGACCGTGACACATACATCACTATGAAACTTAAGGGTGAAGTATGAAATTATATAATAAACGTATAGCATTTTGCATCAGCAAGCAACACCTTATCCCGCATGGCGGATTAGGTAGTTTTGCTAAAAGTTTTACAGAGATGTGTAGTCGTTTAAATTGGAAGGTTGATCTTATTATGGATCAAAAACCTGATGGCGACTTTTATAATTTATTAGTTAAATTAGGTATAGGCACAGTATTTACAGAAGATAGATTACAATATGATGAGCATATAGGTTCCTTTGCATTTAGTGACAGTATAAACTGGGAACAAATTACTAACTTTCGTAAATCAATGTTCAAAGCCTTTAAAACAAATTCTTATGACATGATCTTGTGTAACACGCAAGAATCAATGAGTGCTGCATATGGTTTACATCTAGGACATTACATACCAGTTGTTTTCTATACACATCAACCCAGTGCTGTAACTAGGGAGCGCGATAGTCGTGATGTTTTTTTAAAGAGTTACCATGACTTTTATAATAAGCACTTTGAATTGCCTAACATTATAGTGGGTACACAAAGTCAGCGTAATAAAAATAGATTGTTGGGTTATGGGGCAAATGATGTAGCAGTATTACCCATGCCCATGAGTGAGCGTGAATTATTAACTCCAGGATCCACAATGCGAGAAGGACTGTTATATATCGGCCGCTGGGAACCTCGCAAGAATCCAGAGGCTTTCTTAAAGGTAGCAAAGGAAACAGGACTACCTGTAAAGGTCATGACAAACTCTAATGGGGCTAATAAGTTTAAGAAAGAGTTTGAAGCATTAGGCATTACTAATTATACTATTGTATCTGAAGTATATGGACAAGAAAAAGTAGATTTTATTAAAAGTGCCAGCGTACACTTCAACACCGCGCATAGCGAAAGTTGGTCATTTGTATTTTTTGAGTGCCTAGCTCAAACTCACTGTGTGATATTAGAAGATCAAGACTGGAGTGATAATTTTGATAGTAAGTATTATCATACAGTAAAACTTAAAGATGCTGCTAAGAAAATACTTGAGTTGCATGGACGACCAATCACAATAGACCAATTAGAATATATTAAATCTATTGATAACGAAGCAGACGATGCGTGGAGTAACTTTGTTAATAACTTTAATGGCAAGCGCAGTGATAGTAACGCAGCCAAGATTAATAAGGAAATCACAATAAAACACAGTGATTTTATTGAAAAACTTAAAAGGACATATTTGGCACAAGAAGATATCGAAAGTATACTAGGTAATAGACACAAATTTAAAATAGTTTATACAGACAATAATACATACTATTCAAAAGATAACAATTTTATCCCCATTGAAAAAGAATCACTACTGGAGTTCGGATAATGAAAAAAGTATTAATAACAGGTTGTTCAGGTTATATAGGTAGTCATCTTTGTAAGATGCTAGCAGGACGTTATATTATACATGGATTAGATATTGTAGAACCTATAGTACCCGTACATAAATTTTTTAAGATTAATATAAATGAACTCTTTACAATATCTGAACAAGCAGAACCTTATGATGCTGTAATACATTTGGCTGCTTTGGTCAATGTTGGTCGTAGCGAACGTGAACCTATAATGTACTATATTACTAATATCAATGGTACTATGAATGTATTAAACAAAGTTTCAACTAAAAACTTTATCTATGCAAGTACAGGTCAAGCAAGTTTGTGTATTAATCCATATAGTATTAGCAAACGTGCTAGCGAAGATTGCGTAGTAGAATACTGTACGCAACATAGACCTATGAATTATACTATGTTTAGATTCTATAATGTATTGGGCATGGATGGTATTAGACCCACTAATCCAGACGGATTAATGTCAGCATTAATGAGGGCAGTAGAAACAGGAGAGTTTACTGTATACGGTAATGATTATCAGACATTTGATGGTACTTGTATGCGTGACTATGTGCATGTAAATGAGATTTGTCATGCATTGATGACAGCTATCGAAGAACCTGCTAATGGATTAGAGAATCTAGGACACGGGTATGGCAGGAGCGTAATAGAGATGGTCAATACATTTAAAAAAGTTAATAACGTAGACTTTGAAGTAAAAATTGCACCACGTAAGAAGGGTGACCCAGCAGTTAGTGTGCTTACTAATCCTGGACGTTATATGAAACAAATGTATACATTAAATGACATGCTTAGGACGAATAATTTGATAAATTAATTCTGCGATTTGTTGATGCCCTAATAAACTTGGGTGCATATCTTTAGGACTAACAGGATCAACATTATCCCACCCGCATTCTAACCAATGTAACTTCTTAAAGTAATTTACGTATTCTATGGGGTAATTGGGTTTGATGAACTTTTTAAAGTAACCACCAAAAAAGTAATACTCAACGTTGTGACTTTCAAATAAATGTGCGAGTGCTGATATATCAGATATCAACTTATACATTCCTTCAATCAGTGTATAAGTAGACATTCTACTATCCCTTTCTCGCTTTACTTTAACATCACTCTGTGAACAAGATTCCTTATCTAAATCTTTAACATTAAATATATGTGCGCTTGGAGTCAACTTGGTCCAATTTAGTGGATCATTAGAAAAATCTTCAAAATTATCGGTCAAATAATATTCATATCTTGCAGGATCAGTAATTTGAATTATTGCGATTATTGGTTCATCATTTTTATATTCTTTCAAAAACCAATCGTGTGTAGTTCTAACTGTACGTTGATTACTACCGCACCCCGCACCTAGATTAATAACTTTATCAGCATTTAACAATTTACCTAAATGATGTGGCCAAACTAAGGGCAGACGTTTCTCATCATCATTTATATTATTAACTTTAAAATATGGTTCTAAACCACCACCCCAAGTCCAACTACAACCGTTTGCAAACAAAATCATACTAGTGTATTAATAATAAACTACTCAATACGTCATTGCGGTTAGCAGCATCATCACCGTCACCTGGCTTAACGATTACATTATATTTGCCTTTATTCCCTTCATCTTTGCTGACAGGTATTTCCATCATCTCATCATAGGTAATAATTGATTTAGGATCTAAACTATATTTTTTAGCGATACGATCTTTCACTGCTTGTTCTGCCGCTGTATTTTTATATTGCCACTTACCATTTTTATCTTTTTCTAGTGCGTCAGCAAAGATTACTTCAGGCACTATGCGACTATTTTTCGTTTTAGCAAAATCAATTTTCTTTTCTTGACTTGGTTGTGCGCCCATTGAAAAGTTCATCTTAAAGTTATTTGGCTTATCACCCTGTGCTACACTTGCTAGTTTGGTATAAGCATAAAAGTCAACGTCTGGAAATTTCTTTGCTAGGTTATATGCTTTGTCTAGGTATTCTTGACTAAAGAAATCTCCTGCATCATGCCAGCGTATAATTGTTTTAATTTTCTTTTTTGCATTCTTTGCTGAAAAGCTAGCAATTTCATTTTCAAGTTGATCCATAAATCCGTCTGGATCATTGTATAAAAAATTAAGCATTCTTGTTTGACCAAGACTACTTGCCTTCCATTGAACATATCCGCCCTTCATAGCATAACACACTAGTTTACAACTTCCTGCTCCAGGACATGTGTTGATTACTACAAATTCATTTGTATCTTCATCTACTGCAAGTCCTATCAAAGCAGGCATGCCAACGTTATAGAACTGGCTAGCAGTACCATCACTATGCTGCATTTTTTCATTTTGTTTTAATATTTGATTTGGACGCTCCTTGAACATACTTGCTAGTGTGTCAAGATCATATTTTTCACCACTATCGCTAACAATAGGTACGTTACTACGATGTATATATGGGTATTTGTATTTGTCGGTCTTTGTCTTTAAACTTCTAACAACTGGGTTGCCTTTTTTATCAAGTTTAGGATTACCATCTTTATCTAATACAGGTTCTCCCATAACTCTATCAAGATACTGCCTTATTTCATCTTTAGGCAAAAGTCTTTGTGAAACACCTTTTAGTTTTTCGGCTTCATCCAAACTCTCTTGAATTTCATCCATGCTGAATCTTATTTCTTCATTACCTTTAGATAATACGATGTCATCGCCATCTTCATATGGTTCATAACCCATTTTACTAAACATTATTGATGCTTTTGTATGTTGTTTTTCGTCGCCGTTCCACCAATCGCTGACCAATCTTGATAATACCTTACGATCATCTCGCATAGATATCACTTCACCTTCCGCCACACCTTGCTTTACATTATGAACCGGAACGATTTTGCTTTCATACTCACCGATATCAACAACATACGCTGGTGACTCGCCACCTTTGCCTGGGTCATAACGAACTATCTTTCCTGGCACTATTTTACCTTTATGCGGCACTCTTACAATAGTACCAACTTTTAATATCTCCTTGCCTGGGCTGCTGCGACCATAGCCATATGCTTTATCTAATGCTTCATCACTAACTGCTGCTAATTGGTCAACTGATAATTCTACATTTTGTTCTTCAGTAACATCTTTACTACTTTTGGGTTCAATACCCTGTGACTGTAAAAATTCAGCAGGACTCATGACCTTCATAGTACTTGCTAATGGTTTTTGCGCTTCAGTAATAATATCAATAAGTTTACGGATATCCATGACGTTGACTTGTCCTATAGGCTATAGTAGTATTTATAGATATGTCATTTAATAGTAGCATTCAACGTATTGGCTTTGCCTGTAAATGGGCAGAGATTAACAATAAGGGCGAGATCGTCAGTGAGGAAACTACTAAAACTGGCGGTACTACTCATGCCTGGGCCAAACGTCAAAAATCACGCAATATTGTTGAAGATAAACTTATAGAAATCGCTAAACGCAATATAACCAATACGCATAATCTTGTTAAACGGGTAGCAACGCTTGAGCCAAGTTTGCGTATGGTTCGCCTTACCAGCGATATGTTTACATTTTATACACTGCCTGAATACAAAGACTTTTGGCAAACTAGCGAGGTGCGTACATTGCTAGAGCGTTGGCTAGCACCCATAGGCGAGACTGCTAGAATGCATGATGTTCGTCTATCATCACATCCTGATCAGTTTGTTGTTCTTGCTAGTGATCGTGAAGAAGTAGTAAATAAGAGTATAGAGGAGTTTGAATATCATGTGGATATTGCCAGGTACATGGGTTACGGTAAACGATTTCAGGACTTTAAGATCAATGTACACATCTCAGGTCGCAAAGGTCCAGCCGGTATCAAAGACGTTCTCAGCAGACTTACTACCGAGGCACGCAACGCAATCACAATCGAGAATGATGAGATATCATGGGGAATCGACGCAAGCCTCGAACTCGCCAATGATCTCGCTTTGGTGTTAGACATACATCATCATTGGGTCAAGACAGGTGAATACATACAAGCCAACGATGATCGTATTAAACATTTTATTGATAGTTGGCGCGGCGTTCGCCCTGTCATACATTTTAGTACATCACGCGAAGATGGTATCATTGATCTCAATACAACCCGACCACATGATTTACAGTCCTTACTAGAAAGTGGGTACAATAAGCAGAAACTAAGAGCGCATAGCGATTATTTTTACAATCATGCTATGAACGATTGGGCATATACACATTGGTCATGGGCTGATATCATGTGCGAGAGCAAGGCTAAAAATCTTGCTAGTTTCAAACTTTACGATACATACAAGACATATGATAAAGAATATAGTACAGGCAATTAGATCGGATCAAGCAGGCGAGACAGGCGCAGTATGGATCTATAAGGCCATGAACCTTGTAAACAATGATCCAAAAATGAAAAAATTAATTGATGAGCATCTTGATCAGGAATCACAACATCTTGATATAGTCAATGGCTTGTTACAAGATAATGATAAAACTAAACTATTACCATTATGGGCAGCAGCAGGATTTGTCACTGGATTTGTTCCCGCTGTCATGGGCAATAATTGGATGCTACATACTATAGCAGCAGTTGAAACATTTGTTGATAAACACTATGCCGATCAAGTAAAATATCTGAATGTTTACAATCCAAACATCAATAGGATTAATGTTAAAGATAGGAATACATTAAAAGAAATATTAGAAAAATTGCGTAATGATGAATTAAAACATAAAAAGGATGCATTAGATGACGCGCAAACTGAGCCCAGCGCAGCACTTAAACTTTGGTGTAACTTAGTAGCGTTTGGCTCAGAAAATGCTGTTAAGTTAGCCAGTAAATTTTAATAGCATCTTATATTAAAGTAAATATACAACAGGAACTTGTTCTATGAATTTAGTAAAACTTTACTGGCGCTATTTGCCTGACTTTGATTGGAGTCATATTCTTTTAAGAATACCATTAGCTATTGTTTTTATACAACAAGGCCTTAGCAAAATGCCCTTTGATCCCCAAGGTGGTATGGGTCTGGGCATAGGTGAACTAACTTGGTGGTTTGTAGTATATGGCGAACTATTAAGTGGTATAGGTTTATTGGTGGGCGGTGTTATGGCATTGCAAGGTATTAGAAGAATACCTTATGTAGCAGAACTTGGCGATATACTAACACGTTTCTGTGGCATTACTATGTGTTGTATTGTCACAGGTGTTATATGGGTAGTAATTAAGCCTGCAGATTTGACTGCGGTATTAAATGATGCGTTTCACTTATTTCTATGGGTAGGCGGATTGTATTTTGGTCTACGTGGTAACTGGGTAGTTGCTAGCAGAAAAAAACTAAGGTATAAAAATCAGTGAACATAATTGATAAAATTAAAAACGTTTTAGGATTAGGCACTAAAAAAAATCAAACAGAACCTGCATCTAAGACTAAAAAAAAGTTAAGTCCTAAAGAAGAGGCAACTGCTAAAGGCGAGCCTTATGTTTGTGTGCTTAAAATTAATATTGATCCTGTAGATATCAACAATGGTGCCTTTGAATTAGATTGGAACGATAAGTTCCTTACTAACCTTATCAAGCAAGGTTATAAAATGGATGCTAAGGATACTGACAACGATATTGTAGATCGTTGGTTTCAAACTGTATGCCGTAATATAGCGTTGGAAGTTTACGAACAACAAATGGCTGATCCGGAAAACCGTAATAATGACTTACGTGTTGTTCGTCAACGAGATATAGGCAACGGTAGAACAGAGGTAAGTTGATGATACATTGGCCAATCTTACCTAAAAATAAAAAATATTCAAGAATTTACGAACAACTAGTATATAAGGCTCTCCAAAGAAATTTAGAAGTTTTCAAGCGTAATACTCCCTATGAGTATTATGAAGTACATCATATTATACCGAGAAGCTTTGGCGGGACAAATCAAAAATCAAATTTGCTAAAATTTACAGCACGAGAACATTATGTAGCACATCTTCTGTTATGGAAAATGAATTTTGGTGGCGAATATAATAGTAAAATGTCAAAAGCATTATTTTACATGGCTTCCGCCGGTAAAAAAAATAATAAATTCAAGGTAAATTCTAGAACCTATGAAAAGTTGAGAGTGGAACATAACACCCGAAACACCAATCTTTTTACTGGTTTGAAGAATCCTGCTAAAAGACCAGAAGTAAGGCAAAAAATAAGCAAATCAATCAAAGAAAAATACAAAAAGGATAAGGAAAGTCAGACAGGGCTTTACGCCCCTGAATTACTCAAAAAAAGATCAATCATAAACACAGGTAAAAAAAATGCAAGAGCAATAATATTTACTTTTACTAATATAGATGGAATAAGTTTTGAAGTTCACGGAGAACTAAAGGCTTTTATAAAACAACACAATCTTAGATCCGATTGGGTTTATGATTATCTAAAGGGAAAAACTACGGAGAAATTAGGTGGATGGTCAGTTTCATCTAATAAAGAAATACGTTGCTGCATAAATGATGGTATAAACCAAAAATTTGTAAGGATTTCTGAGCTGAATATTTTTCTTAACAAAGGATGGATTTTAGGACCTAAACCGAATCAACGTATAAGAAAACTGCGAACAAAAGAAGAATTGAACATTGCTAATCAAAAACGAAAAGAAACTTTATTAAAACAAAGAAATGCAGGTATTTTTATATCTCTAAAAGGGAAAAAAAGACCTCCGGAAGTCGTCAAGAAAGGTGCAGAAAAAAGGAAGGGCAAACCTAACAAGATGAAAGGTAAAAAACTAAATTTATCCGACGACCAGCGGAAAAAACGCAGCGAGAGAGCAAAACTCTTACCTAAATTATATGGTGCTGCTAATCCAAATTTTGGAAAAAAACATTCAGAAGAAGTAAAAAAACTAATGAGTGAAAGAAGGAAGCTTACTTGGTTACTAAAAGGGAAATAATACCCAAATTTGTTTGACTTTCGCAAAGACCTAGTATAATATACGTATATTATTCTTGTAAATAGGTGTGCTTGTGAAATACGCTCTTATTGATACAGCCAACATGTTTTTTCGCGCCCGACACATCGCTAGTCGCAATAGCGACACTTGGGAAAAAATTGGTATGGCATTACACTTAAGTCTATCAAGTGTTAATCAATGTGTACGCAAATTTAATATTGATCACGTTGTGTTTTGTCTTGAGGGTCGTAGTTGGCGTAAGGATGTATATCCACAATACAAAGCACATCGTAAAGTCGCTGAATCGGCAATGACTGAAGCCGAGGCTGAAGAAAATAAAATGTTTTGGGAAACGTATGATATGTTTACTACATATCTGCGTGAGAAAACTAACTGCTCTGTATTGCGCCATGAACGGGCTGAGGCAGATGACCTTATCGCAAGATTCATACATCTGCATCCCAACGACGAACATTATATCATTAGCAGCGATACAGATTATGTTCAATTGATTAGTAATAACGTCAAACAATATAACGGTGTTAGTAATCAATTGATTACTCTTGAAGGTTATTTTGATGACAAGAATAAGCCCGTCAAGGACAAGAAAACTGGGGAACACAAGACTCTGGGTGACCCACAGTTTCACTTGTTTGAGAAGATTATGCGCGGTGATGCAGGTGATAATGTATTCAGCGCATACCCCGGTGTACGTACTAAGGGCAATAAAAACAAGGTCGGCTTAACCGAAGCCTATGCTGATCGATATAAGCAAGGCTTTAGTTGGAATAACATGATGCTACAACGTTGGGCAGATCCTGATGGTGTTGAATATCGTGTTAAGGACTTGTATGAGCGCAATAAACTTTTGATTGACTTGACAGCACAACCTGATGATGTTAAGCAGAAGGTCGATGATACTATACGTAATGGATTGCGCGTTACAACCACACCACAAGTTGGCGTACACTTTATGAAGTTTTGTGGTAAGTACGAACTTAACAAGGTTAGTGAGCAGGCAGAGGCATATGCTAAGTGGTTAAATAATCCCTATGTTGGAAAATTATGTACAATATAAAGTCTGAAGCATATAAAAGTTTTTGTCCAGAAGATAAGGGATATAAATTTGTAAAGAATGGCGTAGAATATCCTCGGGCTGTTATTGATGTTTCAGAAAAGTGTCCTTATAGTTATAGAAAAATTGTCATGTTATGCCAAGCAAAGGGCTGGATAAAGCCTATAGCATATGTGCCAACATATGAATATATGTGGGAAGAATTACAGAGGTAAAATATGAATGAACTAGTTGCTAAGCCAATTATAAAAGATACAT
>Ga0194129_10005787_pt1 | contig 15542 bp, 13 predicted proteins | sample TA2KigCa35mmetaG_FD_150862 | JGI IMG/M metagenome (GOLD analysis project Ga0194129, IMG submission 150862) | Freshwater microbial communities from Lake Tanganyika, Tanzania - TA2015038 Kigoma Deep Cast 35m | ecosystem: Environmental > Aquatic > Freshwater > Lake | place: Tanzania: Lake... | reverse complement strand
CGCGGCGCACGCGCCGTGCTTTGGGAGCCGGCCCCGGGTATCGCCGCGCCCACCGTGCCAGATGGTGTCACCGCTCTGCCGATCAAAGATTTGACGCAGCACGCCAGCGAGATTGCCAGCCGATTCTTTGGTCGACCCTCGGCGAAGCTCGCCGTGACCGGGATCACCGGCACCAATGGCAAGACGACGACCGCCTGGCTCGTGGCGCAGGCCTTGAGTCGCTGTCGGTTACCGGCCGCGTACATGGGTACGCTAGGCGTCGGTCGCATACCCGAGGCCGTCATTCCAGGCGAGTACACGACGGCGGACGCGGTCAGCGTGCAGCGGCAACTCGCTGCCATGCAGGCCGCTGGCGCGCAGTGCGTGGCGATGGAGGTGTCGTCGCACGCGCTCGATCAGCATCGAGTCGCCGCAGTGAATTTCCGCGTGGCGGCCTTCACCAACTTGACTCGCGATCATCTGGATTATCACGGCACCATGGAAGCCTATGGTGCCGCCAAGGCGCGATTGTTCGACATGCCGCATCTCGGTTGTGGTGTCATCAACGTCGATGATGCCTTTGGTGCCACGCTGGCGCGGCGACACATGGCTTCGCTGCCACTGGTGCTTACCGCACGCACGGCTGCGGGCTTGGCGGTCATCGATGAATGTCGAGCGCTCGACGGCGCGACGCGCTCGTTCACTGCCGCTGAGGTGCGCAGTCAACCCACGGGACTGGGGTTCACGCTCGAGGCGCGCCTCGGCGAGGGTACGCTGTCGCGTCACGAGGTGACGTTGCCGCTGATCGGCGAGTTCAATGTCGACAATGTGCTGGTTGCGCTCGGGATTCTGGATTCTTTGGGTGTTGACGTGCCCGCTGCGCTCGCCGCGCTCGCCAGTATCAGTGCACCGCCCGGCCGCATGGAGGCGATCGTCGCACCGGGGCGCGCGCTCGCCATCGTCGATTACGCCCATACGCCGGATGCGCTCGCCAAAGCCTTGCGCGCAGCACGCGCGCATTGCGCGGGTCGTCTGCACGTCGTCTTCGGCTGCGGTGGTGATCGTGATGCCGGCAAGCGACCGCTGATGGCGAGCGTGTCGGCCGCGATGGCCGATGACATCGTCATTACTGACGACAATCCGCGCAGCGAACCCGCGGCCGGTATCGTCGGCGACATTCTGGCCGGCTTGCCGCAAGGTCAGCGGGCGACGGTGATCCATGATCGGGGCAGTGCGATCCGCCATGCGCTCGAGCAGGCGGCGGCGGGCGATGTCGTGCTGGTGGCCGGCAAAGGTCACGAGGATTACCAGATCGTTGGCGCCGAACGTCGTCGCTTCAGCGACCGCGAGCTCATTCAAAGTATTTATCGGCCTGCTGCCGCGCCGTCGGCGGTGACGCACTGATGCGGCGGCTGCAGGACATCGCTGTCGATTGCGGAGGTCGTCTCTGCGGTGCGGACCGCGAGTTCGTCGCCGTCAACACCGACACGCGCAAGCTTGCCGCTGGCGAACTCTTCGTCGCGCTGCGTGGCCCGAACTTCGATGGCAACACTTATCTTGCGGAGGCAGCGGCCCGCGGCGCTGCGGGCGCGCTCGCCGAACGTGAAGGTCCACCGGGATTTCCCGTGATTTTGGTCGCTGATGCGCTGTCCGCGTTGCAGCGCGCGGCGCAAGCCTGGCGCGAACGACTGACGCTCCCATTGGTGGCGGTCGCCGGCAGCAACGGCAAAACCACGAGCAAAGAAATGATTGCGACGATTCTCGCGGTCCGCGGATCGACGCTGGCAACGGCTGGCAATCTCAACAATCACATCGGCGTGCCATTGACGCTGTTGCGGCTGACGCCCGAGCATCGGCACGCGGTGATCGAGATGGGCGCCAATCATGCCGGCGATGTGACGCAACTGGCTGCGTTCGCCGCGCCGTCGATCGGTATCGTCACCAATGCGGGCGCCGAGCACCTCGAAGGTTTCGGCTCGCTGGAAGGTGCGGCGCGGGCCGAGGGTGAGTTGTTCGCCGCGCTCGCTCGTGATGGCACGGCGATTCTCAATGCCGATGACAGTTTTGCGCCGTTGTGGCGCGACATGACCGTGGCGCGTATCGTCACTTTCGACTTGGGTGCCAAGGCGGATTTCACCGCGCGCGATATTCATACCGAAACCACGGCCTGCGGCTTTTTGACGCGCTTCACGCTGATGACGCCCCACGGCGAAGCGGCGATCGAGCTGCAGCTCGCCGGCAAGCACAATGTTCTCAATGCGCTGGGAGCCGCCGCGGCCGCGAGCGCGGCAGGCGCGACGCTGACCGATATCGCGAGTGGTCTTGCGCGCATGCGACCGGTCACCGGCCGTTTGCAGTTGCGCGCGGCGCGCGCGGGCGCGTGGCTCATCGACGATTCTTACAACGCCAATCCGAGTTCGCTGGAGGCGGCCATCGATGTACTCGAGTCGCTCGGCGGACGCCGCTTGCTGGTGCTCGGCGAGATGGCCGAGCTCGGCACGTTTGCGCGCGAGGCCCATCTCGAGGCAGGTCGTTACGCGCGCGATCACGGGGTCGCGCGGCTATTCGCGCTAGGCGAAGCGAGCCGCCACGCCGTGGAGACTTTTGGCGCCGGCGCGAGTTGGCATGCCGACGTGGCGGATTTGACTGCGGCCGTCGAGCGCGAACTCGCGAGCGACACCCGTGTGCTCATCAAGGGTTCGCGCATGAATCGGCTGGAACGCGTGGTGGCGGCTCTCGAGCAGAGTACAGCTCGCGCCGACGTCCACGAGCCTGCTGCAGAGGGGGTGCACTGATGCTGCTGTGGCTGTCGCAACGCCTGGCCGAAACGGCTTCGCTATTCAACGTTTTTTCCTACCTGACTTTTCGCGCCATCCTCGCCGCGGTGACCGCGCTCGCTATTTCTTTGGCAATCGGGCCGTGGATGATCGCCAAGCTCACGCGCGATCAAATCGGTCAGGTGGTTCGTGACTACATCCCCGCTGCGCACCAGAAAAAAGTCGGTACGCCCACCATGGGTGGTCTGCTGATCATCGTCGCCATCGCCGTGTCGACGCTGCTCTGGGCGGATCTCGGCAATCGTTTCGTGTGGATCGTGCTCGGCGTTACTGTGCTGTTCGGCATGGTCGGCTTCTGGGACGACTATCTGAAGCTCATCAAGAAAAACCCCAAGGGTCTGATTGCTCTTTACAAATATTTTTGGCAGTCGATCGGCGGCCTCGCTGCGGCACTGGCGCTTTGGTACACCGCGAGGACGCCGGTGGATACCACGCTCTTTTTGCCCTTCGTCAAAAATTTCGCTTTGCCGCTCGGCCTCTTCGGTTTCGTCCTTCTGACCTACTTGATGATCGTCGGCATGAGCAACGCCGTGAATCTCACCGACGGCCTCGATGGCCTCGCGATCATGCCGGCGGTCATGGTGGCTGCGGCGCTTGGTGTGTTCGCCTACGCGGCGGGTAATGCCGTGTTTGCCGGCTATCTCGGCATTCCTGCGGTGCCACATGCGGGTGAGCTGCTGATTTTCTGTGCGGCGCTGGTCGGTGCCGGTCTTGGATTTCTTTGGTTCAATACTTATCCCGCGCAAGTCTTCATGGGCGATATCGGCGCGTTGTCGATCGGTGCCGCGCTCGGCACGATCGCGGTGATCGTGCGTCAGGAGCTCGTGGTGCTGGTGATGGGCGGCATCTTCGTGCTCGAGACGGCCTCGGTGATTTTGCAAGTGGCCTCTTTCAAGCTGACTGGCAAGCGCATCTTCCGCATGGCGCCCATCCACCATCACTTCGAGTTGAAAGGCTGGGCTGAGCCCAAAGTGATCGTGCGGTTCTGGATCATCACGTTCTTTCTCGTGCTCGCGGGTCTTGCGACCCTCAAACTGCGATGACGATCACGGCATCCGCACCGCGTGCACTCATCGTCGGGCTCGGCAAATCCGGTTTGTCGGCGGCGCGTCACTTGTCCGCGCGGGGCTGGGATCTGGCGGTTACCGACAGTCGCGAGTCACCACCCGGGCAGTCGGCAGTGAGTGCCCTGCAGCCCGGAGCCCGCGCCGCCTACGGTCGTTTCGATGTCAGTTTGCTCGAAGGTGTTGCTCTCGTGGTGGCCTCGCCCGGCGTCGCGCTCGATGAACCGCTGATGTGCGCGGCACGGGAGCGCGGTATCGAAGTCGTCGGCGACGTCGAGCTCTTCGCTCGCGAAGCCGCGGCGCCGGTGGTCGGCATCACCGGGACCAACGGCAAGAGCACGGTGACGACGCTGGTGGGTCGCATGGCGGCCCGCTCTGGTCGTCGGGTCGCTGTCGGCGGCAATCTCGGTACGCCGGTGCTCGAGTTGCTCGCGCAGCCTGCGCCCGAACTCTACGTGATCGAACTGTCGAGCTTTCAGCTCGAGAGCACTGCGTCGCTGCGGCTGCTCGCGGGCGCCGCACTCAATCTCACGGCCGATCATCTCGATCGGCACGGCAGCATGCAGGCCTACTGCGCCGCCAAGGCGCGTATCTTCCGTCACTGCGCAACGGCGGTCGTCAATTACGACGATTCCTGGACTCGCGCCATGCCTGAGGTGGTCGTCAGCAGCGACCCGTCAGTGCCGGGACCGCAGCGTGTGGTCGGCTTCTCGGTCGCCGGGGCTAGCGGCGCCGCTTATTCTTTGATCGCGCATCAGGGCGAGCGCTGGCTCGCTATTCGTGGCACTCCGGTGCTCGCCGTGTCGGCGATGCGGATCGCCGGTTTGCATAACGCCGCCAATGCGCTGGCCGCCCTCGCGCTCGGCGAGGCGAGCGGCTTGCCCTTGCCGCCGATGCTCGAAGAATTACGCGAATTCACCGGGCTCGCCCATCGTTCGCAGTGGGTGGGCGAGAAGCGCGGCGTGCGCTACATCAATGATTCCAAGGGCACCAATGTCGGTGCGACGGCGGCCGCAGTGCGCGGTCTGCCGGCAAACGTGCTGCTGATCGCGGGTGGCGATGGCAAAGGCCAGGATTTCGCGCCGCTTGCCGCGGCCTTGCAGGGTCGAGTCCGACGCGCGCTGCTGATCGGTCGTGATGCGGCGCAGTTGGCAGCGGCACTCGAGGGCAGCTGCGAGTGGCAGCACTGCGACTCGCTCGAGGCGGCGGTCGAGGCGGCGGCCATGCACGCCAAGCCCGGCGAGATCGTCCTGCTGTCGCCGGCGTGCGCGAGTCTCGACATGTTTCGTGATTATGCCGAACGCGGTGAGCGCTTCGCCGCCGCCGTGGGGAGGTTGCCCGCATGAGTTCTTTCACGCTGCCAGCGCGTGGTGGTGGCCGACCGACCACCATCCATATCGATACCGTGATGTTGCTGTTGGTCTCGAGCATCGTGCTGCTCGGCTTGATCGTCGTGGCCTCGGCCTCGATGTCGATCGGTACCAAAGAATCCGGCGACCCGTTCATCTATCTAGAGCGCCAGTTCGTGCTGGTGCTGGTCGGCAGCGTTGCAGCCTGCTGCGCGCTCGCCGTGCGCACTGAGTGGTTGGAGCGCTTTGCACCTTTGCTGCTGGCTGGCGCGTTGCTGTTGTTGATTGCCGTGTTGATTCCGGGCGTTGGCCACGTCGTCAACGGCAGCCGGCGCTGGATTCGTCTGGCCGGTTTCAACTTTCAGGCTTCCGAGGCCGCGCGCGTGATGGTCCTCGTGTTCATTGCCAGCTATGCCGTGCGCCGGGAGGCGGAGCTGCGCAGCTCCTTCATGGGTCTCGCCAAGCCACTCGGTGTAGTCGGTATTTTCTTTGGTCTGCTGCTGCTGGAGCCGGACTTCGGCGCGGCGACCGTACTGGCGGCCACCGCCTTTGGCGTGCTCTTCATCGCCGGCGCGCGTTTGCGTGATGTGCTGGCGCTCGCGGTGGTGGGTGCCGGCTTGTTGGCGACGCTCGCCGTCTCATCGCCTTATCGACTGCGTCGGCTCACCTCGTTTCTCGACCCTTGGCAAGACCCGTTCAACAGTGGCTTTCAGCTCACGCAAAGTTTGATCGCCATCGGTCGCGGTGGTTGGACGGGAGTCGGCCTGGGGGAGAGCGTACAGAAGCTTTTTTATTTGCCCGAGGCCCATACCGATTTCCTGTTCGCGGTACTCGCCGAAGAATTGGGCCTGGTCGGCATCCTGCTCACGATCGGCCTGTTCGTGGCGCTCGGGCTGCGCGCCTTGTGGGTCGCGCGCCTCGCGAGTGAGGCGGGTCTCAAGTTTCCGGCTTATCTCGCGGCCGGCTTTGGTCTTTGGGTGGCGATGCAGGCGTTCATCAACATGGGCGTCAACATGGGCTTGCTGCCCACCAAAGGTTTGACCTTGCCGTTCATGAGTTACGGCCGCTCGAGCATGATCGTCACGCTCGCCTGGGTGGGCATGGTGCTGCGGGTGTATCACGAGGCCGTGCAGGCCTCGCGCGGCACGGTCGCCGCGAGTTTGCGCGGCACTCATGCCGCGCGGGCCCGCGATGGCGGGACTGCGGAGGCGCTGCAAGCGTGAGCAGACCCTGCGTCATGATCATGGCGGGCGGCACCGGTGGACATGTGTTTCCGGCGCTGTCGCTCGCGACTTGGCTGCGGGCCAGAAACTTTGAAGTCGTTTGGCTCGGTACGCGCGCGGGTATCGAGGCGCGTCTGGTGCCTGCCGCGGGCATCGAGGTTGAATGGATCGATATCGGCGGCTTGCGCGGCAAAGGCTTGCGCACTTTGCTGAGTGCACCGCTGCGCTTGTTGCGTGCGTTGGGGCAAGCACTGGCTGCCGTTCGTCGCCACCAGCCGCGGGTGGTGGTCGGGCTGGGCGGCTATGTCACCGGTCCAGGTGGTCTTGCGGCCTGGTTGTCGCGTCGTCCGCTCATCATCCACGAGCAGAACGCCATCGCCGGCTTCACCAACCGCACCTTGGCAAAGATTTCTACCCGAGTGCTCGAAGCCTTCGCCGGCAGTTTCGGTGCCGGTGTCAACGCGACCGAAGTCGGTAATCCGGTACGTGCCGATTTCTTTGCACTGGCGGCGCCGGCAACGCGCTACGGCGCGCGCGGTGGTCCGCTGCAGTTGCTGGTGGTGGGTGGCAGTCAGGGTGCGCAGCGTCTCAACAGCGTCGTGCCTGCAGCGCTCGCGCAACTTGCCGCGGGCACGGTGCGCGTCCGTCACCAGACGGGTTCGCAGATGCTCGAGGTCACGCGTGAGGCTTATCAGAGTCAGGGTATCGAGGCCGAGGTCAGCGCGTTCATTGACGACATCGCTGCGGCCTACGGGGCGGCAGATTTGGTCATTTGTCGTGCAGGTGCGCTTACGGTTTCGGAAATCGCCGCCGCGGGCGTGGCCTCCATCTTGGTACCGTTTCCAGCGGCGGTCGATGACCATCAAACCCGCAACGCGCAATTTTTGGTGGCGCAGGGTGCGGCAATCCTCCTCCCCGAGCGCGAACTCAGCGCCGAAAAATTGGCGGCTGAGCTCGCGCGTTTTGCTGCGGATCGCAAACCATTGCTGACGATGGCCGAAGCTGCGCGACGCTTGGCGCGTCCCGAAGCCACCGCCGAACTTGGTGCGGCATGTTTGGCCGCCGGCGATCTCGCGCTGGAGATCGCAGCATGAGCGGTGCGCCTGGCATGGAGCGCATGCGGCGCATCAACAGCATCCATTTTGTGGGCATCGGTGGCAGCGGTATGGGCGGGATTGCCGAGGTACTGCTCAATCTCGGCTATCGCGTGCAGGGCAGTGACCTCAAGCCGAACGCAGTCACGGCGCGGTTGGTCGAACTCGGCGCCCAGATCGCCTTCGGCCACGATGCAAAGAATATCGTCGGTGCCGATGTCGTCGTGGTGTCGAGCGCCGTCGCGCACGAGAATCCGGAAGTGGCGCGGGCTCTCGAACAGCGGATCCCGGTGGTCCCGCGCGCCGAGATGCTCGGCGAGTTGATGCGTTTTCGATCGGCCATTGCAGTGGCCGGTACCCACGGCAAGACCACGACCACCAGCCTGGTCGCTTCGGTGCTCGCCGAGGGCGGCGAAGATCCGACCTTCGTGATCGGTGGTCGCTTGAAGAGTGCGGGCACGAACGCGCGGCTCGGCGCGGGTCGCTATCTGGTGGCCGAAGCCGATGAGAGCGATGCCTCGTTCTTGCATCTGCAACCGCTGATCGCCGTGGTCACCAACATCGACAACGATCATCTGGCCACCCACGACGGCGACTTCAATCGACTGCGCCAAAGTTTTGTGGATTTTTTGCACAACCTGCCGTTCTACGGGCTCGCCGTGCTGTGCGCTGACGATAGCGAAGTGCGCGGCATCCTGCCGCGGGTAGGCCGGCCGATTACCACGTACGGGATCGAAGAGGGCGCCGATGTGCGCGCGGTGAACGTGGTGCGTGACGGGCCGCTGTCCGCGTTCGAGGTGCTGCGCCCGGGTCGCGCCGCGCCGCTTGCGATCAGTCTCAATCTGCCGGGTCGTCACAACGTGCAGAACGCGCTTGCCGCGATCGCGGTGGCCAGCGAGCTCGGCGTCGACGATGCCGCCATTCAGCGCGGTCTCGCCAAATTCCAAGGTGTCGATCGGCGCCTGCAATATGCGGGTCGCTTGCCTGCAGGCGGCGGCAATGCAGTGGTGATCGACGACTACGGTCATCATCCGACCGAGATCCGCGCCACCCTCGATGCCGTGCGTCAGGCCTATCCGGGTCGGCGCATCGTGCTCGCGTTCCAGCCGCATCGTTACACGCGCACTCGCGATCTGCTCGATGATTTCGCCGGCGTGTTGTCGACGGCCGATGTATTGCTGGTCACCGAGGTCTATGCCGCGGGCGAGGCGCCGATCACCGGTGCGGACGGACGCGCCATCTGTCGTGCGGTGCGCAGTCGCGGGCATATCGAGCCCGTGTTCGTCGCACGGGTCGAGGAGCTTGCCGACAACCTGCGTGATCTGTTGCGTGCCGACGATGTCGTGCTCGCCATGGGCGCGGGCAGCATCAGCGCGGTCGCGCACGATCTGCCGCAGCGTTTGGGTGGAGCGCACGCATGATGCCCGCCACGCTCGACTCGACTTTGACGCGGACCTTGCAGCAGCGCTTCGCCGCGCGCGTGGCGCTCGATGAGCCCATGTCACGACATACCTCTTGGCATGTCGGTGGACCCGCCGAAGTTTTCTTTGAACCGCGCGATCGTGAAGATCTCGCCGAATTCCTCCGCGTGTTACCGCTGACCACCCCCGTATCCTGGGTGGGGCTCGGCAGCAATCTTTTGGTGCGCGATGGCGGTTTGCGCGGTGCGGTCATTTCGCTGCATGGCGCGCTTGGTGCGCTCGAGCGTCGGGGTGAAACCGAGGTCTGGTGCGAAGCCGGCGTACCTTGCGCGCGCATCGCGAGGCAGTGTGTTCGCTGGGGCCTGGGTCCTGCCGAATTCTTTGCCGGAATTCCCGGCACGCTCGGCGGTGCGCTTGCCATGAACGCCGGTGCTTTCGGCGGCGAGACCTGGCGGCACGTGCGTAACGTCGAGGTCATCGATCGCAGCGGCATCATCAAGCTGCGCAGCGCCGGCGAGTATCGCGTCTCGTACCGGCATGTCGAGCCGCCCGTTGCCGAGGAGGCTTTTCTGGCAGCGTCCTTGCACTTCGAACAGCGCGCAGGGGCGAGCACCGACGCCATTCGCGACCTGCTCGTCGAGCGCAAGCAAAAACAGCCGATCGGCGAATGGAGTTGCGGCTCGGTGTTTACCAATCCGCCGGGTGATCACGCTGCCCGCCTCATCGAGGCGGCAGGTCTCAAGGGCCTGCGTATCGGCGGCGCGCGGGTATCACCGAAGCACGCCAACTTCATCGTCAACGAGGGCGAGGCCAGCGCAGCCGACCTCGAGCAACTGATCGCGCAGGTGCGCAGAACAGTCGAGCAGCACTCGGGTGTGAAACTGCAAACCGAAGTGCGTATCGTGGGGGAGGCGGCTTGATGCGTCTCGTGCACGATCCGCGCGGGTTGCGCCACATCGACGATGCCCGCGAGTTCGGCAAAGTCGCCGTGCTGCTGGGCGGCGACTCGAGCGAGCGCGAGATTTCTTTGTTGAGCGGTCGTGCGGTGCTGGCGGCTTTGCAGCAGCGCGGCGTCGATGCGCAGGCCTTCGATCCTCGCGAGCAGCCGCTCGCCGAACTGCCGGGTCGAGGTTTCGCGCGGGTTTGGATCGCGCTGCATGGCCCGGGCGGTGAAGATGGTACGTTGCAGGGCGCGCTCGAGTGCCTCGGTATTCCCTACACCGGCAGCGGCGTGCTTGGCTCGGCGCTGTGCATGGACAAAGTCCGCACCAAGCGACTGGCAGCAGCGGTAGGTATCGCGACGGCGGATTTCGTCGTGCTGCGCGGTGCCGAAGATTTCGACACGGCAGTCACGCAACTCGGTTTGCCGATGTTCGTCAAGCCGGCGACCCAGGGCTCTTCGGTCGGCATGAGCAAAGTCGAACGCGCCGCCGACTTGCCCGCCGCCTACGCGGCGGCGGCGGCAACCGATACGGTGGTGTTGGCCGAAGCGTTCATCAGCGGGGCCGAGTACACCGTCGGCATCCTGCACGGTCGCGCGCTGCCGTCCATTCGCATCGTGGCCAGCAAAAATTTCTACGACTACGAAGCCAAATATTTCCGCGACGACACGCAGTACCACTGTCCATCGGGGCTTGCGGCCGAGGCGGAGCGACACCTCGGCGCACTGGCGCTGGGTGCGTTCGCAGCGACCGGTGCCGAGGGTTGGGGTCGCGTCGATTTCATGATGGATAAAACCGGGCGACCGCTGCTGCTCGAGATCAACACGGTTCCGGGGATGACCGACCACAGCCTGGTGCCGATGGCGGCGCGGGCGATCGGCATCGATTTTCCGACGCTGGTGTGGCGCGTGCTCGAGACGAGCTGCACGCGCCTGCCGAAAAACTCGGCGGAGGGCACAGGCCATGGCCATGTTCGGTAATCGCAAACCCCGCAATCGCAAACGCACCGAGGAATCGGCGTGGCAAATGCCGCAGATCGACTGGAAGCGTCTGGCTTCCGCGACCTCGGGTCTTGCCGTGGTCGGCGCATTTCTTTTGCTGATCGTCACGGCGCTCGACCAGCCCATCGATCGCGGGCTGGTGCAGGGTCGCTTCCAGCGCGTCTCGCCGCTGGAAGTCGAACAGGCGGTGCGTGATCGTCTGCATGATGCTGGCCTCGTGACCGCCGATCTGGCGACGCTGCAACGCGCCATCGAAACACTGCCCTGGGTGGACAGCGCGAGCGTGGGCCGGGCCTGGCCGCGCGGTCTCGAAGTGCGCGTCGTCGAGCAGGTTGCCGCGGCTCGTTGGGGTGCCAACGGACTTTTGAACGCACGCGGCGAGTTGTTCTTGTCCGAGTCGCGATTCATTCCCCCCGAGTTGCCGCGACTCTCCGGGCCCAAGGGCAGCGAAAGCACGGTGGCGCAGCGCTACCTCGCCATTCAAGGCCGGTTGATCGAGGGTGGTGTGCGTATCGCCGCGTTACGGCTCGATGCGCGTGGCGCCTGGGAGATCGATCTCGATAACGGCGTACGTATCCGACTCGGTCGTCGGCAGGTCGACGAACGCTTCGAGCGCTTCGGGGCTGCCGCGCTGCGACTCGTGGTGCAGCGCTCGGCAGAAATCAATTACGTGGACATGCGCTACACCAACGGCTTCTCGGTCGGCTGGCGTGGTAGCACCAAGGTCGCAGCAGTGGATGAGTTCGACGAGTCCACCGAAGGTTGACGGACGGAACAGGCATGGCAAAGAAACCGGAAAGACAGCTCATCGTCGGACTCGACATCGGCACCTCCAAAGTGGTGGCGCTGGTCGGCGAGATTGCGCCCGACAACAGTATCGAGATCATCGGCATCGGCTCGCAGCCGTCGCGCGGACTGAAGCGCGGTGTCGTCGTCAATATCGAATCGACCGTGCAGTCGATACAGCGCGCCGTCGAAGAGGCCGAGCTGATGGCCGGTTGCGAGATCCACTCGGTCTACGCCGGTATCGCCGGCAGTCATGTGCGCAGTCTGAATTCGCACGGCGTGGTGGCGATCCGCGACAAAGAAGTGCAGCTCGCCGACGTCGAGCACGTGATCGATGCCGCCAAAGCCGTGGCGATTCCGGCCGATCAAAAAATTCTGCATGTGCTGCCGCAGGAATTCATCATCGATGGGCAGGAGGGCATCCGCGATCCGGTCGGGATGTCCGGCGTGCGTCTCGAAGCCAAGGTGCATATCGTCACCGGCGCCGACAGCGCCGCGCAGAATATCGAAAAGTGCATCCAGCGCTGCGGTCTCGATGTCGACGACATCGTGCTCGAACAGCTGGCTTCGAGCTATGCCGTGCTTACCGAAGACGAAAAAGATCTCGGCGTTTGCATTGTCGATATCGGTGGCGGCACTACCGACATCGCGGTGTTCTCGCATGGCGCGATTCGGCATACCGCGGTGATTCCGATTGCTGGCGATCAGGTCACCAATGATATTGCCGTGTCGATGCGTACGCCGACGCAGAACGCCGAAGAGATCAAGCTGCGTTACGCCTGCGCGCTGTCGCAACTTGCCAATCCGGACGAAACCATCGAAGTGCCGAGCGTCGGTGATCGACCGGCGCGCCGGCTTGCCCGGCAGACGCTCGCGGAAATCGTCGAGCCGCGCTACGAAGAGCTCTTCAGCTTGATCCGCGAGGAACTGCGCCGCAGTGGGTTCGAAGAAACCATTGCCGCCGGCATCGTGCTCACCGGCGGCAGTTCGAAGATGGAAGGCGCCATCGAGCTTGCCGAGGAAGTCTTCCATGTACCGGTGCGGCTCGGCATGCCGGTCGGCGTGCGGGGTCTCGCTGATGTCACGAGCAATGCGATCCATTCGACCGGCGTCGGTCTTTTGCTGTACGGGCGCGATCACCTGGCGCCGAACCGCTCGCGTACCGGGGCGATCACCGGCAAGGCGCGCGGCATGGCCGAGCGGATGCGGCATTGGTTTCAGGGCAATTTTTGAAATCGTTTTTGAATTTGCAACAGGAGTGATACGTCATGTTTGAACTGATGGACTCATACAGCCAGAGCGCGGTGATAAAAGTTCTCGGCGTGGGCGGCGGTGGCGGCAACGCCGTCTCGCACATGGTGCAGAGCGGCATCGAGGGCGTGGATTTCATGTGCGTCAATACCGACGCGCAGGCGTTGAAGAACTCGAACGTGAAGACCGCGTTGCAGATCGGTTCCAACATCACCAAGGGTCTCGGCGCTGGCGCCAATCCCGACATCGGTCGCCAGGCGGCGATGGAAGATCGCGATCGCATCATCGAGCTGATCGAAGGCTGTGACATGTTGTTCATCACTGCCGGCATGGGCGGTGGTACGGGCACCGGCGCCGCGCCGATCGTGGCGCAAATCGCCAAGGAGCTCGGCATCCTTACCGTGGCGGTCGTCACGCGGCCGTTCAACATGGAGGGCAACAAGCGTTCGCTGGTCGCCGATCACGGCATGGAAGAGCTCGCCAAACACGTCGATTCTTTGATCACCATTCCGAACCAGAAGCTGCTCACCGTGCTCGGCCCGAAGACCACGCTGCTCGATGCCTTCAAGCGCGCCAACGGCGTGCTGCAGGGGGCGGTGCAGGGCATCGCCGATCTCATCACCCGTCCGGGTCTCATCAACGTCGACTTTGCCGACGTGCGCACCGTGATGAGTGAAACCGGCATGGCGATGATGGGTACCGGATTCGCGAGCGGCGAGGATCGCGCCCGGGTCGCCGCGCAGATGGCAGTGTCATCGCCGCTGCTCGAGGACGTGAATCTCAGTGGTGCCCGCGGCATCCTCGTCAACGTCACTGCTGGTCTCGATCTCGGTATCGGCGAGTTCGAAGAGGTCGGCAACATCGTCAAAGAATTCGCCTCGGAAGATGCGACGGTGGTGGTCGGCACGGTCATCGATCCGAACCTCAGCGACGAGCTGCGCGTCACGGTGGTGGCGACTGGTCTCGGCCGCCTGCAAGCGCAGGCGGTGGCGCCGCCGGTCGCGGTCGCCCCTGCGGTGGCGGCCGCACCTGCGGCCCGCGCCAGTGCTGCACGGTCCGGTCTTGAAGGACTGCGCGCTGGGCGTCGACCGGTGGTGGTGCCGACCGACTACAGCAAACTCGACGTTCCCGCCTACGAGCGCTTCAAGGCAGCAGCGGGTGATGGTCTGCGTCACGAGCCCGAAGGTGCCGAGGAGATCCTCGACATCCCGGCGTTCCTGCGTCGTCAGGCCGATTGATCGCGAGACTTTTCGGGTACACTCGCGCCCTTCTGTGATTCCCCCGGCCCGCCGCTTTTGCGCGGCGGGCGCGGGCGGAACCGGGGACAGCAATGGTCGGACAGAGAACGCTTAAAAACGTCATTCGCGCGAGCGGTGTCGGCCTGCACTCCGGCAAGCGCATTCTCATGACCATTCGGCCGGCAGCTCCGGATACGGGCATCGTCTTTCGACGCACCGATCTCGCCGTGCCGGTCGATGTGCCGGCGCGAGCGGACAACGTCGGCGAGACCACGCTCGGCACCTCGCTAGTCAAAGATGATGTGCGCGTGTCGACTGTCGAGCACCTGCTCTCCGCGTTCGCTGGCCTCGGCATCGACAATGCCCTGGTCGAAGTCAGTGGCCCCGAAGTGCCGATCATGGACGGCAGCGCGGGGCCGTTCGTGTTCCTGCTGCAATCGGCGGGCATCGAGCAGCAGCGCACGCCGAAACGTTTCGTGCGTATCCGCAAGTCGGTGCGGGTCGAAGATGGCGACAAGTGGGCGCAGTTCGATCCCTTCGATGGCTTCAAAGTCAACTTCGAGATCGAGTTCAACCATCCGATCTTCAAGCGGCGTGCGCAGCGCGCCAGCATGGATTTTTCCACGACGTCGTTCCTCAAAGAAATCAGCCGCGCCCGCACATTCGGCTTCATGCGTGATCTCGAGACCATGCGCGCGCGCAACCTTGCGCTCGGTGGCAATCTCGACAACGCCATCGTGCTCGATGACTCGAAAGTGCTGAACGAGGGCGGATTGCGTTACGAAGACGAATTCGTGAAGCACAAGATCCTCGATGCGATCGGTGACCTTTACCTGCTCGGACACAGCCTGATCGGCGAATTCTCCGCCTTCAAGTCGGGCCATGGCCTCAACAACCGTTTGCTGCGGACGTTGCTCGCTGACGAATCCGCTTGGGAAGCCATCGTCTTCGAACGTCCCGAGGACGCGCCGATTTCTTATGTGCGCGCGCCGGTCCTCGCGGCTACCGGCTGAATCTTCACCGTCCAGCGCGCGATGCCGGGGCGAAATTCACTCGCCGCGGGCCAAAGATCGGGCAGGGCATAGCGCAGGCGAGCCGCCCAGGCTGCTGAATCCACAAAAATGGTGAGTGTTCCGTCCTTCTCGACGTAGTGGCCGATGGCGGCGAGCAGCGCGGGCTCGAGACGTGCGGCAAAAAATCCCCCCCAGTCTTCCTGACGCCGGACAAATTCCCGGGCCCGACTGGCAAGCCCTGAACCTGACAGTAAGCTGCTGATTTCCATGGGCTTTCCGGGCCTGGCGGGAGCATTTCCGGCCACCTTAGGTGATTTTGGGTTGTTTCGGGGGGGCGGTTTGGGC
>Ga0194129_10005784_pt1 | contig 15553 bp, 15 predicted proteins | sample TA2KigCa35mmetaG_FD_150862 | JGI IMG/M metagenome (GOLD analysis project Ga0194129, IMG submission 150862) | Freshwater microbial communities from Lake Tanganyika, Tanzania - TA2015038 Kigoma Deep Cast 35m | ecosystem: Environmental > Aquatic > Freshwater > Lake | place: Tanzania: Lake... | reverse complement strand
TGCGCCTCCGGTCAGCCCCCTGTGAACGCCCCGGCCTTCGGTCTCGGCGGCATGCCCAACCCCAACCAGCCGCCTGTGCTCACCTTTGAGGGCAAGCGCTACGACCTCAACACCCTGCCCGACGACATCAAGGAGCTGGTGCGCGGCATGCAGGTGGCTGATGCCCAGCTGCGCATGCACGAAGACACCCTCAAGGTGCTGGCCATCGGCCGTCAGGCCATGGCCATGCAGCTCAATGACCGCCTGCAGACCGTGACCCCGATCGGCGATGCCGAACCGGAGGCCTGAGCGCGACTAGCCCTTAGCGGACCACCTGGTTCGCGTCCTGGATCACAGCCTCGGGCACGGTCACACCGATGGCCTTGGCGGTTGCCAGGTTGACGTTTGTTTCGGTCTTGGTGAGCGGTTCGAAGGCCATCGTCTTTGGGGACTCGCCCTTGAGCACCCGCACGGCGATCTCACCGGCGGCGTAGCCGTCGTCGAAATAGGCCCAGCCGACCGTGGCCAGGCAGCCCGGCAGTTTGATGTCGTCGGCATCCACCGAATACACGGGGATCTTTTTCTCAAGCCCCACCTTGGCGATCGATCCAAAGCCCTGGATGGTGGCGTAATCCCCGATCTTCACGAAGGCTTCGATGGCCTTCTCGGCCAGCACCTGGGCCGCCTGCAGCACCTCGCCGGAGTTGGCCACCGCCTGCTCCACCACGGTGATGCCGCGCTGCTTGGCCTCATCGCGCAGCACTTTGGCCTCGTATTCAGAGTTGGGCTCGCCGGGATTGAAGATCACGCCCACCGTTTTGAGGGCGGGGTTGATGGTGCGGACCAGGTCGAGCTCCTTGCCCATCGGGTTGGTACCGATGGTGCCGATCACGTTGGGCTTGTGCTGGCCCACACCGCCGGGCGGGGTGCCGGCGCCGGCGCCCCAGGGGTTGGAGCAGTAGGCAAACACCACCGGGGTGGTGTCGGGCACGGTTTTCATCGCTGCCTGCAGCGGCGGGGTGCCGATGGCAAACACCATGTCGACCTGGTCGGCCACGAACTTCTTCATCACCAGGGTGGTGTTGGGCAGCTCGCCGGCCGCATCCTTCTGGATGAAATTGACGCTCTGGCCGGGGGTGTAGCCCGCCTTGGCCAGGGCCGCTTCAAAGCCCTTGCGCACGGCGTTGGGCGGCGGTGCATCCACCATCTGCAGCATGCCGATGGTGGGACCTTTGACCTTGCTGGCACCCAACTTGCCGCAGGCTGCGAGCGCCACGGTGCTGACGGCACCGGTGCCCATCAGGCCCAGAAAGTCACGGCGTCGCAGGGCCATCGGAGGTGTCAGCAGCTGGCGGCGCCACTATGCCCGAGCCATACAGCTGCCGCAACGCATCAGCGCTGAGCTGTTGCCGTTCGGTTGCAGTCCAGTCGTGGGCGAGCTGGCCGTCGCGCAGCATCAGCAGCCGGTCGCCAAAGCTCAGGGCCTGTTCGAGGCTGTGGGTCACCATCAGCGTCGTGGCCCCGAGCTGCCGCACCAGCCGGTCGGTCAGCTCCATCACCAGCGCCTCAGCCTTGGGGTCGAGGGCGGCGGTGTGCTCGTCGAGCAGCAGCAGCTCGGGCTGGCCCATGGTGGCCATCACCAGGCTCAGGGTCTGGCGCTGGCCCCCTGACAGCTCGCCCACCAGGGCATCGAGCCGCTGGGCCAGGGGGATGTTCAGGTCGTCGAGCAGAGCCCGATAGCGCCGGCGATCGGCGCCGCTGGGGCGCAGGCCCAGCAGGCCTGAGGCCGACAAGCCACTGTGGCGGCGGCGTTCGGCCAGGCGCAGGTTTTCGGCGATGGTCAGGCCTGGGCAGGTGCCCTCCAGCGGGTTCTGCATCACCCGCCCGATCCAGCGGGCCCGCCGGTGGTCCGGGTAGCGGTGCAGGGGGCGGCCGCCCAGCTCGATCGTGCCGCCGCTTTGCTTCAGGGTGCCGGCGATGAGGTTGAGCAGCGTCGACTTGCCGCTGCCGTTGTTGCCGATCACGGTCACAAACTGGCCGGGCTCGCAGCCGAGGTCGAACCCCTGGAACAGCTGGCGCCAGCCGCCGCCCGGTATGGGATGCCCCCAGCTCAGGTCGCTGATCGTCAGGGCCATGGTCAGCTCTTCTCCTGAGCCGAGAGGCCCGGAATGCGCAGCCGCCCGGCGGCCAGGGCGATCAGCAGCAGCGCGGCCGTGACCAGCTTGAGATCCACGGGCTCCAGCCCCAACGCCAGCGCCACGGCGATCAGGGTGCGGAAGATGATCGCGCCGACCACCGCTGCCAGCAGGCCCATCGGAATCGAGCGCGGCCGGAAGATCGACTCGCCGATGATCACCATGCCCAGGCCCAGGATCAGCGAGCCGATGCCCATGGTGACGTCGGCAAAGCCCTGAAACAGCGCCACCAGTCCTCCCGACAGACCCACCAGGCCGTTGGCAGCGGCGATGCCGATGTTGAGGCCGCGGCGCTGGTTGATGGCGTTGGCGCGGGCCATGGTGGGGTTGTTGCCCAGGGCCCTCAGAGCCAGGCCGAAATCGGTGCTCAGCAGCAACGCCACCAGCAGGCCCAGACCCAGCACCACCAGGGTCAGGGCGAGCCCCCATTCATCGTCAAACCCAGCCGCCAGATCGGGCAGCTGGTCAATGCCGCGCGGGGTGTCGGTGAGCGGAATGTTGGAGCGGCCCATCAGCCGCAGGGTGATCGAATACAGACCTGTGGTGGTGAGGATGCCCGCGAACAGGTCGTTCACCCCCAGGCGGGTGTGGATCAGGCCGGTGGCCAGGCCGGCCAGGCAGCCGAACCCGAAGGCGACCGCCAGCGCCGCCGGCACGGGCACCCCCTGGGTGATCAGCACCGCCGCAGTGCCACCGCCGAGGGCAAAGGAGCCATCGACCGTGAGGTCAGGAAAGTTGAGGACGCGCAGCGTCAGATAGGTGCCCAGGGCCAGGCCGGCGAAGGCCAGACCCTGGTCGTAGGCACCAAGCCAGAGGGACAGCATCGCCGCATTGTGCAGTGGCCTCTGGCTGCGACCAGGCCGCGGCCTGGGTTTGTTGACGTTTAGAGGGCCTGCAAGTCCTCAAACCGGAACAGCTGCCGGCCGGCGGGAGTGTCGCCCTGGGCCTCGCTCTCGACCACCCGCTCACTCAGCACCCAGGGTCCGCCCTCGCTGAGGGGCACGAAGGTGTCGAGGAACTGACTCTTGCCGCCGCGGAGCTCACCGGTGGCCGGGTCGGCGTACTGGCTGCTGTAGCGCCGGCTCAGGTAGCCATTGCCGGTGTGGGTGACGCTTTCCGTGAAGATCGTCACCACGGTGCCGTGAATGTGGCGGTGCACCATCGTGACCACGTCGTCTTTGATGCGGTAGCGATCGCCGGCGCCCTTGCCGCCGACGATCACCTCGGTGCCCACCGCATCGGTGTCACCGGCGCTGAAGGTGTTGTCGCCATGGGTCTGCTCGAAGCTGCGGCGCACCCGGTGGATCGCCACCTCCCACAGCTGTGAGGCGATCGCCTTGTGGATCTCCTCGTCGCCGATGCCCTCAACTGAGGCCTTGAGGTCGGCGCCCACCTGGAACGTGCCCTCGACGCGGCGGTCGGGTTCGCCGTTCTGCCCCGTCTGCTCCCACACGCAGCGGCCCTGGTAGCCGCCGAAGCCTGGTTCCCAGGTGTAGCGGTTCTCGTAGGCGGCCCGGAAGGCGGCAGTGCAGTCGCTGCCGGGGGCGATCAGGGCTGCGGGGGCCTCGGGGGTGGCGGTCACGGCCAGGGCGGGCATGGGCCCTTCACCATAACGAGGGACCACGGGCTCAGAAAGCCGCCGCTGCCCAACAGCTGCGTGGCGTTTGAGCTGGCGATGAACGGCGTGCTGGAGAGTTGAGGGCTCAAGCCAAAGGGCTGAAGTTGTTGAGGAACGCGGCAACGGTTTGAATCATCAACCCATCCGTTTGCTCTGGGGCATTCATCAGAAAGCCGAAATCACGCAGATCGCCGGTGAGTAACACATCCGCATGGCAGGCACAGGCTGCTCGGTAGATGGGCCAGTCTTTTTCAGCAAGACCTGATGGGCAGGCAATGGCGAGGTCATCGGCGATGAGGCGAATCGCTTTGTTCTGGCGTACAAACTCAGCAAGACTTTTGGGTGATTTGCGTTCGAGATTGCGCTGTGCTTCTTCCTTGGCATAGGCGCTTGTCGCCAGCTGAAGCAGGCCTTCGGTGCCCAAGCTGATCACCAACGCAGCTTTGCCGTTGGGGTTGCGGGCAGCGGTGAACAGCGCGTTGGCATCAAGAAAAACACGCATCAGCTCCGCTGCATGCGTTGCAAAATCTGCAGGCGTTCCTGCGGCGAGAGTTCATCTTCAAGGTCCCAGGATGCGATCTGCTCGTCGCTGTAGAACTCCACCTCGAGCACGGCGGCTGGTTTCAAACGCAGTTCGCCGTCGCATTCTTCGATGATCACGGCCCCACCCGGTTGGATGCCCAGATGCTTGCGCATGCTTGCAGGCAGGGTGATCTGACCGCGACTGGAGACCGAGAGCACTTCGCGCTGGGTCTCGCCCTGCAGAGGTTTCATTGGTCTGAATTTCAGAAATTCCGCATAGCGGCGTCTTCAACGCCAATGGTCAGCCAGTGACGCTTCGTGCACCGCTTTGAAAGGCCTCTCCCTGCTGATGCAGGTCCTGCAGGGCGTTGATTTCGAGGGTTTCGCTCTGCAGGGCGGCGATCGCTTCCACGGCGGCGCGGGCGCCGGCCAGGGTGGTGACCGTGGGCACGGCGTAGTCGAGGGCTGCCTTGCGCAGGTAGGTGTCGTCGTGCTCGGCCTGGCGGCCGATGGGGGTGTTGACGATCAGCTGGATGCGGCCCGAGCGGATCGCGTCCTCGATGTTGGGGCGGCCCTCGTGCACCTTGAGCACGGGCTCGACCGTGAGACCCTCGCGGCCCAGCAGCTCGGCGGTGCCGCTGGTGGCGATCAGGGCAAAGCCCAGCTCGCTCAGCCGGCGGGCCACCGGCACCAGGGCCGCCTTGTCGCGATCGTGGGTGGAGAGAAACACGCTGCCAGCGGTTGGCAGGGGGTCGCCGGCGGCCTGCTCGGCCTTGGCGTAGGCCATGCCAAATGCCTTGGCACTGCCCATCACCTCGCCGGTGCTGCGCATCTCCGGGCCCAGCAGGGTGTCGGAGCCGGGGAAGCGCTTGAACGGCAGCACCGCCTCCTTGATCGCCTGCAGGGGCGGCTGGGGTTCGGCGGTGAGCCCCAGCTCGGCCAGGCTGCGGCCGGCCATCAACTGGCTGGCCAGCTTGGCCAGGGCCACGCCGGTGGCCTTGGCCACAAACGGCACCGTGCGCGAGGCGCGGGGGTTCGCTTCGATGATGAACACGGTTTCGGCGCCGCTGGCGTCCTTCTGCACCGCAAACTGCAGGTTGATCAGGCCCCGCACCTCCAGGGCGAGGGCCAGATCGCGGCTCCACTGGCGGATGGTGGCCAGGGCCGCTTCTCCCAGGCTCACCGCCGGCAGGCAGCAGGCCGAGTCGCCCGAGTGGATGCCGGCCGGCTCGATGTGCTCCATCAGGCCGCCGATCACCACGGTGCGGGTGTGATCGCAGAGGGCATCCACGTCGACTTCGGTGGCGTTGTCGAGGTACTGGTCGATCAGCACCGGGTGGTCGGGCTCGACACTCACCGCTTCGCGCATGTAGCGGTTGAGTTCGTCTTCGCCGTGCACCACCTCCATGGCGCGGCCCCCCAGCACGTAGCTGGGCCTGACCACGACGGGGTAGCCGACCTGGTTGGCGACTGCGCGCGCTTCGGCTTCACTGCGGGCCAGGCCGTTGCGGGGCTGGCGAATCTCCAGGCGCCTGAGGATCGCTTCGAACTGCTCGCGGTCTTCGGCGGTGTCGATCGATTCGGGCGAGGTGCCCCAGATGCGGGTGCCGGTGGCGCGGCCCTCGGGGCTGCCCAGCCAGCGCAGCAGCGGGATCGCCAGCTTCAGGGGCGTCTGCCCGCCGAACTGCACGATCACCCCCTCGGGTCGCTCGACCTCGATCACGTTGAGCACGTCTTCGAGGGTGAGCGGTTCGAAGTAGAGGCGGTCGCTGGTGTCGTAGTCGGTGGAGACGGTCTCGGGGTTGCTGTTGACCATCACCGTGGCAAAGCCGGCCTCGCGCAGGGCGAAGGAGGCATGCACACAGCAGTAGTCGAATTCGATGCCCTGGCCGATGCGGTTGGGCCCGCCCCCCAGGATCATCACCTTGCGGCGCGTTTCAGGGGTGACCTCGTTTTCAGGCGGGATCAGCTCCAGGGTCCCGTCGGCCCCGATGCGCTCCAAGGGACGCTCGTAGGTGGCGTAGTGGTACGGGGTGCTGGAGGCGAATTCAGCGGCGCAGGTGTCGACGGTCTTGAACACTGCGTTGAAGCCCAGGGCCTGGCGCTGCCGCCGCACCGTCAGTTCATCGCTGCTGGTGGCCCAGGCGATCTGGCGGTCGGAGAAGCCCAGCTGCTTCAGCTCCAGCAGGCTGTCGGCGCTGAGTTCGGCCAGGCTGCGGCCGCGCAGCAACTGGGTTTCGGCGTCGACGATGCGGCGCAGCTTGGCCAAAAACCAGGGGTCGATCGCCGACAGGCGGTGAATGTCGGCGTCGCTCAGGCCGGCCACCATGGCGGCACGCACGGCGAAGATGCGCTCGGGCGTGGGCGTGCGCAGGGCAATCTCCAGGGCCGCGGGCGCGTGCTGCACGTCGGGCCGGTCGCAGCCCCAGCCGGCGTGGCCGGTCTCCAGGGAGCGCAGGGCCTTCTGAAACGACTCCTCAAAGCAGCGACCGATGGCCATCGCCTCCCCCACCGACTTCATCGAGGTGGTGAGCACAGCCGGCGAGTTCTGGAATTTCTCGAAGGCGAACCTTGGGATCTTCGTGACCACGTAGTCGATCGTGGGCTCGAAGCAGGCCGGTGTGGCGCCGGTGATGTCGTTGACGATCTCATCGAGGGTGTAGCCCACCGCCAGGCGGGCGGCGATCTTGGCGATCGGGAAGCCCGTCGCTTTCGACGCCAGGGCCGAGCTGCGCGACACGCGCGGGTTCATCTCGATCACCACCACGTCGCCATTGGCGGGGTTGATCGCGAACTGGATGTTGCTGCCGCCGGTGTCGACACCGATTTCGCGAATGATCGCGATCGCCTGGTCGCGCAGGCGCTGGTACTCGCGGTCGGTGAGGGTCTGGGCGGGCGCCACGGTGATCGAGTCGCCGGTGTGCACCCCCATGGGGTCGAGGTTCTCGATGCTGCAGACGATCACCACGTTGTCGGCGGTGTCGCGCATCACCTCGAGCTCGAACTCTTTCCAGCCCAGCAGCGACTGCTCGATCAGGATCTGGCTGACCGGGCTGGCCTCAAGCCCGCTCTTGCAGATGGCGGCAAACTCCTCGGGGTTGTAAGCGATGCCGCCACCGCTGCCGCCCAGTGTGAAGGCGGGGCGAATGATGCGCGGGTAGGACCCGATCCCATTCCCCACGATCTCGGCTTCCTCGAGCGTGTTGGCGATGCCCGAGGGGCACACCATCACGCCGATGCGTTCCATCGCCTCCTTGAACAGCAGGCGGTCTTCGGCCTTCTTGATCGCTTCAAGGTTGGCGCCGATCAGCTCGACGCCATGGCGCGCCAGGGTGCCGTTCTCGGCCAGGGCCACCGCCAGGTTGAGGGCCGTTTGGCCGCCCATCGTGGGCAGCAGGGCGTCGGGCTGTTCGCGCTCGATCACCCGCGCCACCACCTCGGGCGTGAGCGGCTCGATGTAGGTGCGATCCGCCATGTCGGGATCGGTCATGATCGAGGCTGGATTGCTGTTGACCAGCACCACCTCAAATCCCTCGGCGCGCAGGGCTTTGCAGGCCTGGGTGCCGGAATAGTCGAATTCGCAGGCCTGGCCGATCACGATCGGTCCGGAGCCCAGCAGCAGGATGCGTCTGAGATCAGACCGGCGGGGCATGGAGAGCTGCGGGCAAACCCGCCTAGCCTCTCACGGGCCACTCCCTGCAGGCGCGCGCTGGGAAGTGGCTAACCTGATCCCACGCACGGCTTTTGACGCACCGCGATGAGCGAACTCCAGCGCCTGAAGGGGTTGCTTCCCCCCGAGATGCAGAGCTGGGTGTTTGTCGAAGCGGCGGCCTCGGTGGACCCCCCCCTGATCACGATCGAGGAGATCGGCCGCGACGAGGTGGAGATCCAGCTCGACCTGGAGAAATGGGATGCCCTGGCCCTCGATCACCGCAACCTGCTCTTCTGGCACGAAGTGGGCCGCATCCAGAACGATGCGATCCCGCGCGACGGTTGGGAGATGGCGGCCCTGGCGATCGGCCTCGGCGGCGCCATCGGCGAGCTCTGGGTGCAGGATGTGCTGCTGTTGGTGATGGCCCTGGGTCTGTCTGGGTTTGCGGGCTACCGCCTGTACCTCAAGAACAATTCGGAGAAACGGCTGGCGGACGCCATCGCGGCCGATGAGCGGGCAATCGATCTGGCCTGCCGCTTCGGCTACAGCCTCCCCAATGCCTACAAGAGCCTGGGCGGGGCTCTGAAGGATCTGGTTGAGCAGACCCGCAAGAAGAAAAAGCGCACGGTCTACGAAGACCGGCTGGAAGCCCTGCGCAAGAGTGCCGGACGCGCCCGGGCCGAGATGGCCCAGCAGCAGGGGTCGCGGGAGTCGGTCACCAGCGAGAACGTGTATGGATGAGCGGTTTGGCGCCAGCAAGGCCCTGGCCCTGCTGGCGGCCGAGGCCTGCGATGACCGCAAGGCCGTCGACATCCGTCTGATCCGGGTCGAGGAGGTCAGTTCCCTGGCCGATTGGTTTGTGATCTGCAGCGGCCTCACCGATGTGCAGGTGCGGGCCATCGCCCGCTCGGTGGAAGACCAGCTCGAGCAGGAGCTGGGCCGCCTGCCGCTGCGGCGTGAGGGGCAGACGGAGGGCCGCTGGGTGCTGCTCGATTACGGCGAGGTGATCGTGCATGTGCTCACCCCCAGCGAGCGCAGTTACTACGACCTCGAGTCGTTCTGGGGCCACGGTGAGCAGGAGCGCTACTTCAGCCCGGCGGTCGGTCAGGCTGACGCGCCGGTGAGCTGACGGCGGTGACGCAGCCCATGCTCGATGACACCAGCCGCTCACCGGTGCCACCGGAGCAACGGCCGCGAGAGGAATACGCCCAGCTCTGCCGCTCCTGGTTTTTCGTGTGGCCCCAGCACGGCTGGCTGCAACTGCTGCGGCCGCTGCTGATCAGCTGGCTGCTGGTGCTGCCGGTGACCCTGTTGGTGGCCAGCGGCAGCTTCAGCCTGCGGCGGGTGCCGCTGTTGCTGGTGGCCGTGGGTGCGCTCGCCGCCCTGCTGCTGCCGTTGCTGCTGCTGCTGCGCCAGTGGCTGGGTTGGAGTTATGTGAACCGGCGCCTGCTGAGTGAGCGCATTGTTTACGAGGAATCCGGCTGGTACGACGGTCAGGTCTGGGAAAAACCACTTGCCTGGCGGCAGCAGGATCGGCTGATCGCCCAGCACGAGGTGAGGCCGGTGCTGGTGCGCCTGCGGCAGACCGCCAGCGCTGCTGCCGCTGTGCTGCTTGTGGGGAGTGGCATCTGTCAGGCTCTGGGCAGATTCCTGCTCCTATGAGTCTGCCCACGGGCCTCAGCGGCGCCAGCCGCACCGCCGTGCCACCGCTGGAGGTGCGGCTGCTGCGCGAGGGCATCGCTGAATCGCGGCATCGGGTGCATGCCGTGGTGTGTGACGTGCGCGGCCGGGTGCTGATGCGGGCGGGCGATCCCCAGCAGCTCAGCTTTGTGCGCTCGGCGCTCAAGCCCTTTCAGGCCACGGTGTTCGTGGCCAGCGGCGCCGCCGATGCCTGCGGCTGCGGTGAGCGCGGCCTGGCGATCGCCTGCGCCTCCCATGCCGGCACGGCAGCCCATGCCCGTGAGGCCTTCCGCCTGCTGTGGGGGGCTGAACTCGAACCTGAGCAGCTGCAGTGTCCGGCCCCGGTGGGCGGCAGCAGCGCCCTGGAGCACAACTGCTCTGGCAAGCATGCGGCCTTCCTGGCGGTGTGTCGCCGCCTGGGCTGGAGCGCTGAGAGCTACCTGCAGCCCGAACATCCCCTGCAGCAGGAGGTGCTCAAGCGGGTGTCCGAACTGCTGGCGCTGCCCGCCGCCGAGCTGCTGGTGGCCCGCGACGACTGCGGCGCCCCCACGCTGCAGCTGCAGCTGGCCCAGATGGCCCTGCTCTATGCCCATCTGGGGGCGGGTGGTCAACCCGACCTCGAGCGTCTGATGCGGGCGATGCTGGCGTTCCCTGAGCTGGTGGCGGGCGAGGGCCGCTTCGACACCGAGCTGATGCGGCAGGCCCACGGCCAGGTGCTCAGCAAGGGCGGCGCCGAAGGCATCCAGTGCCTCAGCCGCGTGGGTGAGGGCCTGGGGGTGGCGATCAAGGTGGAAGACGGCTCGGCCCGGGCCAAGCACGCCGTGGCCCTGCAGCTGCTGGAGCAGCTCGACTGGCTGACGCCGATCACCCTCGAGGATCTGCGCTACACCTTTCTGCAGCCGGCGCCGCACCTTCGCCTCGATGTGCTGGGCGAACTGCGAAGCACCGCCTGATACACTCAAAAAATACCGCGGGGTAGAGCAGTCTGGTAGCTCGTCGGGCTCATAACCCGAAGGTCGCGAGTTCAAATCTCGCCCCCGCCACCAACGCCTCAAAGCCCTGGTAGTTCTGCTGCCGGGGCTTTTTGTTGCAAGGCTGGTTGTTCAGCAGGTCTGGTTGTTCAGCAAGCCTGTTGTTGCGACAAGACTGTCGCAACCAGGCTGCGTTGTGCAGCAAGCCTGTCGTTTGGTCGCCGGGCTGTTGGCAGCCTGCTCAACGGTTTGCTGCTCAGCCTGGTTCCCTGCTCACCTTGCCTTGTTCCTGATCACCCTGCCGTGCCCATGAGTGTCCCTGGCCCTGCAGGTGTTGATGCCGATGCCATCGTCGTGGGCTCGGGTGCCACCGGCGGCGTGGCGGCCATGGTGCTGGCCGAGGCGGGGCTCGAGGTGCTGGTGCTGGAGGCCGGCCCCCAGCTCGACCCGCGCCGCGCCTTCGGCTCCGAACCGGCCAACAGCCTGCGGCGCCTGGCCAACCTGAGCAGCGGCCGGCAGCGCCTGCAGCGGCACCACCCGGGGTTCTGGAAGCACAACCCGGCCCTGTTCGTCGACGAGTGGCAGAACCCCTACAGCACCCCCGACGACGCACCCTTTCTCTGGAGCCGGGGGCGGCAGGTGGGAGGCAAGAGCCTCACCTGGGGGGGCATCACCCTGCGCCTCTCCGACTACGAATTCAAAGCCGGCGAGCGCGATGGCAGCGGCCTCAACTGGCCAATCGGCGGCAGCGATCTGGCGCCCTACTACGAACGGCTGGAGCGCCTGCTGGCGGTGCATGGCCAGGCCGACGGTCTGCCGCAGCTGCCCGACGGCTGCTACCAGCCGCCGCTGCCGTTGACGCCGGGTGAGCAGCGGCTGCAGGCCGCCATCGCCGCCGAGCTGGACCTGCCGCTGATCCATTCGCGCGGCTTTGCCCTGCCCAAGGGCGAGGGCTGGCCGATGCACAGCAGCCCCGGGAGCACCCTGGCCCGGGCTCTGGCGACGGGGCGGGCCCGCGTGCGCGCCGGTGCGGTGGCCAGCCATGTGCTGATCGATAACGGCCTGGCCCAGGGGGTGGCCTGGATCGATGCCGCCAGCGGTGAGCTGAAGCACAGCCACGCTCCCCTGGTGGTGCTCTGCGCTTCCACGATCGAGAGCGTGCGCCTGCTGCTGCACTCCAGCGACGAGTGCCGCCCGGGTGGGCTGGTGGACCGCTCCGGCAGCCTCGGTCGCTACCTGATGGACCACATCTCGAGCAGCCGTTTCTTTGCGCTGCCGGCGGTGGAGCCCCCCGTGGGTCCTGTGGAGCTGTCGGGGGCGGGCAGCTGCTTCATCCCCAACACGCTCAACTTGCAGCCGCACCGGCGTGAGGCGTTCAGCGGCGGCTATGGCCTCTGGTGCGCCCTGCAGCGCTTTGATCCGCCGCGGCTGCTGCAGCGGCATCCCGATCAGGCGGTGGGGTTCCTGATCGGCCATGGGGAGGTGCTGCCGAATCCCGACAACCAGGTGTGTCTGAATGCTGGCCAGCGCGATGCCTGGGGCCTGCCCACAGCCCACATCAGCTGCCGCTGGGGCGCCAACGAACACGCCATGGTCGAGCACATGCAGGCCCGCATGGCGGCGGCGGTGGCGGCGGCCGGGGGCACGATCCAGCCGCTGCAGGATCTGTTTGTGATGCCGTTGATCGAACCGCTGGTGAAGGGCAGCCTGGCGCTCAGCCCCGGCGCCCCGCCGCCGGGGTATTACATCCATGAGCTCGGTGGCGCCCGCATGGCCGCCACCGCCGAGGCCGGCGTGGTGGACCCCTGGAACCGTTGCTGGGGCGCGCCCAATGTGCTGGTGACCGATGGCGCCTGTTGGCCGCGGGCCGGGTGGCAGAGCCCTACCCTCACCGAGATGGCGCTCACCTGGCGGGCCTGCGAGGCCGCTGCCGCCGGCTTTGTCAGCAGCTAACCATTCTCGGCCTCGGTGGTGTCAACCGCCACAGTTCGCCCAGGGCACCTTCCGCACAATCAGCGAGCGACCTTCACGGGTCGGGCAAGGGAGAACAAGGGGCGGGGGCTGGCACCTCCGCCTTTTTTATGCCCGCTTGAACAGCCCGTCGAGGTAGTGCTGGGCCACCAGACGGTCGTTGGCCCCGTTCTGGAACAGAAAGCTGGCCAGCGCCGAGCTGATCAGCTGCATTTGGTCGATCTGGGGGTGGCTGGCCAGGTACTCGCGCATGCCGTTGAGCAGCACCTCGGGCACCTCCGCCTCGAGGCTGATGGTCTCTTCTGCGCTCTCGCATGCGCTCTCGCAAGCCGCTGGAGGGTTGTCTCGGGAACAGGCAGGCGTCGCGGTGCTGGCGCGGGCTCCGGGTTGGTCGATGCAGCGCTGCAGGTGAAGACGCTCTGGCCCCATGGCGATGGACGGATGTCGAAGGCAGTGCTCAGTAGGCCACGTGCTCCTGGCTGCCGTCAAAGCGCTTCGTCCAGCGCAAAACCATGTTGAGTCGGGGTGAGACAGGCCGCTGGCGCTGGCGTCCTGGCGCCGCTGTGGCAACAACGACGGCCCATTGGTCAAGGCGGGCGCCGCTGTCAAGCGGGAATGAACGCTTCCATCGATTCCACAGCTGTGCCGCTGCAGCAAAGGCGGATCGATTTCCGCTGTGGAAAAAAACGCTGGCGAACTGGGGAAAACACCGCTGCCATGGGGAAACCCGGCAACGATCAGCAGGGCTAATGCCCGTGAATCCCTTGAGACCCGCGCCGCTCTGAGACGCTCAAGGCAGCGCAGATCGCCCGAAAAACTTCAGCTTCTGCTGTCAGCTCTGTTCATCGCGGCCCTGGCGTCGCAAGGTCACAGGCCCCAGTGGGTGCTCGGCGTGGGGGTAGGGGGTGTGGTGATGGGGTTCGGCGGCGGGGTTGTGATCGTGCTGGTGGTCATGGGCATGGTCGTGCGCATGCGCGTGCTCGGGCTTGTGGCCATGGTTGTGGCTATGGCTATGGCTGTGGCTGTGAGGCTCCTGGCCTGCCAGGGGGATCGGCACGCCATCGCTCTGGCAGGCACCGGTGCATTCGTTCTCGCAGAGGGTGCAGCTCTCGCACAGGCCTTCCACGTGGTGATGGTGGCTGTGCTGGGGGGCGCCCACCTCGGTTTCAAAGCCGAGCACCTGGGCCCTGTACTTGCACAGGGAGCAGTTCATGGCGGTGTCGCCGGCCACCACTTCGTGGACCCGTTCCACAAAGGTGTCGACCACCAAGGGGTGATCCCCCAGGTACGACGCCGAGCAGAAGTCGATCTCGGGGTGATCCGCGGCCACCCGCTGGCTGTGGGCCACGATGCGGCTCACCAAGACCCCTGAAAACAGGAAATAGGGAAAGACGACGATGCGCCGGAAGCCCAAACGCACCACATGGCGCAGGCCCGGCTCCACCAGCGGGAAGGTCACGCCTGAATAGAGGGTCTCGCCCCAGCCGAAGCCGAAGCCCTCGACCAGCATGCGCGTCACCTTGGCCACGTTGGAGTTGGCATCGGGATCCGAGGAGCCCCGCCCCACCACCACCAACAGCGTGTCGTGCAGGGGGATTGGCGCGCGCCCGGCGCTGCGGTCGTCGGCATCGGCCTGCTCGAGGGCCTGGCGCACCCGCGCCCCGGCCGCCTGGATCATCTTGAGATCGACGCCCAGCTCACGGCCGTAGTCGATGCGCAGGCCGGTTTCGGCGGCAACGGTGTTGAGCACCGAGGGGATGTCGTTTTTGGCGTGCCCGGCGGCAAACAGCATCGCCGGCACCGCCAGCACGTGGAGCGCCCCCTGCTCGCGCAGGCTCTCAAGCCCATCGCGCAGGATCGGCCGGGCAAACTCCAGGTAGCCATACTCCACCGGCAGCGGCGCCAGGCGTTGGCGCACCCGCTCGGCCAGGGCGGCGAATTCGCCCACCGCCAGGCGGTTGCGGCTGCCATGGCCGCAGATCATCACGCCGATCGGACCGTCCGCGCTGGCAGTCAAGGAGGCGATGTCGAAGGCCATGGGCGCCAGGTTCAGTCCTGACCTTATGCCGGCCCTTCCCCCCGAAGGCCTTTGTTCGGCATTCACGGAATCCCACAGGTCAACACTCCTAAAGAAATCGTTACAATTGCCCAAGTTGCTTCGCATCGTCATGTCACGCGCCGCCCAGGCAAATCAGCGTTGGTTCGAAAACGCCGCTGCAGCCCAGATCCATGCCGAGCAGCTGCGCTTTGCTGAGCGTTTCAATGGCCGTGCCGCCATGCTGGGCTTTGTGATCGGGGTGCTGACCGAGGCCCTCACCGGCCAGGGGATCCTGCATCAGATCGGCCTGGGTGCCCTGCTGAGTCAGGGTTGATCCCTGCCAGGTGCTGATCTGGGCGAGGATTCGGGGGCTTTCGTTGAAGCCATGGCGCTTCGCCTGCCCCCGTACCAGCCTTTGCCGCCTCCGGCCAAGGGTCAGGCGCTGATCGAGCTACCGATTCTCAGCCTGCAGCCCACCCAGCTGTGCGTGGGTCTGGCCGAGGTCAGCAGTCGCATCAGCGATTTCAAGGGCGACAGTCCCAGCCAGCAACGCGCCTACCTGGGCAGCAAACCCGTGCCACTGGTGCGCAGCCGCAGCGGCGCCGTGTGGATGGTGGATCGCCACCACCGCTTGCGGGCATTGGCCGAACTGCAGCCCCAAGCGACGGCCTTTGGCTATGTGGCGCTGGATGTCACCAGCGACGAACGCAGCGTGGTGCTTGAGGAACTCCACCGCCGCGGCTGGCTCTACCTCTATGACGTCCGCGGGCTGGGACCACTCAACCCGGCTGTGTTGCCCGCCACCCTCCTGGGGCTCCACGATGATCCTTACCGCAGCCTGGTCTGGAAGCTGAAGAAGGAGAAGGTGGTCGAGGCGGCACCGCTGATCCCGTTCCATGAATTCCGTTGGGGGGCCTGGCTGCGCAG
>Ga0194129_10005783_pt1 | contig 15554 bp, 15 predicted proteins | sample TA2KigCa35mmetaG_FD_150862 | JGI IMG/M metagenome (GOLD analysis project Ga0194129, IMG submission 150862) | Freshwater microbial communities from Lake Tanganyika, Tanzania - TA2015038 Kigoma Deep Cast 35m | ecosystem: Environmental > Aquatic > Freshwater > Lake | place: Tanzania: Lake... | reverse complement strand
CATGTCGAGGCGGGCGAGGCGCCGCGCTGGGACGAGGCGGCGAAGGCCTCGATGCGCGACTACAACCTCCTCGACCTCAGCATCTGAGGCATCCGACCACCGCCGCCGCGCTGGCAACCGCGCGGGGGCGGGCCTATCCTCGCGCGCGGGCCAGCGAGGCCTGGATCCATCTTCGGGAACGGGGAGAGCATCATGGTCGGTCGGGTTGTCGCGTCGCGCGGGGTCGCGCTGGCTTCGGTCCTCGCGCTGGCGGCCGGTCCGGCCGCGGCGCATGTCGGCGGCGGCGAGGCCGCGGGCTTCCTCGCGGGCCTGGCCCATCCCTTCACCGGCCTCGACCACGCGCTCGCCATGGTCGCGGTCGGCGCCTGGGCCGCGCAATCGGGTCGCGTCGCGTCCCGCGCGCTGCCTGCGAGCTTCCTCGTCGCCATGGCGGCGGGCGCGGCGCTGGCCATGTCGGGCCTGGCCCTGCCCGGCGTCGAGGTCGCGATCGCGCTCTCGGTCCTGGCGCTCGGCGCGGCGATCGCCTTCGCCGCGCGGCCCGCGACCTGGATCGCGGTCGCGCTGGTCGCCGCCTTCGCCGTCTTCCATGGCCACGCCCATGGCAGCGAGCTGCTGGCGGGCGCCTCCGCCCTCGCGACCGCGTCCGGCTTCATGCTGGCGACGGCGGCGCTGCACGCGATCGGCTTCGTGGGCCTGGCCATCGCCGCGCGCCCGGCCCCGCGCCTCGCGCGCGCGCTGGGCGCGGCCATCGCGCTCGCCGGCGCGCTGCTGCTCGCCGCCTGAGCGCCAGGGACGCGCGCCGCGCGCGTCCCGTCGCCCCCTGCCAGGTCGCAATGCCCAACCGCATCCGCCGCGCCCTCGCGGTGCTCCTGCTCGCGCCCCTGCTCGGCGCGCCCGCCGAGCGCCTGCCGACCCCCGATCCGCTGCGCGACGCCGGCTGGACCAAGGGCGGATGGTCGGGGATCGAGCCCGCGACATTCGAGGCCCTGCCCGAGGGCGGGCTGCGCCTGACCGCGCAGGCGCAGGGCAGCTTCGTCTGGCGCCCCGTCGACAAGGGTGGCGAATGCCTGTCCTGGCGCTGGCGCGTCGACGCCGGCCCGCCGCCAACGCCGCTCGACCGGCGCGGCGGCGACGACCGCGCGATCGCGGTCACGGTCGGCTTCGACGGCTGGCCGGCGGAGACGAGCTTCATCCAGCGCACCAAGCACGCTCTGGCGCAGGCTCTGGCCGGCGACCATCGCCTGCCGCGCAGCATGCTCGTCTATGCCTGGGGCGGCACGGGGCGCGAGCCGCGCCCGTTCACCAACCCCTACATGCACGGGCTCGGCGAGGTCTTCGTGCTGCGCGCGGCCGATGCGGGGGATGGCCGCTGGTTCGAGGAGAAGGTCGAGCTGGCGCGCGACTGGAAGCTGGCCTTCCGCGGCGCCACGGCTCCCCCAGCCATGGAAATCACGGTCGCGACGGACGTGGACGACACCAGGTCTAGGCTCGACGCGCGCATCGAGCGGATCCGGCTCGGCCCCTGCTGAGCCGCGCTCAGCCGCCGTCGAGGAAGGCGGCGATGGCGGGGTCGCGGCGCAGCGCGGCGAGCTCGGCCTCGGTCGGCAGCCGCGGCCTGTCGCGCGCGATGTCGACCATGCACAGGAAGCCGAGCGGCGCGTCGGGCGCGGCGCGGAACTGGTGCCAGGCCATCGGCGGGATCGACACGAGGTCGTGCTCCGCCACCGCGCGCACCTCGTCGCCCACGAGGCATGTGCCGGCGCCGCGCAGGATCATCACGCCATGCACGTGCTCGTGGCGCTCGAGCGTCGAGTAGCCGCCGGGCGCGACCTCGAAGTAGCGCAGCTCGCAGGAAAGGCGCGGGTCGCCGAACAGCACGCGGCGCGTGATGGCGCGGAAGGGCGCGCTGCCCTCCTCCTTGTAGGCGTGCTCGTCCACGCCCTCCCAGCGGCACGCGCCGGTCGAGCGGCGGAAGGTCGCGAGCGCGGGCAGCCGGGCGGCGGTCGTGTCATCCATGTGCGTGCTCCGCGACGCTGCGGGAGAAACGGGCGGCCTCCTCGGCCAGGCGCTCGCGCGCCGCGAGCAGCGCGCCGCCGACGAGCAGCATGACGTCGGCGCCGTAGAAGGCGAGCATCTCCGGCACGCGCTCGGTCGTCATGCCGCCCGCGGGGACGGGCACGGTCGCGTGCAGCTCGCGATCCGGGCCGAGCGCGGCGCGGGCGAGCGCGCGGCACGTCTCCTGCGAGTAGCCGAAGCGGCCGCCATGGTTTGGGAAGACCGTGGCGTCGGCGCCGAGTATGCGGAAGATCCGGCCGATCAGCAGCGGCGGCGCGATGCGCGCCGCGCCGGCCATGGCCGGGTGCGCCATGAAGGCCATCGCCGGGAACTCGCGCACGAGGGCGTGGAAGGAGGGGATGCCGACGACCATCGGCGCGACCAGCACCATGTCGACGCCGTTGTCGGTCGCGCAGCGGACCTGTCGGCGCATCGCGTCGAGGTCGCCGGTGACGCTCGGCGCGTAGCGCGTGCGCGCGCCGGCCTGCGCGGCGGCCTCGCGGATCGCGGCGGCGCAGGCCTCGACGCGCCGCGCGAAGGGGCTGTAGGCCTGGTCGGCGAGGCCGTGGTCGTCCTTGATGAAGTCGATGCGCCCGCGCGCCAGCGCCGCCGCGACGCGCGCGAGGCCCTCCGGCGGCAGGCCCTGCGGCTTGAGCGCCGAGCAGGTGAGCGCGCGCGGGCCGGCGCCGACCATCGCGCGCAGGCCCGCGAGGCCGTGATGCGGGCCACCGAAGCCGCGCGCCATCGCGTCCGGGAACGCCGCGTCGCGCAGCTCCACGTCGTCGAGGATCGAGGCGTTGCCGAACAGCATGTTCATCAGCTGCCCGGGCTCGTGGCCCGTCGTCGAGGCGGCGAGCGCGATGCGCACGTCGAAGCGGCCGTCGCCGGCGTCCGCGATGTCCTCGACGCGACCGACGACCTCGTCGAGCACGAAGCGGTCGTCGATCGCCGCGACCGGCATCTCGACGCTCTGCTCGACGGCGATCGCCTGCGCGCGCGCCGCGATCGAGGCGGCGTCCGCGCGCACGCGATAGGTGGCGATGATCCTGTCCATGGGGGCGCTTGATACTCCGGGCGCGGGCCCGCTCGCCAGCCCCGGGCGCGGCGGCCCTAGGGCCCGCGCCGGCGCCGCGCGCGGGCGGTCGCCACGACGCGGTCGCGGCCCGCGCGCTTGGCCTGGTAGAGGCGCTTGTCCGACGCCTCCAGCAGCGCGCGCACCATGTCCTTGCCCGCGGCCTCGTCGCTTCCCGCGACGCCGGCGCTGAAGCGCACCACCAGCTCGAGGTCCTCGTGGCGGACCGGCTGCGCCGCGAGCGACAGGCGCAGCGCGTCGAGCCGGCCGGCAAGCTGCGCCGCCCCGGCATTGAGCATCACGACGAGGAACTCGTCGCCGCCATGGCGGCCGACGAGGTCGTAGGGCCGGAAATGCTGCTGCAGGCTGGCTGCGAAGCGCTGCAGCACCTGGTCGCCCGCCGCGTGGCCATGCGTGTCGTTGACGCGCTTGAAGAAGTCGACGTCGACGAGCGCGAGGGCGAAGCGCACGTCGCCGCGCGCGGCCTCGCTTGCGAGCTGGGCAAGCCGGTCGAGCATGTAGCGCCGGTTGTGGAGGCCGGTCAGGGAGTCCTGCACCGCGAAGCGATAGATCTCGCCCTCCGCGTGCACGCGCTCGACGGCGAGGCCGGTCGCCTCCGCGACGGCCTTGAGCAGGGTGACGTCGTCGGGGCTCCAGGGGACGCCGCGCTCGCAGTCGTCGAAGCCGATGAAGCCCCAGAATTCCGCGCCCCGGAACACCGGCAGGATGACGATGCTGAGGACCCCCTGGCTCGCGAGGAGCCCGCGCTCGGGCTCCTCCATCTCCGCGACGATGCCGGCGAAGGTCCGGCCCTCGGCCAGCGCCTTCGCCGCGTTGGGCGCCGCGGCGAGGAGCGGCATGCGCCGAAGCGCGGGATTCCCGAGCTGGGGCGCGACCCCGGGCGCGCAGGCCTCGTGGACCTGGCTGAAGACGAGGCCGGGCGCCGCATCCGCCTCGGTGCGGAAGAGATAGGCGCGGCTGGCGCCGGTCGCCTCGCGCAGCAGCGACACGACCTGCTCGAGCTGCGCCGGAAGGTCGCCACCGCCCACGAGCAGCCGCGCGCAGGCGGCGACCGCCTTCTCGTGGCGCAGCCTGCGCTCGATCTCCCCGCGCTGGCGCTGGACCAGCAGCTGGGTGCGCAGGCGCAGGACCAGAAGCTCGTCCGGCGCGTCGAGGGCGATGATGTCGCTCGCGCCTGCCGCGAGCAGGGCGCGGATGCCGGCTTCGCTCGCCCTGGCGCCGCGCAGGACGACCGGAAGCCCCGGCGCGCCGGTCGCCGCCTTCGCCTCGCGCGCGCGCAGCCGGCGCAGGAAGGCGTGGGGCATCGTCGCCGGAACCCGGGAGGCGCGCGGCAGGTCGAGGAGCACGATGCGCGGCTGCGCGCGCAGGGCGGTGGCGGCCCAGCCGGCCGGCCCGCGCGAGCCGCCGCCCGCGGCACGGAAGCCCTGGCACAGGAGGTCCCGCGCGGTCGCGCGCGACGCGGCGCGATCGGGGCCGAGGACAAGGATATCGAGCCTGTCGGCAACCAGTCGTCGAATACCTCCCATCCGTCCTATCGCATGGCGAGCGGGCGAGGACCAGAGATACCGGCGCCCCTTGCTCCTAGAACCGGGTCGCCAGCACCCGGTCGGGCGGGGCGTGGCCGTCGGCGAAGGCGCGGATGTTGATGAGGACGCGCTCGCCCATCGCGATGCGGCCCTCGAGCGTCGCCGAGCCCATGTGCGGCAGGCAGACCACGTTGTCGAGCGCGAGCAGCCGCCGGTCGACCTCCGGCTCGCGCGCATAGACGTCGAGCCCGGCGCCGGCGATCTCGCGCCGCTCGAGCGCGCGCAGCAGCGCCGCCTCGTCGACGACCTCGCCGCGCGCGGTGTTCACCAGCACGGCATGCGGGCGCAGCAGCGCCAGGCGGCGGGCCGAGAGCAGGTGGAAGGTGGCGGGCGTGTGGGGGCAGTTGATCGACAGCACGTCCGCCTGGCCCAGCATCTGGTCGAGGCTCTCCCACCAGGTCGCGCCGAGCTCGGCCTCCGCCTCGGGCGGAAGGCGCCGGCGGTTGTGGTAGTGGATCGACATGCCGAAGCCGCGCGCGCGGCGCGCCAGCGCGCTGCCGATGCGGCCCATGCCGAGGATGGCGAGGCGCTTGCCGCCGGGCCGGTGGCCGAGCATCGAGGTGGGGCTCCAGCCCTCCCATTCCCCCGCGCGCACCAGACGCGCGCCCTCGACCAGGCGGCGCATGACGGCAAGGACCAGCGCCATGGTCATGTCGGCCGTGTCCTCGGTCAGGACGCCGGGCGTGTTGGTGACGAGGATGCCGCGCCGCTTCGCCGCGTCGAGGTCGATGTGGTCGACGCCGTTGCCGAAGGAGGCGATCAGCCTGAGCCGCGGGCCGGCGGCGTCGATCACGGCGGCGGGGATGCGGTCGGTCACGGTCGGCACCAGCACGTCGGCCCGGCCGACGGCCTCGAGGAGCTCGCGCTCGCCGAAGGGCCGGTCCTCGCGGTTCAGCCGCGCGTCGAAGAGCTCGCGCAGCCTGGTCTCGATGCGGTCCGGGAGCTTGCGGGTGACGACGACCAGCGGGGTCTTGCCGGGCATGGCTCTCGCCTGGGGAAGGGGCGGGGGACCGGTAGCAAGCTGGTCCTTCTCCTGTAAAGCGGGCCCTGTTTGTCCTATAGAGGCGGCGCGATGCAGCCTCGATCCCGCTCCATCCTCCTCGCCATGGCGCTCCTCGCCGCCCTGGCCGCCCCCGGCGCCTGGGCCCAGGGGCGCGCCGCGCGCGACGGCGAATCCATGCCGCGCTGGCAGAGCCTGAAGTCCGACAACGTCAACCTGCGCGTCGGCCCGGGAAACCAGCACCCAATCGAATGGGTCGTGAAGCGCCGCCACCTGCCGGTGCGCGTGCTCGCCGAATCCGACCAGTGGCGCAAGGTGCGGGACTCCAACGGGACCGAGGGCTGGATCAGCCGCGCGCTGCTCTCCGGCGCGCGCTACGGCGTGGTGACCGGCGAGATCCGCGCCCTGCGCCTTGATCCGTCCACCGACGCGGTGGCGGTGGCGCGGCTCGAGCCTGGCGTCGTCGGCAAGCTGCTCGAGTGCCGCGACGCCTGGTGCCGCATGGAAGCCGGCGGCTTCCGCGGCTGGATCGCGCGCGCGGAGTTCTGGGGCACCGACCCGGGCGAGAACTTCCGCTGAGGCCGCTGGCGGCGGGCGCGGGGTTGCGCGCCCCCGCCGCGCCCCCGCAAGATCCCTCCCGGCCGCGCCGCGCATCCGCGGCGCAAGGAGGGAGATCCATGGACAAGCCGAATGCATTCCGGGCCGGCGCGCTGGCGCTCGGGCTCGTGCTGGCCGCGGGGGCGGCGACGATGGCGGAGGCGAAGACCTTCCGCCTCGCCATCAACGCCGACGCCTCGACGCTCGACCCGCACGCTCAGAACTCGCAGGTGAACTTCGCCATCCTGCTGCAGGCCTACGAGCCGCTGGTCGGCCGCGACAAGGACCTGAAGCCGGTGCCGGTACTCGCCACGCGCTGGGAGGCGGTCGAGCCGATGCGCTGGCGCTTCTTCCTGCGCCCCGGCGTCAGGTTCCACGACGGCGCGACTCTCTCGGCCGACGACGTCGTGTTCAGCTACCGCCGCGCGCTGGAGCGGACGTCGAACGTCACGATCTACATCGACAGCGTCTCCGGCATCGAGAAGGTCGACGACCTGACGGTCGACATCACGACCAAGTACCCGGACGCGGTGCTGCCCGAGAAGATGAGCCGCATCTTCGTCATGAACCGCGCCTGGGCGGAGGCCAACAAGTCGACCGTGCCGCAGAACGTCGCCGCCAAGGAGGAGACCTTCGCCGCGCGCAACATGAACGGCACCGGTCCCTTCATGCTCAGGAGCCGCGACACCGACACGCGCACGGTGATGGCCCGCCACCCGTCCTACTGGGGCCGCGTCGAGGGCAACGTCACGGAATACGTGCACCTCACCATCTCGTCGGACGCGACGCGCATCGCGGCGCTGCTGTCGGGCGACGTCGACATCGTCATCAACGTGCCGCCCAACGACGTCGCCAAGCTCAAGGCCGACCAGCGCATCAAGGTGATCGAGGGCCAGGAGAACCGAACGGTGTTCCTCGGCTTCGACCAGTCGAAGGACGAGCTGCAGTTCTCGTCGGTCAAGGGCAGGAACCCGCTCAAGGACCTGCGCGTGCGCCAGGCTATCGCGCACGCCATCGACGTCGAGGCGATCATCCGCCGCGTGCTGCGCGGCCAGGGCATCGCCTCGGGCTCGATGTGGACGCACTACGTCAATGGCTTCGACAGGTCGATCGAGCAGGCGCGCCTGCCGCTCGACCGCGACAAGTCGAAGCGCCTGCTCGCCGAGGCCGGCTACCCGAACGGCTTCGACCTCACGCTCGACTGCCCGGTCGGCGCCTATGACGAGGTCTGCGTCGCCATCGCGCCGATGCTCGCGCAGGTCGGCATCCAGCTGAAGGTGAACACCCTGCCGCCCGGGCAGATGTTCCCGCGCATCGCGCGCGGCGAGACCAGCTTCTACGGACTGTCCTGGGGCGTGCCGACCTACGACGCGATGTACACGCTGCGCGGCATCATGATGAGCCGCGCCAAGGTCGGCGGCTCGTCGTGGAACGGCGGCGGCTACTCGAACGCCGAGTTCGACGCGCTGGTGGAGAAGGCGCAGGTGGAGCCGGATCCCGAGAAGCGCCGCGGCATGATCCGCGACGCGCACCGCATGCACAATGCCGAGGTCGGGCATCTCGTGCTGTACCACATGATGATCCCCTGGGCGATGTCGGCCAAGGTGAACGCGCCGCATCGCGCGGACAACCAGCTCGAGATCCGCTACGTCTCCGTCGACTGACGGGGCGCGCCGGAAGGGGCTAGGGGGCGGCTCCCGGCCGGGAGCCGCCCCCTTTGCATTCGTGCCCCGCGCCGCGGCGCGGGGGCGGCTTCACTCCGCGAAGTCGCGCGCCAGCGCCTCGCGCGCCTGGCCCGAGAGCATGGCCATGTGGCTGTACTCGGGATGGTCGATGCCGACGATGACCTGCGTGGAGGCATCGCGGAAGCGCGCGACCTGGGCGGGCGAGAAGTCGAAGTGCACGAAATGCACCGAGCTCGTCTTGCCGTCCGCCTTGGTGCGCTCCACGTCGCCCTCGGGGCGCGCGGAGATGCGCTCGCCGCCGATCGAGACGAACATGTGGCGCTCGATCCCGCCGAGCCGCGCGAGCGTGCGGGCGCGGCGCTCGGCGTCTTCGATCTCCAGCATCACCGTGGCGACCAGCTCGCTGCCCTTCGGGATCAGCGGGTTGTAGGCGCTGAGCTCGTCGGCGATCTGCTCCTCGCCGCCCTTCTCGATGAAGAGCATCTCGTGCACCTGGTGCCACATCGTGCGGTAGTTCTCGAAGTAGAACGTCGCGAAGGGGCCGACCGACACGCGGCGCAGCTTCTTCATCTCGACGATGTCGGCGCGCAGCGCGCTGCGCTCGCGGCCATAGACGTCGGCGGGCAGGATGTCGGCGCGGGTGATCTGCGTCTTCATGGCGGCAAGCATCTCGTCCTCTCTGCTTCGGGTGGGGGCGGGCTCAGGCCAGGCCGTAGGCCTTCGCGAAGAGCTCGATCGGGTGCTTCGGCTCGGGCGCCTTGCCGCCTTCGCCCATGCGGTCGATCACCTGCGCGAGGTGGTCGCCCGCCAGCGGGCACTCGGAGGCGAGATGCGCCTTGCCGGACTTCGCGGCCGCGCGCGCGGCCGGCTTGCCGACCTTCACCGCGACCTCGAAATTCTCCTTCATGATCCCCCAGCTGCCGCCATGGCCCGAGCAGCGCTCGATCACCTGCACATCGGGCTCGGGGATCAGGCGCAGCATCTCGGCCGCCTTCGGGCCCATGTTCTGGGCGCGCGAATGGCAGGCGATGTGGACGGTGACGCCGCCCTCGAGCGGCCGCAGGCCGGGCGCCAGGCCATGGCGCTTGTGGATGTCGACCACGTACTCCGTGATGTCGAAGGTCGCCTGGGCAAGCTTCCTGACCAGCGGGTCCTCGGGCACGATCAGCGGCCACTCGAACTTGAGCATCAGCGCGCAGGACGGCACGAGCGCGACGATGTCCCAGCCCTGGTCGATCAGCGGCGAGAAATGCGCGGCGGTGGCCTTCGCGGCGGCGGCGACCTTCTCGAGCTCGCCGCGCTCGAGCTGCGGCATGCCGCAGCAGCGCGGGTACTCGACGCGCGTCTCGACGCCGTTATGGGCGAGCACGCCGCGCGCGGCCATGCCGATCGCGGGGTCGTTGTAGTTGACGAAGCAGGTCGCGTAGAGCGCGGCCTTGCGCTGGCCGAAGGCCGGCGCCTCGGGATTGGGCGAGGCCGGATCGGCGCGGTCGCGCATCTTGAAGGTCGCGGTGTTGAACTTCGGCAGGCGCGCCTCGCGGTGCACGCCGAGCGCCTTCTCCATCAGCGGGCGGGTGAGCGCGTTGCCCTCCTTCGAGGCCCAGTTCGCGATCGGCGCGGCCAGCGCGGCCAGCTTGCCGTTGCGGTCCGTCTGGGTAAGCGCCGCCTCGTTCCACTTCACGCCGTTCTTGCGCGCGTCGATGGCGCGGGCGCGGAGCATCAGGTGCGGGAAGTCGAGGTTCCACTCGTGCGGCGGCACGTAGGGGCACTTGGTGAGGAAGCACATGTCGCAGAGCGTGCAGGCGTCCACGACTTCCTTGAGCTGCTGCGTCGACAGGTCCTCGACGCTCTCGTTCGGCGCGCTGTCGACGAAGTCGAAGAGCTTGGGGAAGGAGTCGCAGAGATTGAAGCAGCGCCGGCAGCCATGGCAGATGTCGTAGACGCGGCGCAGCTCGGCCTCGAGCTTGGCCTCGTCCCAGAAATCGGGGTTGTGCCAGTCGATCGGGTGCCTGGTCGGTGCCTCGAGGCTGCCTTCGCGCATCGTCGTGTTCCCCTTCCCTCGCGTCAGTCCTTGCGGCACGCACGCGCGTGCCGGCGCCGCGGACCGCGCGTCGCGCGCGGCCCGCGGCGCCGTCGGGATGCCGATTACTTCGCCATCTCGTTGAGGGTCCTCTGGAACTTGCCGGCGTGGCTCTTCTCGGCCTTCGCCAGGGTCTCGAACCAGTCGGCGATCTCGTCGAAGCCCTCCTCGCGGGCCGACTTCGCCATGCCCGGGTACATGTCGGTGTACTCGTGCGTCTCGCCCGCGATCGCGGCCTTCAGGTTGTCGGACGTGGTGCCGATCGGCAGGCCGGTCGCCGGGTCGCCCGACTCCTGGAGGAACTCGAGATGGCCGTGCGCATGGCCGGTCTCGCCCTCGGCGGTGGAGCGGAACACGACGGCGACGTCGTTGTGGCCCTCGACGTCGGCCTTCTGCGCGAAATAGAGGTAGCGGCGGTTCGCCTGGCTCTCGCCAGCGAACGCGGCCTTCAGGTTCTCCTCGGTCTTCGTACCCTTGAGCTTCGGCATCGGTTTCTCTCCTCCGGAATTGCCCTGGCGCCGCGCCGGCATGGCTCGGCCGTCGCGGCGCGGGGAGAGGTAGAGGGCCGGAAGCAGCAAGTCAATAGTCTGGAGAGGTTCCAGACTGGTTTTCAGCTATCGGGGAAAATTGACCTATCAGGTCCTGAAGACGCGCAGGATGACGTCCATGCGGCGAAGCGCCATGCCCTCGGGCAACCTCGGCGTCGCGCTGACCTGGACGCCGCTGGCCGGAATGTCGATCAGCTCGCCCGTCGGCTCGACGAGGATGTGGTGGTGTTCGGAGGCGTTGGTGTCGAAATACGACCGCCCCGCCTCGACCACCACTTCCCTCAATACGCCGGCGGCGGTGAACTGGTTCAGCGTGTTGTAGATCGTGGCCAGCGAGACGCGCACACCCGCGGCGGCCGCCTCCGCGTGGAGCTGGTCCGCGGTGACATGGCGGTCGCCGCGCTCGAACAGCAGGCGCACCAGCGCCAGGCGCTGGCGCGTCGGGCGCAGGCCGTGGCGCTTGAGCCGCTCGAGGGCCTGGGTGAAGGGGCGGATCCCGGTCATGCCGGCTGAATATCAGCGGCTCGCCGAAAATGTCCAGCCCCGGCGAGTGGATCGGCCGCAGGCTGGAAGCTTTACACGTCGTCGGGTCAATCGCCGGAGGCGATCCGGTCGACCAGTTCCTTCACCGTCGGGATGAAGCCGTTGGTGTAGAATGGGTCTTCCGAGAAGCGATAGGCGTTGTGCCCGGCGAACATCAGCTGGGTGTCGACGTCGCTGGTATGCGCGATGTCCTGCAGCGTCTTCTGGATGCAGAAGGAGCGCGGGTCGGCCTTCTTGCCGGTCGTGCCCTCCTCGTTCTGCGCCCAGTTGGAGAACATGCAGGCCGAGAGGCAGCCCATGCAGTCCACCTGGTCGCGCAGGATCGCCGCGGCGCGCGCCGGCGTGACGAAGATCAGGGTCGAGTCGGGCGTGCGCAGCGCCTCGGTATGGCCCTGCGCCATCCATTCCAGCGCGTGCGCGCGATCGGCCGGCGCGAGATGGACCTTGCGGCCGCGCGCGCCGATCGCGAGCTCCTCCGTCATCTCGCCCACGGGGGCGGTGGCGTAGGGCACCTGGTGGCGCGAGCGTTCCTCGAGTTCGCGCAGGAACGGGTTGATCACCGCCGAGGAATAGAAGCCGGTCGGCGAGAAGCGGTGCAGCAGGATGTCGCCCTTGCGCAGGTGCAGGAGGCGCTCCTTCCACTCCCTGCTGATCGGGCTTTCCTGCGTCAGCAGCGGGCGGGTGCCGAACTGGAAGGCGATCGGGCCGACATCCGGGTTGTCGAGGAACTCCGCCCATTCGCGCAGGAACCACACGCCGCCCGCCATCACGATCGGCGTCTGGTGCAGGCCGAACTCGTTCATCTGCTTGCGCAGCTCGACGATGCGCGGCAGCGGCGGCTCGGGCTTGCGCGGGTCCTCGGCGTTGGACAGGCCGTTATGCCCGCCCGCCAGCCACGGGTCCTCGTAGACCACCGCGCCGAGGCCGTCGCGGAACTTGTGGTAGGACCGCTTCCACAGCGCGCGGAAGGCGCGGGCCGAGGAGATGATCGGGTAGTAGTAGACGCCGTAGCGCGCGCAGATCTCGGCGACCTTGTAGGGCATCCCCGCGCCGCAGGTGACGCCGTGCACGAGGCCCTTCGCGCCCTCGAGGATGCCGTGGAGGATGCGTTCGGCGGCGGCCATCTCCCACAGGATGTTCATGTGGATGCGGCCATTGCCGCCCGAGGTCTCGTGCGCGATGCGCGCCTGGGCGATGCCGCCGCGGATCGAGTGCGCGATAAGCTCCTCGTGGCGCTCGCGCCGCGTGCGGCCATGGTAGTGCTGCTCCATGAGCCTGCCGTCGGCGTCGTAGGAATCCGCGTTGACGCCGGAGAACGTCCCGACGCCGCCGGCGCGCGCCCAGGCGCCCGAGCTCTCGCCGTTGGACACCGAGATGCCCTTGCCGCCCTCCACCAGGGGGAGGACCTCGCGTCCGGAGATGACGAGCGGCTTGAGGGCGAACATGAAGGCGGTTTCCCGTCTGGCGTCCTGGAGCAGGGAGACTAGCGTCGTGGCCCGCGGCTTCGCGCGCGGTGGACGTTCCTAGCGCAGCCTCGGCGGGTTTGAAAGGCCCGCGCGCCCGCCGGGCCGCGCCCAGCTCACGCGATGGCGGCGGCGATCGCGCCGGGCACGTCGCTGATCAGGCTGTCGGCGCCCCAGCCGCGGATCTCCACCGCGCGCGCGGCGTCGTTGACGGTCCAGACCAGCACGGGGAAGCCGTGGCGATGCGCCTCCTCGACATGGGCGCGCTCGAGGTGCCGGAAGCCCGGATGGATCGTGGCGCAGCCCAGCGCGCGCGCGGCGCCGATCCAGTCGCCCTCGAGCCGCTCGGCCAGGTAGCCGCGCGGTAGGGCCGGCGCCGCCTCGCGCGCGGCCTCCAGCGACGCCGCCTTGAAGGACGAGATGACGGGCACGGGCGCGCCGGCGGGCCAGCTGCGCGCGACCACGGCGAGCGCCGCGTGGCTGGTCTCGCGCTCGAGGCCGGGGCAGGGCTTGACCTCGAGGTTGAAGCCCATGCCCAGCGACAGCAGCAGGGCGAGCGATTCCTCCAGCGTCGGGATGCGCGCGCCGCGGAAGCGGTCGCCGAAGACCGCGGGGCAGCCCGCGTCGATGCGCGAGATCTCCGCGAGCGTCATGTCGCGCACGGCGCCGCGCGCGTCGGTGGTGCGGTCGACCGTCTCGTCATGGATGAGCACGGGCACGCCGTCGCGCGTCAGCTTGACGTCGAACTCGACCCAGGTCGCGCCCTCCTCGTGCGCGCGGCGCAGCCCGGCCAGCGTGTTCTCCGGCGCGTTGGTGCGCGCGCCGCGATGGCCGATGATCGTCGGGACCTGCATGTTCTCGCTCCTCAGCCGGCGAAGGGATCGGCGACGCGCGGCCAGTAGGGCAGGCGCCGCTTCGTGTAGGGGATCGACTCGAAGCTCGGCGCGATCGACCCGGGCGTCGCGACGTAGCGTATCGCGGCGGCGATGGGCGCGAAGCCCGCGTGGAAATGCTGCGTCGACTTCACGACCACGATGCGCTTGCGCGCGAGCTCGATGCCCAGCTTCTCGAAGCCGTCGGGATGGAAGGGCTGGGTGCGCGCGGTGTTGAGGACGATGTCGATGCCGCCCGCCTTGATCCAGGCCGTCGTGCCCATCGCGCTGGTGCCGCCGCTGAGCCCGGTCTGGCGATGGTCCTCGACCACGCGGCGCACCGTCGCCACGAGGTCGACGGGGTCGCCGGAGACGGGGCCGCACTTGCCGCCGACGCGCAGCTCGAGCGTCGCGCCCTCGCCCGCCTCGGCGCAGAAGCGCACGGCGACCGGGTCCCAGAAATGCCCGATCGCCGCGTCGCGCACGCCGCGCTCGACCAGCCGCCGCAGCACGAAGGTGCTGTCCGACGGCGCGCCGCCGCCGGCGTTGTCGGCGACCTCGGCGAGCACGACCGGCCCGCGCGGCGCGGCCAGCGCGGCGTCGATCGCGGCGTCGACCGTGTCGTGCGCGGTATGCGTGGCGTCGCGCATCGCGAAGACCTCGGCGGCGAGGCGCGCGGCGAGCGCGCGCGCCTTCGCCTCGTCGCCATCCGCGACCACCACGGTCTTCGCGCCCACGTCGGCGACGTCGCCCCAGGGGAAGCCATGGCCGAACGAGACGGAGAGGATCCCGTCGCGCCCCTCGAGCGCGGCCATGCGCGCGACGAAGGACTTCATCGGCTCGACCGGCGTGCGCCACATGTCGACCATGCGGCAGTCGTGGAAGGCCATCACCGGCCGGATCTCGCCGCGCGCGGCGCGCGTCACCAGGTCGTAGACCTCGTGCGCGCGGTCGGCCGCGTCGACATGCGGGTATTCCTTGTACGCGACGATGACGTCGCAGGCCGTGCGCATCGCCTCGGTGAGGTGGCAATGCAGGTCGAGCTCCATGCCGATCGGCACGCCGGGCCCGACGATCGCGCGCACCGCCGCGGCGACGTCGCCCTCGCAGTCGTCCTGGCCATGCGCGACCATCGCGCCGTGCATGAACAGCATGACCGCGTCGACCGGCATCGCCGCGCGCAGGTCCTCGAGGATCGCCGCCTTGAACTTCGCGTAGGCCGCGGCGAGGGTGCGCCCGGCGGGCGCCGCGTAGGCGCAGAGCCCTTCCGCGACCTCGTGGCCGTCGCGCTCGGCGCGCTCGCGCCAGACGATCAGCGGGATGTTGCCGCCCGTGGGGGGCTGGCGCGAGCCGTCGCCGCGCCTGAGCATGCGCTCGGCGAAGCTGCGCTCGCCGGTCGGGATCGGCGAGAAGGTGTTGGTCTCGGTGACGAGCGAGGCGGTGAAGATGCGCATGCGCGGCGGGCTCCGTTGCGGGCGCGCCCAGCCTGCCGCGCGCAGGGCGCACCGCGCCAGCCTTTCCCGACCCCCGGCTCCCCTCCCGTCCGCGCGCGAGCGCGGATGGGAGGGGTGGCGCCGCGCGGCAGCGCGACGACGGGGAGGGCGATGGTGCCGGAGGCCGGGCGCAGAGCACGGACTCCGGCGGTGAGGCGCGCCTGGCGCGGCGCGCGGGCCCCGGCGGTCAGACGCCGATCGATGCGCTATTCCGCCGCGATGGCGGGGCAGCTCGGCTCGTGGCGGGTGGCGTGGAGCAGGTCGTCGAGATGGCGCGCGATCGCGCCCATGCCCGAGCGGCCGGCACGCGCCTCGGCTTCCGGGTTGTAGTTGGTGTTCGTGTTGACGTCGTAGGTGTAGGCCACGCCCTGCGCGTCGACGATGAACTCGATGCCCGCGACGCCGATCTCGTTGGCCGCGAGGAAGGCCTCGTAGCGCGCGACCAGCGGGCTCGCGAAGCCCTCGACGACCTCGAAGCGCGCGCCTGGCGCGACGGCGGGGCAGGCCGCGCCCGCCTCGGCCACGCACTGGTCGGCGGG
>Ga0194129_10005781_pt1 | contig 15557 bp, 14 predicted proteins | sample TA2KigCa35mmetaG_FD_150862 | JGI IMG/M metagenome (GOLD analysis project Ga0194129, IMG submission 150862) | Freshwater microbial communities from Lake Tanganyika, Tanzania - TA2015038 Kigoma Deep Cast 35m | ecosystem: Environmental > Aquatic > Freshwater > Lake | place: Tanzania: Lake... | reverse complement strand
TGCGGCTGCGGTCCGGCAGATGATCAGCGACACTGATCGCCGTAGCCGACAGGCTGCACCTCAGCCGCACGAAGCTACCGCGGCTGGAAAAGAGAAGAAATCACCGGCGAGATGTGCGGAAAGCCGGGTGCCTCGCTCCACTCCTGCGGACGAATATCCCGCACGGGCACGTGTTCGAGCAAGGCGTCGAGCGCGGCGAGGAGCCGCGGGTGTTCGGCCACCACCCCGTGGGCGGCGGCCGAGAGCCGAGGCATGCGGGCGATCGACTCCTCGAGGAATCCCCCCTGCTCCTCCTGGGCGAAGTGCTCGGCGAGCCGTTCGCGGAGGCCGAGCAACAGATGGCGGACCTCGGCGGCGGCTGGGGACGCCGGGACCTCCTCGGGAGTGAAGGCGGCCCGGAGGGCGAGGATCCGGGCGTGCAGGTCGCGGTGCTGGGAGAGCAGGTGCTCGAGGATGACGGGGTCGAGACGGCTGGACGGAAACATGGCGGCGACCTCTCCCGGAATCGGCTGCCCCTGCCGAGGATTGTTCGACCGCGTCCGCCGAGAGTCCGCGCCAGTCCGCGTCGCAGGGGTCCGCGGCGCGGCGGCGACAGCAGACACTTTCCCGAACCGCTGTGGCTGCGGACGTCGGGTCGCTCGCCCGACGGGCTCTGGGGTATAACCCGGACGTCGCGCTGCGACTCGCTTCCCGAAGCCCTGTCTCCGGGAGCGACTTCGAGCCCCTCCCCAGGCCGTTCGCCCAGGAACCCCTCATGCCCCGCCCCGTGCTGTCCCGTGTCGTGCTCGCGGCCGTGTCCGCCGTCGCCCTCGCCGGCTCGGCCCAGGCGCAGAAGGTCGATGTCGAGGAGTTCACGCTGCCCAACGGCATGCAGTTCCTGCTCGTGCCGCGGGACGACCAGCCCAACGTCGTCAGCGCCGGCTGGGTGGCCAAGGTGGGGAGTGTGAACGAGCGGCCGGGGATCACCGGCATCAGCCACTTCTTCGAGCACATGATGTTCAAGGGCACCGACACGATCGGCACCCGCGAGCCCGAACGCGACTCGAAGTACCGCGTCGAGCAGAAGGCGGTGCGCGACGAGATCAACCGACTCGTCTGGACGCGGCAGTACGACCGCTACTTCAAGGGGGAGATCGACGACCCCTGGAACCCCGCCAACGACACGCAGGAACTCCGCGTCCTCCGCGCCCGCCTCGACTCCCTGATCAAGGCCCAGCAGGGCCGCGGCGACGGCGGACCGCAGGCCGGCACGATCATCAAGGACGAGTTCGACCAGGTCTACACGAAGGCCGGCGGCAGCGGCATGAACGCCTTCACCACCTACGACCTGACCTGCTACTTCATCACCGTGCCAGCCAACAAGCTCGAGCTCTGGGCGTGGATGGAGAGCGACCGGCTCTCCGACAGCGTGTTCCGCGAGTTCTACTCCGAGCGCGACGTCGTCCACGAGGAGCGCCGGCTGCGGACGGAGAGCACGCCCACCGGCAAGTTCGAGGAGCAGTTCGACGCGATGTTCTGGGCGTCGAGCGGCTACTCCTGGCCCGTGATCGGCTGGCCGAGCGACCTGAACAGCTACACCTTCGAGCAGGCCCAGGACTACTGGAACATCTACTACCGCCCCGGCAACCTCGTGGGCATCCTGGTAGGCGACTTCGATCCGGCCCGTGCGAAGCGGCTGATCACCAACTACTTCTCGCGGCTCGAGCCGGGCAAGACCCCGCCCCCTCCGGTGGTCACCCTGGAGGTCGAGCAGCTCGCCGAGCAGCGGATGAACGCCAGCGGCGAGTTCCCGCCGGCCGTCGAGATCCGCTACCACACCGTGCCCGCGGGCCACGTCGACTCCTACCCGCTCGACATGCTCGCGGAGATTCTCAACGACCGGACCGGCCGGCTCTTCCGGGGCATGGTGGAGGGCCGGGGCATCGCGGCCACGGCCCAGGCGGTGAGCGACACGCGAAAGTACGCCGGGATGTTTTCCGTCTCGGCCCAGGCCCGCGGCGCAGCCACGCCGGAGCAGCTCGAAGCGGCCTGGCAGGAGGAGCTGGCGGCGCTGCAGAAGGATGACGTGCCCGAGCGCGAGCTCCGCAAGGTGAAGAACCGCGTCGCGGCCCAGAACTACCGCAAGCTCGAAGGCAACATGTCGCTGTTCGTCCAGCTCGCCTTCGCCGAGACGATCCTCGACTGGCGGGAGATCAACGAGGCGCCGGCCAAGTACGAGGCGGTCACGGCCGCCGACATCCGCCGCGTCGCCGCCACGTATTTCAAGGAAACCAACCGCAGCGTCGCCGCCTACCGCCGTGCCGACTGACGGGCTCCGGCGAGTTCCCCCGCGTCACTTCTTCCCCGAGACTTTCCTTTCCAGGACCATGATGATGGCCATGCGTCTGTCAACCGCTCTCGCCGCCGCCTTCCTGACGGCGTTCGCCACCGCCCCGGACGCTCTGGCGGCGCCCTCCGCCACGGCCGTGTCGCCGACCTCCGGTCCGGCCGCGTCGATTCCCAAGCGTCCCGAGGAGATCGCGTTCGAGCCGCTGGCCTTCGAGCCCCCCGACGCCAGGACGTTTCGCCGCACGCTGCCGGACGGCACGGTCGTCTACCTGGCACCGGCGCACGAGCTGCCGCTGGTGACGGTCTCGATCACGTTCCGGGGCGGCTCGTCGCTCGATCCGGCCGACGCTCCCGGCCTCGCCTCGATGATGGCCCGGATGATCCGCGAGGGGGGCACCGTCGCCAGGAAGCCCGCCGCGTTCGACGAGGAGCTCGACTTTCTCGCCACCGAGGTCGGCGTGGCGGCGACCGACACCTTCACGACGGCCACGATGAACTGCCTCAAGAGCAACCTCGAGGAGAGCCTGGGCCTGTTCGTGGAGATGCTGCGGTCGCCGGGCTTCGACGGAGACCGGCTGGCGACCAACAAAGCCCGCCTGCACGAGGGGCTCAAGCAGCGAAACGACGACGCCGCCACGATCATCGGCCGGGAGTGGAAGCGGCTCCTCTACGGCCCCGAGCACTTCGAGGGTGCGGAGCCGACGGCGGCGATGGTGGAGGCGATCGACCGGAATCGCCTCGCAGCGCTCCACCGCCGCATCGTGCATCCGGGCAACGCGATCGTGGCGGTGTCGGGCGACTTCGAGGAGCCCCAGATGCTCGCGAAGCTCTCCAAGGCCTTCGACGGCTGGGAGCGGGGTGAGCCGGTGCCGCCCCCCGCCGCGCCCACGGCCGTGTTGGCCCCGGGCCTCTACCACGTGCCCAAGGAGATCCCGCAGGGCAAGGTGCTGATCGGCTGTCGGGGGATCACCCGTGACGATCCCGACGCCATTCCCCTGCTGCTCCTCAACGAGATCCTCGGCGCCGGCGGGTTCACCAGCCGCCTGATGCAGAAGGTGCGGAGCAACGAGGGGCTCGCCTACTCCGTGCGATCGGCGGTGCAGCCCAAGGTCGACTACCCTGGCGACTTCAAGGCGGGCTTCGAGAGCAAGAACGCGACGGTGGCCCTGGCGACGAAGATCGTGCTCGACGAGGTCCGGGCAGTCCGCGACGACCTCGTCACCGAGGATGAGCTCGACACCGCGAAGAAGAGCGTGATCGAGACGTTTCCGCGGCAGTTCGAGAGCAAGCCACAGATGCTCCGCGTGTTCGTCAACGACGAGTGGACGGAGCGGCCGGCCGACTACTGGAAGACGTTCCGCGAGAAGGTGGCCGCGGTCACCCGCGAGGATCTCCGGCGGGTGGCCCGCAAGCACCTCGACCCGCAGACGATGGCGATCCTGGTGGTGGGTGACTGGGACGAGATCGCCAAGGGCGACCTTCAGGGCCGGGCCACGATGAACGAGTTCTTTGGCGGCGAGGTGAAGCACCTGCCGCTCCGCGATCCGCTCACGCTCGAGCCGCTCGCCGAAGCCAAGGCCGCCAAGTGATCCGCCGCGCTGCGCCGATCAGCGCCCTGCTGGCCTTCGCCGTGGCGGAGACGATGGCGGCCGCCCCGCCGACGATCGTCGTGCCGCCGCCGGGCAGCGGCCCGGTGGCGCAGGCCCACACGCGCACCTGGCGGCATCATCGCAAGACGGTCCGCATGATCCGCCGCACGCCGCAGGTGATGCAGGAAGACGCGGCCCGGATCAGGCGCGGGGATCTGTTCAGCACGTGGTCGAACGCGGCGGCGGGAAGCGGCACGCCATAAGTCTGGCCATCGACCTCGGGCACGAACTCAGGCACGGGCGACCCCGAGCCCGCGCCACGCGCGGCTCAGTCCCCATCGCTCACGCGATTGGGGCTCCCGGTGCGGGGTCCGGGGAGGTGCGCCGCGGGTTGAAAACCCGCGCTCCATCTCAGCACGGGCGACCCCGAGCCCGCGCCACGCGCGGCTCAGTCCCCATCGCTCACGCGATTGGGGCTTCCGGTGCGGGGTCCGGGGAGGTGCGCCGCGGGTTGAAAACCCGCGCTCCATCTCAGCACGGGCGGCCCCGGGCCCGCGCCACGCGAGGCTCAGCCCCCATCGCTCACGCGATTGGGGCTCCCGATGAGCGGTCATGCCAGCCACTAGACCTCGGTTTCTTGTCGCCGCGAAACCTTCGCGGACCCCACCCGTTTAAGCCTCTGACAGGGAATCCATGCACCGCTCACCCGCAGGAGAGATTTCGATGAGATTCAGCCTCGTGATCGGCACACTGGCGGTGACGGCCGCCTGCAGCGGGCTCGCCGTGGCCCAGCCTCCCGAAGGCCGCGACGGGCCGCACCACGACCGCCTCGACGGTGTCCGTGACGCGCTCGACGCCAACGGCGACCACAAGCTCGACGCCGACGAGATCAAGAACGCCGCCGCCAATCTCGCGAAGGCCGACAAGAACGGCGACGGCACGATCGACCACGAGGAGTTCCGCCCGCCGCTGCCGCCGATCCCGCGGGGCCCAGGGGGCTTTCGCGGACCGCCGCCGCGCGAGGGCGGACCCGAGGGCCGGCCGCGCCGCGACGAGCGGGGCGAGGGGGGGCCGCCGCGGGAAGGCCGCCCGCCGCGCGAGGCGGCGTTCCGCGGCGAGGATGGCCCCAGGCCCGAGGGCGGACCTTCGCCCGAGCGGTTCGTCGAGCGGGCGATGACCTTCGACGCCGACGGCGACGGCAAGCTCGACCGCACCGAGATGGAGAAGTTCGCCGGCGAGGTGATGCAGCGGATGCGGTCGGGCATGATGGCGGGCCGCGGATTCCGTGAGGGCGAGGGCCCGCGGCGTCGGTCCGAAGGGGGCGACGACCGGGGCGAGCGGCCGGAAAGACCGCGGCGGCCGGAGTGAACCGCGGTATGCTCGGCGGGGCATGAACCTTCCCGCCGAGCTGCCGCCACGCCCGTCCGAAGCCCATGCCCTCGCGGTCGCCCGCACGCTGCCGGGCGACCGCGTCGTCTGCACGACCACCGGCCGAGGTCAGGCCGCCCGCGCCCTGGCCGTGGAAAGGCCATCGGCCCGGGTCACGGCCTGGTTTCTGGATCTCCACCCATGCACGGCGGCCCGCGCGACGTGGTCGCCGCCGCCGCCCAACCTCGCGGCCGAGTGCGTGGCCGACATGCCATCGGGCCCGTTCGACCTCGCGGTGCTGCCGCTGGCGAAGGACGGCGAGGCCGAGCTCTCCCGCGACCTTCTCCAGGCGGCGCTGGTCGACCTCGCGATCGGCGGGCACCTCGTCGCCGCGATCGACAATCCCCGCGACAACTGGCTTCGCGAGCAGCTCGCGGAGACGGGGGAAACGGTCCGGGTCCGCCCTGCCGAAGACGCCGGCCGCCGGGCCAAGGCCGGCACGATCGCCTACATCGTGCAGAAGACCCGCGAGCCGGCGAAGGTTCGCGACTTCTCCTGCGAGGTCGTGTTCCGCGACCGCGAGCGGCTGCTCACCGCCTTCACGCGGCCCGGCGTGTTCGCCCACCGGCGGATCGATCCGGCCGCCCGGCACCTGCTCAACGCCGTCGACGTGGCCCCCGAGGCCCGCGTGCTCGACATCGGCTGCGGCTCGGGCTGTGTCGCCCTGGGCATCGCGGCCCGCGACGCGAGCGTGCAGGTGCACGCGCTCGACTCGGCAGCCCGCGCGGTCGACTGTACCCGGCGGGGCGTCGCCCGCAACGAGCTGGCCAACGTGACGGTCGCCCTCGAGTCGGAAGGCCGCGCGCCGGAGCCCGGGTCTTGGGACCTGGCGTTGGCGAACCCCCCCTACTATTCCGACTTCCGGCTGGCCGAACTGTTCGTCGAGTCGGCCCGGCTCGCGCTCGCCCCCGGCGGCACGCTGCTGGTCGTCACGAAGCAGCCGACGTGGTACGTGGAGCACCTGCCGCGGATGTGGGCGAGCGTGGCTCGCGAGGAGGTCAAGGGCTACCACCTGATCGAGGCCGTGCGGCCGTAAGGTGACGCCACACCTGGACCTCAAGCCGGCCCCCCATCGCTGACGCGATTGGGGTTCCGATCGGGTCGCTCGCCGGCCGCCGCGTCACTGGTTGACGTGCACCACGGTCGCGGGGGGAAAGCCGTTGAAGTGCGTCGAGCTCGCCGCGGAGTAGGCGCCGATGTTCTCGCTGTAGAGGTAGTCGCCGATCGCCAGATCGGGGAGCCGCTCCGAGAGGCTGATCGTGTCGAGGGCGTCGCACGTCGGCCCGAAGACGGCGCAGATCTGGGTCGCCCCCCGCTTGAAGCTCTTCAGGTGATACGTGCAGTGGTCGAAGATCACGCCGGAGTAGGTGTGATAGACGCCATCGTCCACGTAGTAGCCGAGCTTGTCGTTCCGAAAGGCCTTGCCGATGATCTTGCACACCGCCGTGCCGGCGGAGGCCACCAGGAATCGGCCTGGCTCGGCCAAGATCTCGACCGCCGGCGGAAACAGCCGATCGAGCTCGTGATTGATCTTCTTGGCCAGCGCCGAGAACCTCGGCACCGTGGCATCGTAGGCCGCGGGAAACCCGCCGCCGATGTCGAGCAGCTTGAGGTTGAAACCACGGAGCTTCGCCTCGGCGAAGATGCCGGCACAGAGATGCAGCGCCTGGATGTAGTTCTGGGGATTCGTGCACTGGCTGCCGACGTGGAACGAGAGCCCCTCCACCACGAGGTCGTGGTCGTGCGCATACGAGATCAGGTCGACCGCCTCCCCCGGCAGGGCGCCGAACTTGCTCGACAGCTCCACCATGGAGCCGGTGTTCGGCACCCGGATCCGCAGGGCCAGGCCGGCCTGCGGGGCGTGTTTGGCGATCTTCTTCACCTCCTCGCGATTGTCGTAGGTCACCAGCGGCTTGTACCGGTCGAGTTCCTCGAGCGTCTCCACCGGCTTGATCGGGTTGGCATAGATGATCTTGTCCCAGATGAAGTCCTGCCGCTCCTTCGCCGGAAGCTTGGCGATATAGTGGTAGACCGTGCGGAACTCCTGGATGCTGGCGACGTCGAAGCTGCCGCCGAGCTCGTAGAAGGTCTTCACGATCGCCGGGTCGCTGTTGACCTTCACGGCATAGTAGATCTGCACGCGGGGAAAGTGCTTGCGAAACAGGGCGTAGTTCTTCCCCAACTCGGCGTGATCGACCACGAAGAGGGGTGTACCGTGCTTCTTGACGAGGTCGAGCAGGATCTTCTGGTTCAACTCAGTCTCCGTCGGTAAGCGGGAACAACGTGAACGGCCGCGGCAGTATATCGGTTCGCGTTCTGGCCTGGCACGCCCTGGCGGTGGTCGGGATCTCGTGCGGGCTCGCCGTGCCGGCAGCGGCGCAGGTGCCGGCGGTCATGTACCACGCGCATCCCAATCTGGGTTACGTCCGCGACAACTTCACCGCCCACCTCGACTATTTCGCCGCCAACTCCTTCTCGACGATCACCCTCGATCAGTTCTACGACTGGCGGGTGAACGACGGCATCCTGCCCTACCGGCCGATCCTGCTGACGGTCGACGACAACTACATCCTCGGCTACACGGAGATGTATCCGGCGCTCGCCGCCCGGCGGATGGTCGCCACGAACTACACCCACACCCTCGGCATCGGGATCGGCAACCCGAAGGCGTCGTGGACGCAGGTCAATGAGATGGATGCGGCGGGCGTGTTCCTGGTGGAGGCCCACTCGCGGACTCATCCGAATCTCGTCACCATCACCGCGACGCAACTCCGCCAGGAGGTGGCCGGCTCCCGACAGGACATCGCGACCAACGCCAAGGGCAAGGTGAGCAACCACTTCGCCTACCCCTACGGCAGCTACAACTCCGCCGTGATCGGCGAGCTCCAGACGGCCGGCTTCAAGACGGGGATGACCACCAAGGTGGGCCTCAACACCCGTACCACGCCCCTGTTCGAACTCCAGCGCTACGGGGGCGACGGCAAGGATCTGCCGACCTTCCTCACCTCGTCCGGACTCGGAAAACTGCCCGCACCGCCGCCGGGTACTGGCTGGGTGCTCGACGATGCGGATCCTGCCGCCCTCCCGCGCGGTGCGGCATGGACCGCCTCGAGCAGCACGTCCGCCTACCAGGGGAACAATCTCGTGGCCGCGGGCGGCACGGCCTCCTCCGTCCGCTGGGCGGCCTACCTTCCTGAGGCGGGCACGATGCGGGTCTATGCCCGGTGGTCGGCGGCGAGTGACCGTGCCGCGGGAGCGACCTACACGATCGAGGCGGCCGACGGGCCGCATCGGACGTGGGTCGACCAGCGTTCCCGGGGAGGCGAGTGGGTCTCGCTGGGCACCTACTCCTTCGCTCCCGGAGCTCCGGCCGTCGTGACCCTCGGCGGGACGGGGGGAAGCCTGTCGGCCGATGCGATCTGGTTCGAGCCGATCGCCACGCCGACGGCCCCGCTCGACCTGGTGATCGGGGTGGCCGCCGGCCAGCAGACCCAGGGACAGGCGGGACGTGGCTGGATCGGGCCGGAGTGGTCCTCGCTCTCGAAGACGGGCACCGGTGCACTCGTGCTCGACACCGGCAACGGCATGCTCGGGCCGATGAACGTGGATGCGGGCAGGCTGCTGGTCACCGATCCGGCGGCCGTGGCGACGGCCTCGCGGCTCGCCGTGGCCGCCGCCGCCACGCTCGACGTGTCGGGCCTCTCCGGTGGCTACCAGATGCCGGCCGGCCAGACGCTGGCGGGCAACGGGACGGTGGCGGGGTCGATCGTGTTCGGCAGGGGATCCACACTGTCGCCGGGCATGCCGTCGCCGCCGGCCGCGACTTCACCGCCGATTCCGGTGCCGGAACCCTCTGGCCTCGTCACCGCGGCGTTCGTCGTGGCCGCCGGAGCGGCGGCGCTTCAACGACGGCGCGGTTGACGGTCACTCCGCGTCGTGGCGGTGGGCGGGCCGGCACACGAGATACACGCCGAGCCCGACGAACATCAGCATCAGCGCGTAGGACAGCGTGTACTTCATGCCGCCGAACCCGATCGACGTGGCCGCCTTTGCAGGGCTGACGGCCGGGGCTGCCGCCGCCGGCTGCGCTCCCGCCGTGGCCTGCGCCGAATCGCCCATCATCTGGTTGCGGGCGGCGTTGGCGGCCCCCAGCTCACTCAGGGACATCTGGCTGTGGGCCACGCCACACGCCATGAACGCGGCCAGGATCGCCGCCGCACGTTGCACTCGAGTTCGTCGTGGCATGGATGTCCGTCGCCCGGGGATTTCCGGTGAAAAAGCCTCGAATCGGGGCGGAGAGATTCGAACTCTCGACCTCTTGGTCCCAAACCAAGCGCGCTAGCCAGACTGCGCTACGCCCCGTGGCGGCCGTCAGTGTACCGCCGGCGGGCCGCCCGGGCCATCGGCCTTGACCCCGTGCCCCGTCAGTCCGCCGCCCGCACGTGCTTCGCGTTGGCGTCCACGACATCCGGTGGCATGAAGGAGGAGTCGATTCCAAGGGTGCGGTAGAACTCGTGGAGATAGTCGATGCCGAGAAACATGAAGGTCTCGTAGGACCAGATCGTGAACGAGCACGTCTGCATCACCTCCCGCATGATGGCTCGCGCCCGCGCCGACTGCTCGTCGAGCACGGGCGGCGGCCTCTGCGGCCACCGCTCGCGGCGCGAACGCTGCGAGATCGTCACGTCCTGCGTGCAGATCACGTAGCGGATGTCGAAACCCCGGTTCTCCTCGTTCCATCGAGCGATGTCGGAGAAGGAGCCCTCGGCGCCGTAGGGCTGCGACCGGTGGCAGAGCCGGCGCGGCGACTCGGTGCTGGTCGCCCAGCCGCTGCCGTTCCAGGTGCCGTAGGGCCGGATGCCCAGCGCATGCGCGAGGATCCGGCCCGCGAGCTTGCTGCCGGAACTCTCCGTGCCGATCACGAACACGCACAGGTCGCCCATGACGTCGTCCACTGCCCACGGGAAGACGATGCCCGCGCGATCACTCCGTGATGTGATCGAGCAACCGCTGGAACTCGTCGAGGTCGGTGAACGGGATCACGATCCGCCCCGCTCCCTTGCCGTTGGCGTGGACGACGACCTTCACGCCGAGTGCCTGCCGGAGCCGGCTTTCGACCGCCGCCACCTGGCTCGGCCTGCGGGTCGCCGGACGCCCGGGCTTCCGCCGCGCCGGCGGCGTGCCGACGTCGCCGGCTTCGATCCCGTCGTCGGCGCCGACCACGTCGCCCGCCTCCTCGCGGCGGATGATCTCCTGGACCTCCCCCTCGACGGCCCGCACGGAGAGCCCTTCGGCGGCCACCCGATCGGCCAGCCGGACCTGCTCCAGTTCGTCGCCCAGCGGCAGGAGTGCCCGGGCATGCCCCATCGAGATTTCGCCGGCGCGGAGCTTTTGCTGCACGCTCGGCGGGAGCTCCAGGAGCCGGATCAGGTTCGCCACGGTGGAGCGGTCGACGGAGAGCCGCTTGGCGAGCTCGTCCTGCGTGCAGTTCCAGGTGGTGAGATACTGCTTGAAACTTGCCGCCTTCTCCAGCGCGTCGAGGTCGCGCCGCTGCAGGTTCTCGACGATCGCGATCTCCGACATCTGCCGGTCGTCCACCTCGAGCACCCGGACCGGCACCTTCTCCCAGCCCAGCCGGCGGGCCGCGGCGAGCCGCCGTTGGCCGGCGATCAGCTGGTAGCGATCCCCCTTCACGCGCACCACGATCGGCTGGACGAGCCCGTGCTCGCGGAGACTGTCGGCGAGTTCGGCCAAGTCGACCCCCTCGACGACGGAGCGGGGCTGCCAGGGATTGGGGTCGATCGCGGCCGGGGGGATCTCGCTGGTGGGCAGGGTCGCCGCGGCCTGCTCGAGCTCGTCGGGCTTGTGGAGGATGAGCCGCGCCACCCCCGAGCCCAGGCCGGGGGACGGGACCGGCCGGGCCGGCTGGGAGGCGAGCGCCGCAGATCCCTGCGTCGTGGGCGCGGGGTCGAGTCCGGCCCGTCCGAGCAGCGCTTCGAGTCCCCGTCCCAGGCGGCGTTCCTTATTCACAGTCGCGTACCTCCATGCAGAGTTCCGTGTAAGCCCGCGCTCCCCGCGAGCGCGGCGCGTAGTCGAGCACGCTCACCGCGTGGCTCGGGGCCTCCGACACCGCCACGTCCCGGGGGATCACCGTCTGGAAGACGATCTCCCCGAAGAAGTCGCGGACCTCGGCCTCGACCTCGGCCGTGAGTTCGAGGGCGGCGTCGTGCATGGTCAGCACGATGCCGCTGAAGGAGAGCCGGCCCGGCCGCTCCTGCATCACGTCGCGGATCACCCCGATCATCTGGGTGAGCCCCTCGAGAGCGAAGTATTCGCACTGGATCGGCATCAGCACCTCGGTGCTGCCGGCGAGCGCCGTCCGCGTCAGGTCGCCGATGCTCGGGGGGCAGTCGATCAGGCAGTAGTCCCAGGCGGCCAGCCCGAGGCCGAGGTGCCGCTCGAGCGTGGCGGTGCCCGAGCGGGCCTGGGCCGCGATCCGCTCCACGTCGCGGACACTGCGGCTTCCCGGGAGCACGAACAGGTGCGGCAGGGCGGTGGGCACGATCGACTCGGCGAGCGGCGTCTCGAGCACGAGCGGGTGCGTGGTCGCCGGCGCGGCGCCGAGGCCGGTGGTCGCGTTGCACTGCGGGTCGAGATCGACCAGCAGCGTTCGCATGCCTCCGTGCGCCAGGGCCGCCGCGAGGTTCGAGGCGGTCGTCGTCTTGCCGACGCCGCCCTTTTGGTTGGCCACGCAGAGAATCCTTCCCACGCGCAGAATCCTTTCCACCGCTGCCCGACGCTCGCCGGGCACCATCGGGATATCGGCCACTTCAGGCACGATCGTCACGTGAGGCGCGCCGCCTCCGATACCCGGCACGGGGCGCAAGGTCAGCCGCGGTTTCACGTGAAACCGCCGACTTTGCGCAGCCCGCGCAGCACCCGCAGCCGCTGCGGATCGCCGCGTTTCACATGGAACGGCGCTCGATCAGTCGAGCGGATTGAACACCAGGCCGCTGGCGAGCTTCGGATAGAAGTAGGTGCTCTTGGCCGGCATCCGCTCGCCGGTTTCGCTCACCGCCCGGATGTCGTCCACGCTCGCCGGCATCACCAGCGCGGCCAGCGGATACCTTCCGCTGCCCAGCCCTTCGACCACCTCCCGGACGAGGTGCACGTAGCCGGGGGTCGGGATCTCCTTGGCCCCCAGCAGGTCGCCGATCACCAGCCGGTGCAGGATCGAAACCCCCAGGCCCCGCCAGGCCGCCCCGTGGTCGGCGGCCACCTGGTCCATCCGGGCCCGGCCCGCGGGCGTGATCCGGGCGAGGGTCCACGCCTGGTCTCCGGCCGTGTAGAGGCCGATCGTGCCCTGATCCTGCTCGAGTTCGATGTTCGACCACACCGCCTCGGCCGCCGCCGGCCCCTTCCAGGAGGTGCGGGTCGTGAAGCAGTCGCCGAGCTTGCCGCAGAGGTCGGCAGCCGTGGCCACGGCCGGCTGCACGAAGAGCCGGTGCGTCGGGAGCACCACGAGCCCCGGGTCGCTCATGCCCACGAGCATCATCAGCACGAAGTTGGCGGGATGATCGGGGGGCAGCGGCTGCCCCCCATGCTCGGCCGCCCAGGCCGCCGCCACCTCGTCGCGGTAGTTGCAGGCGGTCTCGTAGCGATGGTGCCCGTCGGCGATGAACACCGGCTTCGGCCCCATCAGCCCCGCCACCTTCGCCGCCACCGCCTCGTCGGTGAGCGGCCACATCCAACTCTTCACTCCGAGGTGGTCGGTGGCCTCGACGGGCGGCTGCCCCGCCACGGCCTTGTCGAGCAGCGCCTGCACCTCACCGGCGGGGTCGGGATAGAGTCCGAACACCTGGCTGAGGTTCGCCCGGCAAGCCCGCGTGAGCAGCAGGCGGTCCTGCTTGGGCCCGCTCATCGTCTCCTCGTGCGGGTGGATGTTGCCGGTGCCGAACCGCTCGAGCCGCACCCGTGCCATGACCCCGCGGCGGACGAACGACCGCCCCTCGACCGCGAACTCCTGGTGGTAGACGTAGACCGCCGCCGCCGGCTCCTGCATCACCACCCCCTGCTCCCGCCAGTCGCGGAGAAACCTGGCGGCCCGGGTGTACTTGTTGCTCCGCTCGTCGTCGCCGGGCTCCTCCCGGTTGAGCTCCAGCCGGATGACGTTGGCCGGGTGCCGCTCGTAGAGCTTGGTCTGCAGCGCGCCGTCGATCACGTCGTACGGCGGGGCGATCACCTGCGACAGGGCGCCGACGTGCTTGGGATCGTAGCGGAGGCCGCGGAGGGGGGCGACGGTGGGCATGGGAGTTGGGTTCCTCGGAAACCGGCGGGGCAGGGGGCAGAACGGCGGGCATGGTAGCAAACCTCGGCGCTGCCGTTGGCAGTGGCCTGGGACTCCAGGACGGGCCGCCGTGTGGTCAGTCGGCGGTGGCATGCTCGTCGCCGGCGGACTTTGCTCCCACGTGCTCGACTCGAACCGCCACGCCACTCGTGAGGCGCAAAGTTCACCGGCTCCTGCGCGTGCCCCCGACCGGCTTCCCTGCGACGCCGCATGGAGGCGCGGTCACACGGGGGCCACGTTTCACGGGAAACGAGCCGGGCGAGGGAAACCGTGTGGTCGCCCTCGCCCGGTGGAGTTCGTCGAACAGGACGGGCTCGAGGCCCGTGACTCAGTAGCGGTAGTATTCGGGCTTGAACGGGCCCTCGACGGGCACGTGGAGATACTCGGCCTGCTCCCTCGTGAGCTTCGTCAGCTTCACGCCGAGCTTGTCGAGGTGCAGCCGGGCCACCTCCTCGTCGAGCTTTTTGGGGAGCAGGTGCACGCCGACGTCGTACTTGTCGGCATCCTGCCAGAGCGCGAGTTGGGCGAGCACCTGGTTGGTGAAGCTCGTGCTCATCACGAACGACGGATGACCAGTGGCACAGCCGAGGTTCACCAGCCGTCCCTCGGCCAGCACGATCACGCTGTTGCCCGAGGGGAGCGTGTAGCGGTCGACCTGGGGCTTGATCTCGACCTTCTTGATGCCCTTGGTGTGCTCCAGCCAGGCCACGTCGATCTCGAGGTCGAAGTGCCCGATGTTGCAGATGATGGCGTCGTTCGGCATCCGGGCGATGTGCTCGCCGAGGACGACGTCGCGGCAGCCGGTGGCCGTCACGAAGATCTGGCCCCGCGAGGCGGCCTCTTCCATGGTGGTCACCTCGTAGCCCTCCATCACCGCCTGGAGGGCGTTGATCGGGTCGATCTCGGTGACGATCACCCGGGCCCCCAGGGCCTTCATGGCGTGGGCGCAACCCTTTCCCACGTCGCCATAGCCCGCCACGACCACCACCTTGCCGGCCACCATCACGTCGGTGGCCCGCTTGATGCCGTCGGCGAGGCTCTCCCGGCAGCCGTAGAGGTTGTCGAACTTGCTCTTCGTGCAGGAGTCGTTCACGTTGATCGCCGGGAGCTTCAACTCGCCGTTCTCGTGCATCTGGTAAAGCCGATGCACGCCCGTGGTCGTCTCCTCGGAGAGGCCGCGGATGCCGCCGAGCAGTTCCGGATACTTCTGGTGCACCATGGCGGTCAGGTCGCCGCCGTCGTCGAGGATCATGTTGAGCGGCTCGCCGTCCGGGAAGAACAGCGTCTGCTCGATGCACCAGTCGAACTCCTCGTTGGTCATGCCCTTCCAGGCGTAGACCGGGATGCCGGCCTTGGCGATCGCGGCGGCGGCATGGTCCTGGGTCGAGAAGATGTTGCAGCTGCTCCAGGTGACCTCGGCCCCGAGCTCCTTGAGGGTCTCGATCAGCACGGCGGTCTGGATCGTCATGTGGAGGCAGCCCGCGATCCGGGCGCCGGTCAGCGGCTTCGAGCGGCCATACTTCTCGCGGAGGGCCATCAGGCCGGGCATCTCGTTCTCGGCGAGCATGATCTCCTTGCGGCCCCAATCGGCGAGCGAGAGATCGGCAACCTTGTACGGCAGGCGGGTTTCGACGTGGGCCACGGTCTTCTCCTGAAAAAGGAAGGCGATGAGACGGCAGCGGAGCCTCCGCACCGGCTATTCCGGATCATAGCCGTCCGCCCCGGTTCGCAAAGGGTTTAGCCCAAGTTACGCACTTCGGAGCCGTTTTTCGGATTTTTGGGCGGTCCGTCGATCGTAAGTGCTGACGCGACAACGCGCGGTTCGGCGAACGGCCGTGTAGTGAAGACCTTGCCCTTGAGTTTTC
>Ga0194129_10005778_pt1 | contig 15559 bp, 9 predicted proteins | sample TA2KigCa35mmetaG_FD_150862 | JGI IMG/M metagenome (GOLD analysis project Ga0194129, IMG submission 150862) | Freshwater microbial communities from Lake Tanganyika, Tanzania - TA2015038 Kigoma Deep Cast 35m | ecosystem: Environmental > Aquatic > Freshwater > Lake | place: Tanzania: Lake... | reverse complement strand
GAACTGTAATACCACCGTTTGTTGATGTTAGTCCTGTCACTGTAAGTGTTCCACCAAGTGTAGTAGCACCTGTTCCAACAGTGAGAGTGCTTGTTCCGTTAATAAGAACAGATTGAGCAGTTGGAACTGTAATACCACCGTTTGTTGATGTAAGACCAGTAATAGAAAGAGTGCCACCAAGTGTAGTAGCTCCTGTGCCAACAGTAAGAGTACTTGTTCCGTTAATAAGAACAGATTTAGCAGTTGGAACAGTAATACCACCATTTGCTGATGTAAGACCTGCAACAGAAAGAGTGCCACCGAGTGTAGTAGCTCCTGTGCCAACAGTAAGAGTGCTTGTTCCGTTAATAAGAACAGATTGTGCAGTTGGAACAGTTATACCACCATTTACTGATGTAAGACCTGCTACAGTAAAGGTTCCACCAACATTTAAATTTTTAGTGATACCAACACCACCTGTTGTAGTGAGAGCACCTGTAGCAACACTAGATGAATCTGTAGTAGAATTAATAATAGTATTTTGAAATCTTGCAGAACCATAAACATCCAATAAATAGGCAGGATTACTACTAACATTTCCAATACCAACATAACCCAAATCATAATAAATATTTTGAGTATATGGTGGAGTTGCAGGGTCAGTAGAATTTAGCCAAGGTGAAATATCAACAAGCACACCGTTATTATAAACATGTCCTGAAAGATTAATATTACCATCTACATCTAATTTTTGAGTAGGATTATAAGTTCCTAAACCCATATTACCATAATCATCAATAATATCATAAAGAGTAGAACAATAATTAGCAAGACCTGAAGCTGGAGTTGTATTAGAGAAAACACCATTACAATATAATTCAGTATTATTAATAATTTCATTTACAGTTTGAATTTCGAGCAACCCATTATTGATAGTTATAAATTTATCACCATTTTTATAAAATGAGTTAAAAAGAGTATTTGTTCCTACAACTTTTTTTAGATTATTTGGATCAGAATTTATTGATATGGTTCCTTGATTAAAATAAAAACCTTGATAATTTAAATTAGTTAAAGCACCGGCTAGTTGGCTAAAAAGAGTAACATTAAGAGAAGTATCACTTACTACATTATTTATAACACCATAAATTTCGATACCATTTGAATTAGGAAAAATAATAAGATCATTAATATTAAAAAGTTTTTTAAATTTTGTATTTGTGCCTGTTATAGTTGTTGTAAATGGAGAAGAAGATGTTGAAGCGGCAACAGATATTTTACCTTCAAAAATAGTGCAACTATTTACTTCAAACGGTTTAGTTGGATTAGATGTATTAATACCTATTTTATCAGCAATAAAAAGACCATCTACAATTTGATTACCAATAACATTTAAAGAGTATTGTCCTGATTTACCAACATTTAAATTATTAACTTGTCCTTTATTAAAAAAAGAGTTTAAAGCACCTGAATTAATTTGTTGTTGAATTAATTTTTTTGTTTTAAAGTTATCAGACATTTTTATATAATAATAAATATATAAAAAAAACTAGGTGGATATCATAAAATAAAAATATCAACCAATAAAAAATATAAATATTTATATAATTTAGTATGGATGATAATAGTAGTGTATTAAATAATTTTAGAACAATTATTAATCAAGAAATTGAACGTAATTATGATATTTACAATAATTTATTAAAACATTTATATAATTTATATAAAAATAATATTATTACGGATAACATATATAACACAAATATTGATAAGCTTGATGATATTTATACAGAAATTGATGTTAGTAAAAGTAGAATATATTTAGAAAATAGTAATAACATTGAATATTTTTTAAAAATACAAAATGATGTTAATATAATCTATAAAGATTTATTACAAATAATAAATAATTTAGGATATAATTCTGCAGATAAAATTTTACAATATTTTATCCCACAAGATTATTTTGAAGAATATCAACGTGAAATAAAAAGGAAATTTACATTTTTAAATAAATATTTTGTTATTATAAAAGCTAATAAAAAGATTATAACAGGATTTAATAATGTTAAAATTAAAATATTATCAAACAAAGAATTAACAACCTTTGCAGATATAGATAATATAATAAAGAAAAATATAATATTTGAATTAAATAAAGCAACTTGTGAATTAGAAGTAGATGATATATTAATTACTTTAGATGGTTATTTTATAGATGATCCACTAAATGATATATATAAGGAAGAATTATTTTTAGATAAATATTGTAATTTAGTTAATTTAAAAACTTTGGTTGATATACCATCAAAATTTAGACAAAGTTATATAAATCAATTATCTGTTAAAGATTTTTTAGTAAAATCAAATGATTCTATTCAATGTGATATTGAAAGTTCATTTTATGAAACTAAAAATTTAGAAAATAAAGTTTTACCGGATTTAGTAAAAAATTTTATTTTTAAGGATATTTATGAAAGACGCTCTATAATAATTAATTTATTACTATCAACAAATAATTATCTTGTAGCAAGCACATTATTAGAATCTTATAATAATGGTATTGGTTTAATTATTAGAGAAAATGATGATAGAATTAAAAATTCAATTCATTACTCTTTGAGAAAGAAGTTAATAACTAGTAATAATGAATTAGAAGAAAAAAAGAATAAGTTAATTCCTGAATTAAAAATAGATTACAATACTAGATTAGCGTTATTAAATATATCTGATAAAATAAAGAGTAAGGTATTAGAAAAAATAAAAGAAATTTCAGGAAATAAAGAATCAGGTTCAAAAGCTGAAAATTATGTTGATAGTTTTTTTAAGATACCGTTTAATATCTATATAAAAGAAGACATATTTACAAAATGTGAAATTAGTTATAATATTATAAATAAATTAAAAAATGAAATCAATGATAATTTAATTGATGATAATAATATTATTAAAAATCCATTTGATTCAAATAATTTGATGATTTTATTAAATATAAATACATTTGATAGTCAATTAAAAAATAAAATTAACAATTTATATAATGAAGTTAAGTTAATTAATTTAGAAAAGAAAAATTATTTAACATATGTTAAAAAAACTCTAGACGAGGCTACTTATGGACAAGAGGAAACAAAAAGAGAAGTTGAAAGAATTATAGCACAATGGATGAATGGAAAAGTGGATGGTTCTGTTTTAGGATTTTATGGACCACCCGGAGTTGGAAAAACATGTTTTGCTAAAAAAGGTATATCTAAATGCTTAGTTGATAAAAATGGAAACCATAGACCTTTTTGTTTTATGCAATTAGGTGGTGCGAGCGATGGTCATATATTAGAGGGACATAATTATACATATTTAGGAGCTAAATGTGGTAGATTGGTAGAATTTTTGATGGAGAGTAAGTGTATGAATCCTATAATATATTTTGATGAATTAGATAAAATATCACAATCAGAGAAGGGTAAAGAAATAGTAAATATATTGATTCATCTAATTGACAAATCACAAAATAAGGAAATTTATGATAGATTTTTTTCAGGTGTTGAATTAGATTTTTCAAAGTGTATATTTATATTTTCGTACAATGATGCTAGTAAAGTAGATAGAATATTAAGAGATAGAATTACTGAAATTAAGGTTCCATCTTTAAAATTAAAAGAAAAAATAATTATAACACAAAATTATACTTTGAAAGATTTATCAGAAGAACTAAATTTTGAATGTAATTTAGATGATAATTTAATTAGTTATATAATAGAGAATTATACTCATGAAGCTGGTGTAAGAAAACTAAATGAAAAGATTACAGAATTATTTAGAGAGATTAATTTACGATATTTAGAAAAATCTGAATCCATAAATATTAATATAGAGCTAATTGATGAAATATTATATAGACATCCTAAATTTAGACAGAACAAGATTCATGAAAATCCTGCTATAGGTATGGTAAATGGTTTATATGCTACAACTGATGGTTTAGGTGGTTTAATTGTAATTCAGATTCAAAAAACACTTTCTAGTAGTTCAAAAATAGAATTAGAGCTAACAGGACAACAGGGCGATGTTATGAAAGAAAGTATGTTATGTGCCAAAACACTAGCAATAAATTTATTAGATGAAAATGAGAAGATTAGTTTCCATGATGAAATTAAAAGCAGACCTTTTGGATTACATATTCATTGTCCTGAGACTGCAACACCAAAAGATGGACCAAGTGCTGGTATAGCTATAACAACAGCCATATATAGTATATTATCAAATAAATATATAAAGAATGATTATGCAATGACAGGTGAAGTAGATTTAGTAGGAAATGTTAAAGCTATAGGTGGATTAGAATATAAAATTATAGGTGCTATAAAAGCTGGTGTTAAACACATTTTAGTGCCAGAAGAAAATAGAGAAGATTATGAAAAAATAAAAAATAAGAATAATTTTGATATAACAGCAGAAATATATTTTGTTAAAACTATAAAAGAAGTATTAGAAAAAATAATAATTTACTGTTAAAAATAATAATAAATTTCTATAATAAATGTAGGTATGGAAGAATTTGATAATGAAACAATTATAAAAAATATAAATGAATTCAAATTACTAATAACAACACAAAAACAATATGTACTAAATACTCAACATGAAAATAATTATAAAAATTTAGAATTAAAATATAAAGAGCAAGAAATAAAAAATAAAGATGAAGAAATAAAAAAATTAAAAGAGGAAGATATAAAAAAATTAAAAGAGGAGTTAAATAAAAATTATATTAAAAAAAAGGTGTATAAAAATAAAAATAAGACATTAGAGGAAGAAAATAAAAATTTAAAGAATCAGCTTGAATTTTTAAAAAATTTAATTTTATTTAATAATACGAATATAAATAAACCATTTTTAAACCAGACGGTTAATTGTACTGAAATGCCAAAAGTTATTGAACCAGATATAAAAGATATATTAAAAATTGAAGATATTGAACCAAAAATATTAGAAAAAAAAAAAGTAAATATAGATACAAATAAATTAAAAATGGGTGATGTATTAAGTGAATTAAAAAATAAATTTAATAAAGAATAAATAAAAATTACTAAAAAATATTTTCAATTAGCTTTTTAATTTCTTGTAAATCTTTTTTATTTTTTTCAAGATATTTTCTTTTTTCTTCAATTTCTGGATATTCTTCAAGAAGAGTATTAACATCACAGGCTAATATTTTATCGTATAAAAAGCTAGATAAATTATCAGTAGTATTTTTAATCAGATGATATACAATACATTTTGGTATATTTTCTCTAACATTTTTAATAATAGTTTTATAATATTCATACAATATTTTTTTAAATTTTACTATATCAAAAGAATCATTTTGTATTATTTTAGAAAAATCACTTGCTATCAATTGTAAAAATGTTTTATCATCAGTCCAAATATATGATTCTTCTTGTTCTATAAGTTCTTTTATTTTTTGTTCTGTTTTATGTAATTTTGGTAATAAAATATCATTTAAAATTAAATTATTAATTGTTTTTATTAAATTTGGATATTTTGATATTTGTTTATCTTCACCACATGTTCCTGCTAATATAATTTGATTTTGATTATTCATTATTTCTAATATCTCTTGTAAGCATTTTTGACTAGGTTCATATAATTTGTAAATTGGTCTGATTTTTTTGTCTTTTAATGTATTTTCTAATACTTCTATTGGTAAATATGGAAAACTCATATGCATACCATCATAACTTTTTAATAAACTAACTATATATTCATCATCATAATCTATAAAAGGGTTATATGAATCAATATTTTTTCTAAAATTATCAAAACTATCTTTTATTTTTCTACCTGTTTGGTAGGTAGAACCTCTATATTCAATAGCATGTATAAATACTTTTATATATTGAGACAATAATCCATTAATTATATTAATTTTAATTTCTTTATTTTGTGGCACACTTGTTCCTAATTCTTCCAAGTTATTAGTAGTTTCTTCTAATTTTTTATTAATATCTTGTAATACTTTAGGTAAGCATTGTTTTATATTATTAACTAATATATGACTTAAGCTAGATGATACGACAGGAATTCCTAATCTAGATTTATATTTTTCATTTCTATAAACAGAATGATTTTGAAAATAGGTTCTTTCTATTGCTAATGCTTCTTGTATTGTTTGTGATTGATTACTTCTATTTCTAATACCAAAATAACCATATTTTAGTTTAAGATCAGAACAAACATTATTATCTAAATATATTGAAACATCTGCATCTTCGTTCATCAAATCTAATTTAGTAAGAATACCAATCGTTCTATCACCTTTTGGATCTGCTTGTTTTACTAGTTCCATTGCCATATCTGCTTCAATATCTGGACGTGCAGTTATAATTGCTAAAATTATGGTATTTTGTTGTTTAATATAGTTTAGCACTAGAGATATAATCTGTTCCTTAATATCTTTTGGCTGTCCTTTATCTGTTATTGCAACACTAGTTAAACCCGGTAAATCAATTAAACTTAAGTTTGGAACATTAGTAGCATAAATTTTTATATATATTGGAGCGATGCTTATATTTAATCCTGGACCTGCTTTATTTATTGTTTGACTTTCAATTTCTATTCTTATTTGTTCTTTACATTCGGTTGTTAAATTTGGATAAATAATGGGTATTTTTTTTTCAGTAATCCATAAATAATTATTATAATTACCAAATTCAATTCTATTTTCATTTATAGATTGAATTAATTCTAGATGTAGTGGAGTTCTTGTTGTCATTGATTTTCCAACTGGTAATATATCTAAACCAATTAGAGAATTTAATAAGGAACTTTTACCACTTGACTGCGTGCCAACAACAACTAATTTTGGTAAATCTACTAAATGATTATCAATATAGGAGGAATTAAGTATAGATGCTACTTTTAATATTTCTTTATTTGATAAAATATTAGTTTCATTAATATCTTTGTTCCAAAGATAATTTGCTACATTGTTTTTAATAGGTTCAATATAATTCATATCTATTATTAATATTAGATTTATTTTTTTTAAATTTATTTAATATATATATATATATATGGAATTTCAAAAAAAATATTTAAAGTATAAAATAAAATATCTAAATTTAAAATACCAACTAGGAGGAATAAAAAAATCTACTTGTGATAATGTAAAAGCATATGCTGTAAAAATGAGTGAAACTATTCAACTAGATAAAAATTTTAAAATAAAATTTAAATTTAGATTTCTTGATAATACGAATGAATGCTTACAAGAAGCTAGAAATTTTCTAAAAAATAAAACTAAAAACGAAGTTTATTTATCTACAAGCTTACGTAATGCTAAATTACCTGAGGCTACAATTCATGATGTTATAATTGTTGCGATTGGTTCATCCTCTACTCAAGCATATTATTTTAATATAAATGAAGCTATAAAAATAGATTTAGGTATTGGTGCATGGTATGGTGTTCAAAATCATGATGAAAATAAAGATCAAAAATTAAATATCTTATATAGTAATTTAAATAATATAGCTAATACTCAAAAAAAAAAATATATAATTATACATAAATCTGGTTCCTTTGGAATAAAACATTATAAAGAACCAGAAATGGTTGTTAAAATAGATGAAGAACTAGATCCTAAGTATCAATATAATGATGAAGAAAAAAAAAATGAAACTACTAATAATGCTTTTATAACTTTAAATCAATTTATTGAAGTTATAAGAAGAGAAAGAAGAAAAAAATCGAGTGCTACAAGATGGTTATCTGTAGCTAATTTTAATTGTTTTGATGCGGATTGGTTTAAAAATATTGCTGAAACATATTTTAAGGCAGCAACAACTAAAAATAAATTATATATTATGGATTTTGGTGGAGGTTCTGACACATTAGCAGAGGTCACAAGAAATAAAGATGGTAGTCTTAATTATAGAAATTTATTTTCAGAAAAATATATACAACAAAACGCATTATCTTATATTGATCGAGATGATTCAAAACCTGGAGAAGTTTTAAATGGATATGTAAATATTGGTCAAACAATTACAATTAAAGAACAAATTATTAAAACAATATTAGATGAATATAGGGACAAAGAAAAGGAGACAGTAATGATACATGTATATCAAACAGGAGTTCAACGTGAATGGGCTGATAGTGTATGTGCGAAGGTAGCTAAAGACCACCTAACAGAACCAGATCCTGAAAAAGTTATAACAGCAGAATAAACTTAATATATAAAAATTGAAAATAAGAATAAAAGAATAAAAATATATATGTAAATTAAATTATATGGATGAAAAATATTTGTTAGATATTGTTCTTTATTCAAATAAAAAAAATAAGAATATTAATATCAATAATGAATTTAGAAGAATAAAACATATTAGTCAGGTATATTTAAATTGTAAATATGAAAGTTCTAATAATATAGTTAAAAAAGATGAGGATGAATATATTTTAACAAAAGTAAAAAAAAACAAAGACGAACTTGCGGTAAATAATCAACTAAATAATTTAATACCAGCTTGTGAATGTGATGAAAAAAAAATCTGTATGCCGAATAATATAAATAATTGTAAAAATTTCAATAACTTTATTGAGTTAAATCCGATATATAATTTAATATATGACAAAAAAAAATACAATATAATATATAAATGTGTAAAAATTCAAGAATACGACGCTGAAGCTAAAAAAAAAATACAAGTTAATGTTAAACGTCATTTAGATTTAATAGATAAAAGTACATATGACCATAAAATAATATTAATTATATCAGTATTTTATTATTTATTAAAACATTATAATTTTTTAGAAGAAAATAAGAACTTTTATGATAAAACATTAGCTAAACTAGAACAAATAAATAAGGATAAAGATAAATTTATGTGGATATTAAATTCATATGAATTTGATGAAGATATATTTGATAAATTTATAGATTTGTTTAAGAATCCAATTTTTTTATAAAAATTGATATAAATATTAAATATAATATTTATATAATAAAATGGTAGAATTGGCTAATGATGAATTAATATTAGAATTTTTTAATGAGGAATATAAAACAATAAACTCTTTAGAAGATTTTACAACATTAGTTAAAAAAATAGAGAAAATAAAAAATTATAGTTCTGAAATTTTTATTAAATTATTAATTTATCATAGAGTTGTTAAAGGGAATAAACAATTATATTATATTGGAATGATGGTATTAAGAGAGGAAGATCCAGAAATGTATATTAAAATATTAAGATTAAATATATTAAAATTTTATTCAAAAGATTTATTAAGATTATGTAGAATATATAATTTTATAGGCCAACACAATTCTGATTCAAAGATTAATATAGATATACAAGATACTACAGGACATAGAAATATGAAATTAAAAATGTGGAATAAAAAAAATTGTATTAATAATGATTTAAAAATAAAGGAAATATATTTATCAGTTGAAGCTAAATTATACGGTGATTCATTATATAGAACAATTAAAGAAATATTAGTTGGAAATTATGAAAGTAATGATATTAATTTAGTATTATTTAAATATATATCATATGAATCAGGTCATTTTAATTTAGAATCCATGTTTATATGGAAATATGTTGAGGATTTATTACAGAAAGATATTCAAATTCCTAATATATTAAAAGATAATTTAGGATTAATTTCAGATGCAGAATCTGATGCAGATTAAATTTTATATAATAATAATTTAGTGAAAAAAAGATGATAATTAATATAAATATATAATATTATAATAAAAATATGGATAAAATAAGAAAAGATTTATCAAAATTATTAAATGATAGTTATAAATCTAATAATAGATATTTAACAAATAAAACATGTAGAAAAATAAAGAGAACTGTTAATAAAGAATTATGTTTATTAGATCATTTATTTCAAGGAATACATAATGATTCATCATTAATATCAAGTTATAACAATGAGGAAAAAGAAATAGATATGATATGTGAAAATTTTAATAGTGCATCATACATGGTAGTTAAAAGGGCCGAAAAGACTATTAATAAATGGGAAAATGATAACATAGATAAAAATCTATTAGAGACTTATAAAAAATTAATAATATTAGGATATGAAAAATATAAGAATATTAAATTAAAGAAAAATGTAAATGAAATTACTTTAGCTTATGAATTTTATAAATATTATCAAAACATTCCATCAAAAATAAATAATATGGAATTATTATTAATAGAAAATTATCTAATAAATAATTTTCCAAATTATAATCCAGAAATATTAAATAATAATTTTACATTAGTTATTGACAGCACAACTGATATGAAATATGGCACATTAGAAAAAGCATTATTTAATTGTATCTTTATAGTTAAATTTTTCAAATTAAAAAAAATATATCGTATTACAAATGGAATTTATATAGATTTAGATTTTACTGAGGAAGATTTTAAAAAATCGTATTTAGAATTAACGTCTAAAATATATTTAAATATGTATGGTAAAAATACATTTCTTGAAAAATTAAATATAATAACTAAAACACCTGTAATGAAAAAAAATATTTTATTTTTAACAAGTGAAACTACAGGTGTAAAAATAGAAAATAATTTAAATTATAAATCACAACTTCAAAGCTATAATTATATTAAAAAAAATAATAATATAATTATACTAAATTTAAAAAAAAATAAGTTTGGAATAGTTTTTAATGATTCAAATAAAAATATTACTTTATTAGATGGTAATAAAACTAATCTTTTCTTTACGATTATAAAAGAAATATATGAATCATATTCTACAAAATTTAATATTAATAATTTAATAATTAGATTTGTTGATTTTGTTGATATGAATAGTTTGGAACCAATACCAATTTATAAAAATATTTTAAGTGATAATCAGATTTCTATTATGTATGATGCATTTAAGAATAATGTTGCTCCAATTAAAGTTTAATTATAATTTATATGAATTATATATTTTATCTACTTTTTTCAAAACCTATATCAGCAATAAAACAATTTTCACTATAATTTCTTTCAAGAATTTCAATTATAATTGTATTAAATTTAATTTTAAAATCTAAATTAAAAGATTGTTCTCCTTTAAAATCTCTATTTATGTCTAAGATTGAACTTTCAACATATTCTTTTGCATAACTTCTACCTTTAACATATCTCCCAGTATATTCATCCAACCAAGTATTATTATTGTTTAAACTCGACATATTTAAACTTTGTGCTGTATTTACAGATATTTTGGTTGGAGTTCCCCAACCAGTATATTGATTATATGTATTTATTTTTATTCTACCTTTAAATGTTTTAAAAACAGGCATAGTTATTACTATTATATGTGGTACCCCTGGTCTATATTTACTCCAATTTAGACTATTATTTTCCCAAACTGGTGTCCAACGGTCTGCTTCATTCCATCCTGAACTAAAAAACACACCAGTTGAAATATTATTATCAAATAAATTACCTAAAGTTCCACCATGTGAATAACTGCTAGGTGTGGTATTATTCATTGGCATAATTAAACCTCCAAAAGCATAAATATTATAAAAACCTTCACTTGGAATTACAGCAAGTGTATCATTACTATTAAATACAGGAATTAATGGTATATTAAATAATTCTTCTTTTTCTTTTTCTTTTTGTCGTCTTATAGCTTCTTCTAATTCTCTTTGTATTTTATCAAATTCATTTTCTTCTCCATCATTATTTATGATTGGTAAAATAGGTTTTTTAGTTATAGCTATCGGTGTAATATTTGTTAGTGTAATGGTAACACTACCATCTCCAATATTTTTGGCACCATTATCAATAAATTCAGATAAAGCATAAGAACCACCACCACCACCACCTTCTCCTCTCCAACCATTTTTATCTACCAATACACCTCCTTCACCCCCGCCTGAATAACCTCCACCTCCACCACCACCTTGACCCCTATATCCACCAATAGAAAATCCATTTTCAACTTCAGTATATGCACCTCCACCACCAAAACCACCTGCACAACCATATGGACTATGCATTATATTATAACTACAATTACCACCATAACCTCCATTTATAAAAGCTTTGCCGCCTTCTTTATCTTCTGTTTCAGCTTTTCCATTACCTAATAATCCTCCACCCCCTGAACCAATTTTCGACCATGTATCTCTAAACATATATTTTAAAGGTCTTGATGTTCCACCTTGACCATTTTCTCCTCCTAAACCAAAATCTTTATTTCCACTGCCATTATTACCAGATGTTTTATCACTAGCATCTGAATTAGGTGATTCATAAAAACAACCACTACCACCTCCACCTCCAGCAATAATAATAGGTGTTTCTTTATCTCGTACAACAAATGTTCCACCACCACCACTAGAACAACTATTATAATTTTGTGTTTTTACTCCAATCTGTCCTACTAATATTTTAATAATTTCGCCCTTTTTAAGAAAAGTATTAACTTTTATATCTCTACCTTTACCAAAATTATTAGCTGCACCTCCTGATGCACCTACAGCATTTATATCATAATATCCACTGACAGGAACTGTCCATAATTGAATACCATTATTATCTTTCATATTAAAAAATTTATCATCCATAATCCATTGAAGATAACCATTAAATGTAATATAGTTATCCCTAATTACATTTAAGGTTGGTCCAGCAGAATTTCTATAATAATAATAATTACCTCCAATTACTCGGTGATTAGATTTAAAAGCAGATGTAAAAGTATATGTTGTAAATGGAAATAAAAAGGGTTCTTGTGTAGTAGGTGGTGGAGGTGTTGTTTTTGGTGGTAAAGTAGTTGTTAATGGCGGTAAAGTAGTTGTTAATGGCGGTAAAGTAGTTGTTAATGGCGGTATAGTAGTTGTTAATGGTGGTAAAGTAGTTGTTAATGAATTATTATCTTCTATATTATTTAATATTTCATCTTCGTTAATTTTTTTATTTTCTACAATAGTATTTTCACTTTCATTTTCAAAAGTAGTTGAAGGAGTTATATTATTATTAGATTTATTCTTATCTATTATAAGTGTGATAAGAAAATATATACCAATAGCTAAAGCCAATATTAAAAAACCGGTTAATATTTTATTTTTTTTTATCCATTCTAAAATAGCCATTATAATTTATATATATATAAAATAATAATATAAATATTATTTTATATATTCAATTTAGATTTAGTTAGTTTTTATATATGTAATTATATCTTTTTTACCTAAATATATTGATAACATAATAAACGTCTTAAATAATTATAATTAATAGGGATCAGGATATCTTTATTTTTTCGATACGCTCACCAAACTTTTTATACGCTCAACAAACTGTGTGATATCCTTAATTGCTCCTTGAAATTTAGCTTCTTCCTCTAATTTTTCCTGTTCTCTCTTACTGTTTATGGCTGATCTCTTCTCTATTTTTTGTTTTACATACCCTTCTTCTAATTCTTTTATTAGATTTTTTTGTTGTTCTATAAAAGTTTTATCTTCTTCTGTGGGAAGTTTAGTAGATAAAAATTTAATTATTACTTTTCCATGTTCTTTATTACTAGCACCATTATCTGTTAAGGTAGTTATACCATATGAACCACCACCACCACCCTCAGACCACCCAAAATCAGTATCATAACCTCCTCCACCACCACCTGAATAACCACCGCCACCACCTCCTCCACTACCCAATAAAAAACCACCTCTACCATCCCCTAAAAAACCGGGTTTTGTTGGATCACAACCACCACCACCGCCAAAACCTCCGTATTCCCCTCCTTTTCCACCACTAATAAATGATAGGCCACCATTCCCATTAGATAATTCTCCGTTTCCATAAAATCCACTACCGCCACCACCTCCACCTGCTATCGAAGGAGGAGAACGACCGCCGCTACCATTTTTACCATATGCTCCATAGTACTTATCACCACCACCGGTATTACCAAAATTAGAAGCATTAGCATTTGAAAGGTAATCTTCATTACTTGTACCTTTTCCTCCACCACCGCCTGCTATAATAATAATTTTATTATCATTAGTGGTGACAAACGTTCCACCACCACCCCCACCTTGTGTCGAAGGAGAATTTTCACCTTTCTGTCCTACTAATATCTTAATAACTTCACCCCTAATTAAACTAGTAATTAGTTCAATATCTCTTCCTTTACCAAACGTATTAGCACTACCACCTCCAGCTCCAATAGCATTAATACTATAATAACCAGTCATAGGAACAGTCCATAATTGAATACCATTATTATCTTTCATATTAATAAATTGAGATGCCCATGTAATATCTTTATATTCTTTTCTAATTTGGTCCAATGTAGGACCATTTGCTCCTGTTGCACCAGCATTGGTAAAAGTATGCATATTAAAACGATATAAATATGGAGATTGTGTAGGTGATGGAGTAGGTGCATATATTGGTTCATATGTTGGTTCATATGTTGGTTCATATGTTGGTTCGTATGTTGGTTCATATGTTGGTTCATATGTTGGTTCATATGTTGGTTCGTATGTTGGTTCGTATGTTGGTTGATTAACATCATCTAAAATTTCAGGATTAGATAATTTGTAATTGATATTATTATTTTCTAAAGATGGTGAAGTAGTAGGAGGAATATTATTTGAATTAGCTTTATTTATTATAAGTGTGATAAGAAAATATATACCAATAGCTAAAATTAATATTAAAAAACCAGTTAATATTTTATTTTTTTTCATCCATTCTAAAATAGCCATTATAATATATATATGTATTAAAAAAAAAAATAATAAATATATATTATTTTTGATGTTTAATTTAGTTAGTTTATGTATATGTAATAAATTGATATAAATAAAGAGACACATTAAAACTTATAAGTTAGATTTTATCCTTTTGGACTACTCTAGATAGCCACCGTATAAAGTGCTTTTAATAGTTAGGGCTTGACCCGAGTCATTACTTATATTATTTGTTTCAGATTTTCTACTTAGTTCCCAATCTGTTGTTAATATTTCTATATTAATTATATCACTTTTAAGCACTAATGTTTGGCCAGTATTTTTAAAAAATCCCCCTAATGTTACATAACCTAGATTAGTCTCTAAACTATAATCTCCTTTTTTAAATAATAAAGTTTTTTCTGTTCCTTTATTTATGTTTTGTAAAGTAAATTTAAAAATATTATTACTATAATAAATTTTTATTAAGTATCCATCTCCATTAATAAGTTGTCCTAATTTTTGAAGTGAAATAGATATTTCTTTAAAACACCAATTTAAAAAACCTTTACCTATTATAAATAAACCCCATCCTGTACTAGGCACTTGTTCATTCCACGCATTACCAATTATTCCTTGCCATGCCGTAGCATCATAATTATTTGAGGTTATTTGTATATTCATGAACCAACGTGGTAATTCATTAGTTATTCTTATTTTGCTATTTTCTACTTTTTGATATAAACCATCTTTAATACCCTGTGTATCACTATTTTTATAAATTGCTAATTCTAATTTTTTTATTCTTTCATCTTCCTCTAATTGTTCTAGTTCTCTCTTTTTTTTAAG
>Ga0194129_10005776_pt1 | contig 15564 bp, 16 predicted proteins | sample TA2KigCa35mmetaG_FD_150862 | JGI IMG/M metagenome (GOLD analysis project Ga0194129, IMG submission 150862) | Freshwater microbial communities from Lake Tanganyika, Tanzania - TA2015038 Kigoma Deep Cast 35m | ecosystem: Environmental > Aquatic > Freshwater > Lake | place: Tanzania: Lake... | reverse complement strand
GCGGGGGCAGGGGAGGGGCTCGCCAAGGAGCTGACGGCGGCGGGGATGATGGTGGGGTCGCCGAGCTACATGGCCCCCGAGCAGATCCGCGGGCTCAAGGTGGGGCCCCCCGCCGACCTCTACGCGCTGGCGGTGGTGGTGTACGAGGTGCTCGCCGCCCGCCGCCTCTTCACCGTCAACGACTACGAGACGCTGCTGCGCGACGGCGCCAAGCGCGACGCGCCGCTCTTGGTCTTTAGCGCCAAGGGGGAGCTGATTCCCGAGGCGTTCGCGCAGATGATCAGCCGCGCCCTCGCCCACGACCCCACCGACCGCTACCCCGACGCCCACACCATGCTCTTGGCGCTCGACCAGATGTCGCTCAAGGCCAGCGCCCTGCCCGTCAACCTGCTGTCGCGGGTGCCGGCGCTCGACGAGGCGCGCGGGGTGGGCGGCAAGGACGCCGAGCCGCCCCCCCCGCCCCGCCCCGCCCCCCTCTCGCCCGCCGAGGCTCCGGCGGGCGCCGCGGCTCCGGCGGGCGCCGCGGCTCCGGCGGGCGCCGCGGCGGGCGCCGCGGCGGGCGCTGCGGGCGCCGAGGGCTCCTACGCGGGCTCCTACGCGGGCTCCTACGCGGGCTCCTACGCGGGCTCCTACGCGGGCGCCGCGGGCGCTGAGGGCTCCTACGCGGGCGCCGCCGGGGGCGCGGCGGGGGACTCTCGCTCAGGCGCGCCGCCCGCCGCCTCAGGAATCGGGGCGCTGTGGGGGTTGCCCTTTGTGGTGTTTTTGGTCACGCTCACCTCGGCATACTTTTTCCTTTTCGCCTCGTCTTCGGCGCGCTAGCGCGCCCTCGGCCCCCCGCCGAGCTCGAGATGAGAGAGACAGCACGAGAGAGACAGCATGAGAGAGACAGCATGAGAGAGACAGCATGAGAGAAAACAGACAACACGAGCGCGCCGCGGCGATCATCAAGGTCAACTACAGCTCCCAGGGCGCGCTCAAGCAGGACTACGCGCAGAACATCTCGCGCGGCGGGCTCTTCTTGGCCACGAGCAGCTCGTTTGAGCTCGGGCAGGAGATCGTGCTCCACATGCACACGTCGGGGCTGAGCGCGCCGATTCCGGTGCCGGGGGTGGTGCGCTGGATCGGGGAGCGCGGGGTGCCGCCGGTGCGGGGGGTGGGGGTGCAGTTCGCGCTGCAGGAGCCCGAGGCGCGCGCGCAGGTGGAGGGCATGATCGCCGCCCTCGACGCGCCTGAGGCGTCGCTGGCGCGCAAGGCGGGGGGGGCGCTGGTGTACATCCTCGACCCCAACGAGTTCGCGGCGCAGATGTACGCTGAGGGGATCGAGCGGATGGCGCGCGCGGACGAGGGGCGCCTAGAGGGGCCGGTGGCGGTGCGCCGCTTCGCCGACGTCGACGCGCTCTACGCCGCCCTCGAGCGCCGCCGCTGTGATGTGCTGATCATCGAGCTGCGCGCCAAGACCCTCGACGGGGCGGCGGTCATCGAGGAGCTCACGGAGCGGTATCACGGGGAGCTGTCGATTTTCGCCATCTCGCGCCCGTTCGAGGGGGACCGCGAGCTGGCGCTGAGCGCGGGCGCCACGGCGTTCCTCAACAAGCCGCTGCAGATGCGCGCGCTCTTCAACACGCTGGCGCTGTGCGCGCGCGGCGAGGGGGGCTGAGGTGGGGGGCGCGCGGGGCGGGGCGCCGCGGGGAGGGGCGCCGCGGGGCGCGGCGCTGCTGGGCGCGGCGCTGCTCGCGCTGAGCGCCTGCGCGCCGCCGCAGGAGGCGGTGGTGGGCGCCTGGCGCGTGGACCTCGAGGCGCTGCGCCGCGACCCCCTCGCCGCCCGCGCCGCGCCCCCCGCCGGCCCGCTCGCCGCCGCGTGGCGCGAGGCGGCGTATGAGGGGTGGCGGTTCGTGTTCTACGCCGACCTGCGCGCGGAGCTCACGCTGCGGGGGGTGGTGTATCGGGGGCGCTATGAGGTGTCGCGGGTGCTAGGCGACGTGGTGTATCTGCGCGTGGAGGCGGCGCCGGTGGCCACGAGCGCGCTCGACGCCGAGCTGGGACTCGCGCCCACGGCGGAGCCGCTCGCCGAGCGCCTGCGGGTGAAGCTTGGGGGAGGCGGGGTCACGCTCACGCTCGATGATGACGACACGCGCCAGCTGCCGCTGCGCCCCGCGAGCGCGGGGCTCTAGCGGCGCGCCCTCCACCCGCGCGCCGCGGCGCGCCGCAACCCAACAGGCTCAGTCCACAGCCCACGCAGGAGTCCGCCATGGGGCAGATGCTCGAGATCACAGAGGAGGCCACGCGCTACGCGCGCGAGATGCTTCAGTTTATTGACGAGTCGCCGAGTCCGTTCCACGCGGTGGCGGCGGTGCGCCGCCGCCTCGAGGCCGCCGGGTTTGAGGCGCTGAGCGAGCGGGCGCCGTGGGCGCTGCGCCCCGACGGGCGCTATTTCGTGGAGCGCGGGGGGGGGTCGCTGATCGCGTTTCGGGTGGGCGGCGCGTCGCCGGTGTCGGCGGGGTGGCGCCTGGTCGGGGCGCACACGGATTCGCCGAATCTGCGCCTCAAGCCCCGCCTCGCCAAGCACGCGCACCGGCACCTGCTGCTCGACACGGAGCCGTACGGGGGGCTGCTGGTGGCCACGTGGGCGGACCGCGACCTGAGCGTGGCGGGGCGGGTGGTGGTGCGCGAGGAGGGGGGGCGGCTGGCGTCGCGCCTGGTGCGGAGCCCGGCGCCGATCTGCCGCATCCCCAACCTCGCCATCCACCTCAACCGCGCGGTGAACGAGGAGGGGCTCGTCCTCAACAAGCACCAGCACCTCAACCCCGTGGCGGGGGCCTGGGATCGCGGCGGCGAGGGGCCCTCGCCCTCTGAGCACGTGCGGGCGTGGCTGGCGGGGCTGGCGGGGTGCGCGCCGGGGGACCTGGTGGGGCACGACCTGTGCCTGTTCGAGGACCTCAACGGGGCCCTGTCGGGGCTCGACGGCGCATACCTGCAGACGGGGCGCCTCGACAACCTCGCGAGCAGCTACCAGGGGCTGACGGCGCTGCTGGCGCAGGGGGCGCCGGCGGCGCACGGGCGGGTGTTGAGCCTGTTTGATCACGAGGAGGTGGGGAGCACGAGCGCGCGCGGCGCGGACGGGACGTTCTTGGGCGACGTGCTGTCGCGCCTCTTGGCGGCGGCGGGGGGCGCGGGCGCGGGGGAGGAGGGGGCGCTGGTGCGGGCGCTACAGGCGAGCGCGCAGGTGAGCGCCGACATGGCGCACGCGGTGCACCCCAGCTACGCCGACCGCCACGACGGGACGCATCAGCCCGTCATGAACGCGGGGCCTGTGATCAAGAACAACGTCAACACGCGCTACGCCACCGACGGCGAGACGGCGGCGCTGTTCCGGGATGTGTGCCGGGAGGCGGGGGTGCCCGTGCAGGAGTTCGTGAACCGCCCCGACCTCGCCTGCGGGAGCACCATCGGCTCCATCACGGCGGCGCGCCTAGGGGTGCCCACGGTGGACGTGGGGTGCCCCATGTGGGCGATGCACTCGGCGCGCGAGATGGCGGGGGTGGCGGATCAGGTGCTGATGCACAGGGCGCTCACGCGCTTCTTTGAGCGCCCCTGAGCCATGCGCCGCCCCCTCCGCGCCCTCCGCGCCCTCGGCGCCCTCCGCGCCCTCGGCGCCCTCAGCGCCCTCAGCGCCCTCAGCGCCTGCGCGCCCGACCCCCTCGCGCTCAACGCCGCGGCGCCCGACTACGGTCTCCCGAGCGCGGCGGGGGGGGCGGGGGGGGCGCCGAGCGCCGCGTGGACGGACGCGCCGCTCGCCGCCGGGGAGGTGCCTGACCTCTCAGGGCTGTGGCGTATGACGCAGGTGACCACGATTCAGATGACGCTGCCCGTGGTGCAGACGGAGATGGTGACCACGATCACGAGCAAGCTGTCGGTGGTGGTCACGCAGGAGGGGAGCGCGCTGCGCCTGAGCGGGCGCACCTGCTCGGTGGAGATGACCAACGAGCCCAATCTCGGGCAGCGCCTCATCCCCCTGGCGTTCATCGAGTCGATGCCCCCCCTCAACCGCCGCGCGCGTCTCCTGAGCGCCGAGGGGGGGGGCGCGCTGCGGTTCGAGGCGCCGCGCACCTACGCGGTGAGCGGGGCGTGGCTCGAGGACCCCGCCACCGAGCCGCTGCCGCGCGAGGCGAGTGACCCGCGGGTGCTCGACGGGGACCGCGACGGGCACCCAGGGCTGACGGTGCACCTCACGGGCTTCCCCGCGGGGGACGTGTATATCGCGCAGCGCACCTGGGATGTCCTGCGCGGGGAGGTGAGGAGCGCGGGGCGCATCGAGGGGGAGATCGAGTGGTCAGAGGACCGCGTGACTCTCGGCGCCACGGCGGAGATTCTCTTGGTGGAGGTGCCGTCGGTGATCGTGCCGGACCCCGCCCTGCAGCGCTTTACGCTCGAGCGCGTGCCGTCGGAGCCCGCGGGGGCGTGCGCGTGGGCGCGCAGCGCCCCGGCGCCCACGCCCGCGCCGGCGGGGGCTGAGGGGGGCTGAGGGGGGCTGAGGGGGGCTGAGGGGGCGCGCCGCGCCCTCGTGCTTTTATTAGACAGCCGCCGCGCGCGGTGCTATCTACTCAGGCGCGAGCGCAGAATCATTCTAAACTGCGCCCCTCCCCGCCTCGCGCGGAGAGCCCCAAACTCAACTCCCCCGCGCGGGGACAAAGGAGCGAGCAGATGACGATTCTGGTTGGCAAGAAGGCGCCCGATTTCAAGACTCAGGCGGTGCTGGCGAGCGGCGAGGTGGTGGGCGAGTTTCAGCTGAGCGCGGCGCTCAAGGGGAAGTACGGGGTGGTGTTCTTCTATCCCCTCGACTTCACGTTCGTGTGCCCCTCGGAGCTGATCAGCATGCACAACCGCATGGAGAAGCTGACGGCGCTGGGCGTGGAGGTGGTGGGGGTGTCGATCGACTCGCACTGGACGCACAACGCGTGGCGCAACACGCCGGTGGACCAGGGCGGGGTGGGGGCGCTCAAGTACACGCTGGCCGCCGACATGGACCACTCGATCTGCCGCGCCTACGGGATCGAGTCCGACGGCGGCGATTCGTACTACCCGGCGGGGGTGGCGATGCGCGCGACGTTCGTGATCGACCAGAAGGGCGTGGTCCGCCACATGGTGGTGAACGACGAGCCCCTCGGGCGCAACATGGACGAGGTGGTCCGCGTGGTGGAGGCGCTGCAGTTCTTTGAGCAGCACGGGCAGGTGTGCCCCGCGGGCTGGAACAAGGGCGACGACGGCATGAAGAACACCCCGTCGGGGGTCGCCAGCTACCTCGCGGCGCACGCCGAGAAGCTCTAAGCCGATTCCTCAGCGGCGAGCAGGGCGACCCACGCCCCCGCCAGCTCCCCCTCGTGGGTGAGGCTGACGAGGAGCCTGCCGCCGAGTCCCTCGCCGAGTCCCTCGCCGAGTCCCTCGCCGCGCGCCACGAGGCGCGGGGCGCCGCTCGGGTCGCTCACGACCTCAAAGGTCCACCACGGCCGCCCCGAGAGGCGCGCGGCGGCCTCCTTGGCGGCCCAGCGCGCCGCGAGCGCCTCCGCGCCCCCCGCGCGCGCCTCGCAGCGCGCCCGCTCAGCGTCCGTGAAGCCCGCGGGGAGGGGGCGCCCGCCCCAGGGCTCCGCGCGCGCGTAGGAGGCGGCGAAGGTGGGGACGTGGGCGGCGACGGCTAAAAAACAGGTGCCAGGCACTCGTTATCTCCACAGCGCACAAGAGGATTCTCAGCGCACCTCAAGAGTCCCCCCCGCGGCCCTTGACGCCCCCGCCCGCGTGCCTAGAGAGGAGGCGTCCCCCCTCCCCCCTGAGAGCCGAGATGCCCATCTACACCTACAAGTGCGCCGCCTGCAACACCCACCACGACGTGAGGGCCAAGATCAGCGACCCCGCCCCCACCCGCTGCCCCCACTGCCGCGCCGAGGGGCAGCTCCACAAGCAGCTCGCCCGCTCGAGCTTCCAGCTCAAGGGCGACGGCTGGTACAAGAGCGGCTACGCGGGCGCCAGCAACCAGAGCGGCGCCGGGGCGAGCGGGGGCGGCGGGGGCGGCGGCGGAGAGGGCTGAGCGGCGCCGGGCACTTTCCCTTTGACGCGCGCCGCGCCCCCCGACAGACTGCGGGGGCGACCCTAGCGCGAGGAGCGCCCATTGAGCGAACAAGACCTCCAAAACACCGCCCAGCTGACCGTCCCTAACGAGCGCCTCCTCACGCTGCTCTTCGGCCCGAGCGACGCCCACCGGCGCGTGCTCGAGCGGCGCCTCAAGGTGAAGCTCTACGCGCGCGGCACCCAGATCAGCCTCCACGGCGCGAGTCGGTCCGTGGAGAAGGCGCAGCGGGTGCTGCAGCAGCTCCTCAGCGAGATCGAGGGCGGGCGGGCGCTGTTCCTGCAGGAGGTCGAGCGCGTCACCAGCCACTTCGAGTCGCTCGACGCCCCGCCCCCCGAGGAGGACGCCTTCCTCGCCGGCGACCCCGTGAGCGCCCCCCCGCCCCCCGCCACCCCCCCCGGCGGCGCCGCGCTGCCGCTCAGGACGTATGATCAGCGCACGATTCAGGGGAAGACGCCGAATCAGCGCCGCTATATCGACGAGATTCATCGGCACGATGTGGTGTTCGGGGTGGGCCCGGCGGGGACCGGGAAGACGTATCTGGCGGTGGCGTGCGCGGTGAGCGCGCTGCGCCGTCATGAGGTGAAGCGAATCGTCTTGACCCGCCCGGCGGTGGAGGCGGGGGAGAAGCTGGGGTTCTTGCCCGGGTCGCTGGTGGAGAAGGTGAATCCGTACCTGCGGCCGCTGTATGACGCGCTGTTTGAGATGATGGGGACGGAGCAGGCGAATAAGGCGATCGAGGAGCGCGTGATCGAGGTGGCGCCGCTGGCGTTTATGCGCGGGCGGACGCTGAATCAGGCGTTCGTCATCTTGGATGAGGCGCAGAACACGACGCCTGAGCAGATGAAGATGTTTTTGACGCGCCTGGGGTATTCGTCTAAGGCCGTGGTCACGGGGGACGTGACGCAGACGGATCTCCCTCGTCATCAGATGAGCGGGCTGGGGCACGCGCTGCGGATCTTGGAGGGGGTGGAGGGGATCTCGCAGGTGCACTTGACGACGGCGGATGTGGTGCGGCATCCGCTGGTGCGGGCGATTATTAAGGCTTATGAGGGGGATGGGGCTTATTAGTTTGTCCCATTAAAATGGTCGCTGTCGTCTAAGGTCATGTCACGGGTGACATGATGGGACGGGTCTGTCTCATTATTAGATGAGCGTGTTGGGGCACGCGCTGCGGATTTTGGAGGGATGGCGTGAAAGGGGTTTTATGGTATGGTGTTTAATTAATTTTTCTCATTAAAACTACCTTTGCAAATGTCATGTATCCCAAATATGATTTTTGATGCATAGCCAATATTTTCAAGCGAGGACTTTATTTCATCAAAAAAAGTATTTGAACCTATAAAAAAAGGTGTTTCAAAATCAATAATATCATCCATTGACTTTACTGAATTGTAATATCCGTCTATATATTTTCCTTTCCAATTTTTATTGCTATCATATATTTCGCTCCTTCCAAAGTCCCCAACAGTTGATAAATAAGGTATGCAACGCAAAGGTACATAAAATCTAACTTTATCGTGTGATTTATATATTATCTCAAATTCATTTATTGTATTTTTTGCTTTCTTGAAAAAATCATCACACAGGCTATCTTTTTCAATTGAGTAATCATCATTAGTATGACCCTTTATGGCAATCACTTGGAACGTATTACCATATGTGCCAGACTGAATGATTACATCACTAAATCCAGATGTCTTTAAGATGGATTCTATTGATTTTTTAGTAAACATATTTACATGTTGATGTTCAAACATTGAAATATCACCTAATTCGATTGATTTTTGTGAGTTAGTTGTGCTTACACAAAAAACACCACCTGGAATTAGAGAGTTGAAAACATTTAAACTAAAATTGCTGACATCTACTATGTGCTCAAAAACATCATTACAATAAATAAAATCAGCATCCCCATTTATAGTACCATCTGTAAAAAAAGAATTTATTAACTTGAAGGAGAGCTTTTTACTCCATTGCTTAGAATAGTCTGATGGATCTATACCAATTACGGAAAAGCCAGCATCATTTAACGATTTTATCGTAAATCCAGCACCGCATCCTATTTCAAATATTTTTTTAGGGTTAAATCTCATGCATTGCTGCAATATGAATTTATTAAAACTATTTCCATATGTGCTCATTTGACCTGATTCAGGGTTCATAAAGCCAATATTTTGATCTTTTCTATACGCATTTTCCATGTTTTTCCATTCAGATTCTGTCGGAACATATTTAAGATAATCATGGATTTCATCTTTTTTAACCATCATAGGCATATAATTTTCTACATCAAAATTGTTTGATAAGTCATATCCAAGACGCCAATAGAATGGCATCTTACTTATTTTAATCGAATCTTCTTGAACAATCCAGTGCGGCTGCATTTGAGACTCCTATGGTTTGATGTGAAAAAAAGATACCTTTGTCAGTGCGCATTCCAGCAAAGTATATACTCTTGCTAGAATTTTGTTTAACCTCTATCTCTATCTCATCTATTTTTAAAGCGTTTTTTATTGTAGGTTTTACAATTTCAAGACTATTTGGAAATTTATAGCACTCAACTATTTTCAAATCAGGAAACATACACTCTAATTCTTGCACTATCTCTAATTCACTAGGTACATAAAGTTTTTCATGCAGAACTTCAACGGCAATTACATTTTCTTTGTTCTTGTCATTATCAAAATTATATGCACTATAATTTACCACTCTTATGGATTTAAATTGTGTATCATGCACATATGTATAATAGAATTTTTTTGGTAAGTTGTTTTTTGTTTTTACATAATATATACTCAATGACCGATATTCAAGGTCTTTTATTTTGTAAATATTGTGTAGTGGCGCAGAAATTATAAATGCATCAAAATCACATTCAATATATTTTTCTTCTATTTTAAAACCATGATTGCTTATTTGTATGTCTTGGTTGAAATTTATTTTTACATCCTTATTTAAACACCACTGCATAATGTTTGAATTTATATCAAATTTTCCATTTAAAAAAACACCATACCTACCTGAATAAACAGATGAATATGGATTTAGTTGATCTGGATTTGCTATGACTTGATCTAATAATATATTATCTTTGTATATATCTGTTTGTTTTTTATCAGCTACAACTAATCTTCTAAGGTCCATAAAACAATGTATTGCGTTACTTGTCAATTCATGCAACTCAGAAGACCATATTTTTTTAATTAGAGGCCTATGTATTAAATTTGTTGCACAAACTCCAAATCTATTTTTCAGGAAAAATTCTAAATTGTTTTCTTGTTTAAGACTAAAAAAAACTTGACTTGTCAATTCATTTAATATTTTTTCAAAAAAAATAGTACCTCTGATATCGGGATATACACTATTAGTATTTAGTTTACCAAAAGCATAACTTGAACCTAGATCAACATGAGGTCCCGTTTTAATAGTAAAAGAATTTTCGCCACATATTTTTAACAAATGATCAAGTTGAAATTTATTTGCATAAATAACATGCATACCCAATTCTTGCTCACCAAATGGCGTCAAAACTTTAGAATACAAGCCACTGGGTTTATTACTTTTTTCAAAAATAGTTACATCATGATTCTTGTCTCTTAATATAGATGCCGCAATTAGTCCACCAATGGACGCACCGATTATAGCTATTTTTGCCATTTTTATTACTCTAAAGTCATCCAACTTATATGTGGACAGTAAGGCACTCTATGTAGTCTAAATTTATTTAATTCAAATATATTAAATAATGCGCGTGTTTCGCCGGGCCAATTTTCTTGATTTAGATCTTCAAAAACTAACACACTACCCTTATGCAGTCTGCCCTTAATCGCCTCCAAAACACTAGTCGTTGGGTTGTATAAACCTAATCCAATATTAGCAAGCGCGACTATTGTTTCGGGGTGGCTATCAAAATATTGTTGAGCTGTATTATTAATATCTCCTATTATTAACTTTGACTTGTTTATATGACCTAAAGGTCTATTTTTGTCAATGAGTCTTATGTTCTCTTCTATTTCAATTTGACCATCAGGAAACATCATGCCATTTTCACGCTTTAAATTTATATCTGCGTTTGAAAAATCTTCCTCACCAATACGGCTAAATCCATTAAACGAATCAAAGCCAATTATCTTACGTAGGTGATTATAAGGCTCGTATATAGAACTCAATTGCACCCAAGTAAAAAAGGAAGATGCTCTATAAATTCCAAAATCTAAAACAGAGCCTTGAGTATTAATAATTGATTTAAATATTTCATTTCGTGCCAAAAAATAGCTTATTGATTGCCTAGGGACAAATCTAGGAAAAGCATGTAGTTTTTCTGTAAATGTGCCTGTTGACTTATTAAAATAAGTTTCTATTCTCTTATAAAAATCTACTTCATTTTCGATGTAATTGTTTATGTTTGATTGGTCCATTTTTATTTTTTACCAAATTCTTTCCAATGGGTTATGCTTCCATTTAGTAATTCGAAAGTTTTCTTCCCATACTTTGATATCATATCCAATATTGTAAAGTACGGAGATGGTACACCATGCCATGTAAACAAACTATATTTAACATAATAAGTATTTATTTCATTGTCTTCTAGCAAATTGTGATTTAAATAATTAAAAGCCCCATGACCAGTGATATATGTTTTTGAACCACTGTGCTTCATAATATCTAACACGCGATCGGACGAAGAACTAGACAACTTAATGTCGCTTGATTTTTTTACTTTTATTGGCATTTCTAGGTATTCAATTAAGTTTGTTATTGAGGCTATGGTTATTTCGATAAAACTTTCAAGGGCATAGGTCTTATCGATAATTTCTATTACATCTGCATAATATGTGTTTTTTGACATTGTATTTTTTATGATAGAAAAATGAGACCTTCGCCAATCTGAGTTGTTGTCTATTTTAATATCCATTATTAATTGATTGGATTTTTGATGTATTGGTATGCTTAACCACTTTGATTGCATATTTTGATAGTACTGCACTCGATTTGTACGGCTACCTTTAGAAAAAGCAACATCATCTAGTATATACAGAGTTTTACATATTTTTAAATGCTCAAAAAAACCAGGCCAAGCAAAAAACATAGGCTGACTTATGACTACATTATCGATCATTTTATACGCTCCAAGTAACCCCCCGGTGAGGAAGATAATACCAATTTGCTATTTGTTAACTCGTCCAATATAAATCGATCATCATTAGTTAAAAACTCTTGAACAGCAGTTAATGGTTCATCTCCAGGATACCACATAGACGAACGTTTTGGTGTCTCCTCCTTGGAAAAATGTCCAAGTAATGTGTCAGCAACAATTAGGTAACTTCCTATCGATACATAAGATGAATAAAAGTTTATTTCTTTTTTGACATGATCATATGAATGGTTTGAATCAAGTATACACAAAATTTTATCATCTTCTGATATTTCTGATTTAATAAAATTATGTACATCATCACTCGTTGAGTTTGATTGAAATAATTTTATACGGTGTGCAAATGGGCTTTTTTCTATTTCTTCTCGATTGTGATTTCTAATATCAATATCTATACCAATAACTTTTCCATGACCTAAGAGCTGAAGCATAGAAGCTGAAAACACTAAAGAGCCACCACGGGCGACACCTGTTTCAATAATTACAGTTGGTTTTACACGCCAAATAATTTCTTGCATGACGACAATATCAGCAGGCAATTGAATTATCGGCAATCCTAACCATGTCCATATATATGGATATCGATACTTATCAAGATCTAAAATAATGTTTTTTGATTTTTGAAAAACATCTTTATCGTTACCCAGAGCTATTATTGAATTGTTGCGATCTTTTTCAAAATCTTTTCGATCATCAATAGACATTATTAATCCTTTATTTTGGTGCCAACAGCATATGCGATGTTTTTAACTTTATTTTTTACTTCCACATCATCTATATATACATCTAGTGATCTCAAGTCAAATAGTATTTTTTTAAAATACTCTTTTCTAAGCAATAAATTAAATTGAGGTTCCATTTTTAATACAGAATCTATCTTTTGATTGGCGTAGTTTGAAAATGAAACCAATTTATTATCATTGAGCTTTTTTGTCATTAATTCTATTTCCTCATTTATTCTCAATTTGTTATGAACAAGCAGTTCTTCGCATAGTTTTAAAATATAGACTTTTTCACTAAAAGCAATCTCTGATTCTAAGACAATTCTTTTAGCTTTTACAATACCACAAATAAATGGCAAAGACAACACTGGAAACTCATTCATCTGATATGTTTCTATTTTTTGGAAATACCTATCATCACTTCCTATTTCTTTTAAATTATCATCAATATTTCGGAGTAAGAGATTGCTTTTTACTTGTTTTATTTTTCCATAGAAAAGCATCATCATTAGCATGATCAGATCGCCAAACTGAAAAACCTTGTTATCATGCCATGGGTTTATACACGAAAGTATAAAAACTTTTTTAAGTATTTTTGTTCTATAAAGACCGTACACGGCAGTTCCTAATGATAAGTTTTTTAGTAAAACGCCAATTCTTTCTACTGTAATATCTGATGTCAACTCATATTCATCAAAATATGAGCGTGTATTATTTTTTGAACATATATATGTTCCTGTGTAAGATCCAACCAGTGATGGATCATTTTCGAGTTCAAAAAATAAAGCGTCTAAATACTTTTGATCTAACTTCACATCAGATGGTAACCAACAAAAATAATCTGTTTCTGCTAAATCGACAAGTCTAATCAAATTACGAGTTGATCCTATGTTTTTATCGTTTCTTATTAGTTTAAAACGATTATCAAAACTACAATATGCTTGAACTATTTCTATAGTATCATCTGAACTGTTATTGTCACTTATAAAAACTGAAAAATTTAAATATGTTTGATTTCTTAATGACTCCAATAAATCTACAATTGTTTTTTCCGAGTTATACGTGGGGATGCCTATTGTTATCATTATAAACCAACTAATTCAGGATCGTTATTATTTTTGTTATTTGTGGCAGATTAATATCAAACGGAGAAGGAAGATTAATAGCACGACTAGATATATCTAAAGCATGGTTTGAACTCAAACTCCTCATCTCAGTAAAAATAGAGCTCAAAGGCCAAAAGAAAGTCCTCGCGTCCACCTGAGCAGACGCAAGACGCTCCAAAACCTCCTCTTTACGCTCTGCGCTCTCGAGCACCACCGTCGGCATCCAATAAGACGGAACAATCTCCGCCGTTACCGGCTGATTCATAGCAAACCGCTCGCCCAATAGACGAGCATATCCCTCAAAAGTCTGGCGCTTACGCTCAATCAGCACATCTGCTCGATGAAGCTGTGCCAGGCCGAGCGCAGCCTGCACATTGCTCATCTTGAACTTATAACCAATCATATCAGGCCAAAACTGCTTTGTCTGATTCCGACTACGCCCATGGTTATTCAATGTACAGACGCGCTCATAGAGAACAGGGTCGCTCGTCAACAACATCCCCCCCTCCCCAGTCGTCATCGTCTTAGTCCCATGAAACGAGAAAGTCGAGAAGACCCCAAAAGAGCCTGCTCGACGCCCCTGATAGAGCGCACCAAAGGCCTCTGCAGCGTCCTCTATTAAATAGAGACCATGACGCTCACAGAGCGCGCTCAGCGCATCGAGCGCACACAGATTCCCATAAAGATGCGTCGCGATGACCGCCTTGGTGCGCGGCGTGATCGCCTCCTCGGCGCGCTGTGGATCAATGCACCACGAGACAGGATCGATATCGACGAGCACGGGCGTCGCACCTAAATGCACAACAGGCGCCACCGTCGCCACCCAGTTGGTCTCGGCTAGAATGACCTCGTCTCCCGCCCCAATCCCCAACGCCGCTAACCCTAAATGCAGAGCCCCTGTACAGCTGCTCGTTGAGTGTGCGTGAGATACTCCATGAAAGAGCGCGAACTCGCGCTCAAATCGATGAATATAGTCATAACACTGAGGACCCCAACCGTTGCGGATGGCGTCGTTTACATACTCCACCTCAAGCTCAGTAATCGATGGAGCGACATACTGAATCTTCTTCATGCGCCTTGCTCGACTTGACCATGATATGTCCAACACTCGACCTCACCCCCCAAGCTCACCTTAAGCTCATCCATAATCTCCGCCCTCAGGTTCCAAGGCAAAATCAAGACCACGTCCGGCGCCGGCTCACGGAACGCCGCCACAACCGGGATGCGGCTCCCGGGCAAGAGCTTCCCTTGCTTATGCGGATTACGGTCGACCACATAGTCGACCAGATCCGCTCGCACCCCCGCGTAGTTCAAGAGCGTATTGCCTTTCGCGGCGGCCCCATAAGCGGCGATGCGCTTACCCGCCCGCTTAGCGGCGATGAGCGCCTCTAGGAAGCGCAGCTTGTGCTCAAAGACCTGACGCCCGAAGCGCGCATAAACGGCCGCCTCGCACAACCCCGCCGCGCGCTCCGCGCGCAGCACCGCGCGCACGCGCTCGCTTTCGACCCGCGTGCCCACATCCGCGCGCTGCGCATAGACACGCAGACTGCCGCCGTGCGTCGTGAGCGACTCCACATCAAAGAGCCTCAGCCCCTGACTCTCCAAGACGCTCTGTACCGCGTGAAGCGAGAGATAAGAGTAGTGCTCATGATAGATGGTGTCGAACTGCGCTTGCTCAAGGAGCGCCTGCAGGTGCGGGAACTCGAACGTCACCACCCCCGCTGGCTTGAGCAGGAGGCGGAAGCCTGCGACGAAGTCATTGATGTCGGGCACATGGGCGAGGACGTTATTGCCGAGCGCGAGGTCCACGCGGCCCCTGCTCGCGCTCAGCTCTCGCGCTAGGCGCTCCCCAAAGAAATCCTCCACCACCTCAATCCCCTGCGCCCTCGCCGCGGCGGCGGTGCTGCGCGTGGGCTCTACCCCAAAGCACGGCACCCCGCGGGCGACAAAATTCTTGAGCAGGTAGCCGTCATTTGAGGCCACCTCCATGACGAGACTCTCCGCTGAGAGCCCTAGGCGCTCGCTGATGTCCTCTACATAGCGCGCCGCGTGGGCGAGCCATGTGCTTGAATAGGAGCTGAAGTAGGCGTACTCCTCGTCAAAGAGCTCTTGCGCCTCGGTGAAATCCTCCGTCTGCGCGAGCCAGCAGCGCTCACACACGAGCACTCTCAGCGGATACCACCGCTCCGGGGCGTTGAGGCGCTCTGGGGTGATGTAGGAGTTGGAGGGGGGCGCGGCGCCTAGGTCCACCATCGTGAGGTGGAGAGGGGCGCGGCAGTGGCGGCACTGCATCCGATGGACTCCTTCTGCGGTCGGGGACGTCAGGGGGCGGCGAGGGCGCCCCAGGGCGGGAGGGCGCGGTCTCGCTCGGAGAGGTCGGTGACCACTAGAGGCCACTGAAGGTCGAGGGTGACGTCGAGGGGGTTGACCCCTACCTCGGCGTGAGGCGCGTGGGGCGCG
>Ga0194129_10005773_pt1 | contig 15568 bp, 10 predicted proteins | sample TA2KigCa35mmetaG_FD_150862 | JGI IMG/M metagenome (GOLD analysis project Ga0194129, IMG submission 150862) | Freshwater microbial communities from Lake Tanganyika, Tanzania - TA2015038 Kigoma Deep Cast 35m | ecosystem: Environmental > Aquatic > Freshwater > Lake | place: Tanzania: Lake... | reverse complement strand
CCACCCCCGCCCAGACACCGGCGTTATTTTCCCCAGTCCCACCCCCATCACCAGGAACCAAATATCTCAAAGCACTCCAACATAAACTAACCACCGACAAGAACTTCACCAAAAAAATCACGCTCCATACCTTTTTCTCATACATCGTTCTCGCCATTGAAATCGAACGCGAATCTTCCGCATCCATCGCACGCATTTCAATCGACAGCGTCCTACGCCTCATCGAATACATGATAGACAACCACACCGCAAATAAAGACATCGAGTTATATTTACGCACTCTGCTTCAATTGGGCGTGATTCGCAATTTAATCCACGCAATCATTGAATTCAACCAAAACGAATCTGACGCACTGGATAAACTACTCTGCGCCGAGAATCTAGAAATAGAATTGGTCGCATTGAAAGACGCGGCAATGTCGGCATCGTATCACGCTGATGATGGCGAGGCATCCACCCCCGCCCCCGCCCCCGCAACAACCCCTGCCGCCAAAACCACACCCCGCACGGCACTATCGTCAGACGCCGCACCCCAACAACACTCGTCCCAGACCTCCCAAACCCCAAACCCAAACCAGGCGCCAACCTCGATAAAAACCCGCATCCTGAATTTTTTTAGATGCGTCTTTTGCTCCGGTTGTTGCTGTAAATCAAGACGAAAGACCAGTATCATTATTCTTGATGAACCGGACGCGCAGGAGCAGACACCCACCCCTGAATCCGCACCCGCACCCGCACCCGCACCCACCACCGAACCAGCACCCACCCCTGAACCCACCCCTGAACCCACCCCTGAACCCACCCCTGAACCCACCCCTGAACCAGCACCGGGACCGGCACCGGGACCGGCACCCGTAGAAGAATCATCTGCGAAGAAAGAATAAAATACCAGTTACACGAATAATAACAAATCATCCACAAGTTGTTATTATGTCCTACGTCGCAAAGACCATTCAGACAACCGTCCATACACAAATACCCGACGCATTCGGTTTTGAAATATATTTACGTCCATCATTGCCGGTCATTGTTTTTCCACAACAGTCATTGGCCGAATAAGGCGGACTCCTGCGAGTTCTATATTTTTTAGTTGTCTGTTTCACACAACGAGAGTTTCCAACACGCTTATGTACGCTGTTCCAGTATTTACGCAAACGCGCATTTCCACGTTTTTTCTTGTCAAGCACACGGTTGTCCGGTGTTTGAGATGGCATTCTATACTAGGATATACAATAGGATATATACTACATACACAATATTTACATTCAATGGAGTCGGAGCAAATACAGCGCTTGCGCTACGGCACCCACCATCTCATCACGAATATTCACTAAATCAGTATATCCATCCAATCTCTCGGTGAGTCCTTCCATAAACAAAATATACTCGTCGAGTTTCTTACAAAACATTTCGAGAGATTTACATTCACAAAAAGAAATCGAATGCGCGCCGCTTGTAAATACAGGAATACCCGCCCGCGCACCCCGCGCCCCCCGCGACACATGACCGATATAAATCTCAATGAATGAATCAATCAATTCGCTCATCTTACTGTGAAGTTCATCGGTCGCCTTATGCGTCGGATACGAGAGAGTCGACCAGTGGTAGATTTTAATCGTATTCAACATTTCAAGAAAACGCACAATATATTCGGCACTATTCTCTCGTCCGGCAACGCGACTACGACCGAGACCGCGACCCCCGGACATCATTCCATCCCCCTGTCCCGCCCCCTGCCCCTGCCCCTCGCCGTGTCCTTGTTCCAATTCAATTCCTTGAGATAATGCCGAAGCGCCAACGAGAGAACCGGCAATTCCAAGTTCGGAATGGATGAGAGATGAAGAAGAAGAACGGCGCCGACGTTGACGACGTGTATGTCTACCGGTGACACGACTAGAACTACGAGATTTCACCATCGGGTATTTATAGTATACGAAGATACTAAAATACAATTGATAATAAGTATACAATTGATAATAAGTATAAAATTGATTTATAATTTGTATAATAACTACATAACAGTAAAATGCCAAAACTAGTTATAAAACAACGACAAGAAAAGGAAGACGCACCAGAACCAGAGCCAGCACCAGAGCCAGTAATACAATTATACAATGGCGATTGTCTTACCGAGATGAATAAAATAATAAGTAAATCAGTGGATATGATTTTATGTGACTTACCTTACGGTGTAACAAAAAATGAATGGGACGTCGTCATTCCATTTGAACGTTTATGGGAACAATATGATAGAATTATAAAGGATACTGGCGCGATTGTACTATTTGGTTCACAACCATTTACATCAATTATGATAACTAGTAATCTAAAACTTTTCAGGTATTGTCTAGTTTGGGAAAAGAACAAGTTCTCGGATTTTCTAAACGCAAAACGTAAACCAATGAAAACAAATGAAGATATCGCCGTGTTTTATAAAAAACAACCCACATATAATCCTCAATATTGGTATTCAACACCTTATACAAGATGGAATACACAATCTGCCGTGGATAAACAGACAAATTATGGGCGCCATAAAGAAAATATAGTTGATTGTCCTGACGGGCGAAGATTGCCAACAACAGTATTAAAGTTTAATCGCGTCGAGAGACCAAAACATCCAACACAGAAGCCAGTAGATTTACTCGAGTGGTTAATCAATACATATACAAATACCGGTGATACAGTTCTTGATAATTGTATGGGTGTTGGTTCAACTGGTATAGCATGTAAAAATATAAATCGAAATTTTATCGGAATTGAACTTGATAAAAAATATTTCGACATCGCTGTAGAATTAATATCGTCAACTATCTAAACACAAAGAAATCATAGCATCAATATATTCGGTAAGTTTGGTAATGTTAATTTTTTTTTTATGTTTTATATCATATATTGGTTTTCCACTAGTTCTTTTACCATCAAATATACAAAATACATCATCACAGACTCGTTCATTCATATGGTCGATGAATGTTTTAGTTTCATAACTTATTGAGTTTTCAAATGTAAAGATAATTTTTCGAATATTATATCCAAATTTTTTGAAATACGCGAAATCAGAACACGCGCGTTCATAATAGCAACTATCAAGATATGCTTTACATTCAATGACAGCAATAAATTGTTTATTTTTATAAATATGAATATCTACTTGATGATTTTTATGTAGTTGTTTTCCATCAGGTAAATTTATAACTAGGTCTTTTTTATCATTGTCACCACATATAGCAATGAAATCAACGTTATATAATTTTCCAATATTATTAATTGTATTCATCACAAATGTTTCAATACTTGACCCTCGTAATTCTCTCATTTTACCACCATCATAACCAGATGAGTGTGCTAGATTCCAGTTTTCTAATATTTTATTTATCTCAAGTTCACAATCTTGAATAATTGATAATTTTTTGTCAGATGAGGTCATGTTACATAAAATGTTCTATATTTATATTTATATAACCATTGTAATCAATTTTATTATATGTCAACAATTAAGTATTCGAACACAATACATTTTATTACATCACAATCCATGTTGTAATAAAACACACAACGTCCCTGGAAGGATTCGAACCTCCGACCTTTCGGTTAACAGCCGACTGCTCTACCTGTTGAGCTACAGAGACACATACTTCAAAAAAAATGTGCGAAGCAGGGTTTGAACCTGCGCATCCGAAGATAGTGGGGCTTAAGTCCACCGCCTTGGACCACTCGGCCATTCGCGCTATCATCATTTTTGTTTCGGTTTCGGTTTCTTTCTATTTGGTTTTGAATAAGGGGTCCAACAGTGAACGACGTGACGCATCCATAAATCCATCATTCCGTTTGTAAAGCAAACGTGGTTTACTTCTCTTGCGATTACTTATACGGCGCACTCCCCCCATCAATATCCACACAAATCTCTTTAAATACTTTTTCGTCGCCATCGCCATCGCCATCGCCATCGCCATCGCCCTATCGAATCAAATACATCCGACGAATATCCGAGAAGGTGAGTATAATCTCTCGCGTTTCAAATGTGCCATCATCCAAGTTGTAGCGGTAACTGGGACCAGAAGGAGCAAACACGTCCGCGATAAATGCGTATTCGTGTCGATTTTCCCAGTCGTCATCGTCATTTCCGTCGCCGCCAACAGATATGCGCTGCTGCCAAATATTATCCGTATTCATTATCACAATTCGCTGGATGTATCCGAACATGTTGGTTTCATAATTAGAGTGGTCTGACATACGACGCGTGACAAATTCATACCGATTCGACGGACCCATGTTATTCGAAGATAAACCAACCCAATGTTGTTTGGGAATCCATGTATAGAAAACCGCATTCATGATGTCACCGTTGGTGTCATTTGGAGAGAAGAGTCTTTCCGCAAATTGTTGACGCGTGAATAATAACGTCGCGATTTCGCGATTCTCTCGAAGTACTTCGATTTCATGAGTTGTAAGTTCAATGATATCATCATCCATATCTGGTGCATTACTCCACTGAATGCCAGAATCCAAATGAAGATAACGGTCAATTGCGGTCGTTCCATGCGGAACTTCATTGGTTGGATGTTGGCGGTGCGCCGGATTTCTTTCTTCAACATCCATCATTTCGTCGCCGCTTTCGTCGACGTCGTCGTTGTCGCCGCTTTCGTCGACGTCGTCGTTGTCGCCGCTTTCGTCGGCACTTTCGTCGCCACTGCCGCTTTCGTCGTCGTCACCACCGCCATCGCCATCGCCACCACCACCGACTTCGACCACATGAATGGTGTCATCTGGCGAGTCCGCCATCGCGTTTTCTGTCGCATCCGCAACAAATAACTGCGCCCGGCACATCGGACACGTAGAAGATGTATCCCACCAGGTAAGAAAGCACTTCACGCAAAACAGATGACCGCATAGTGTGAATACATGATTCGCGCGTTCTGGAAGCAACGCATAACACACCGCGCATTCACCAATCATCATCGGGTCTGGGTCCGGAATAACAACAACGGTTCCGGCAGGCGTCCCTGTCGCAGTCACTGTCGCAGTCACTGTCTCTGTCGCCGTCGCCGTCGCGGCCGTGGTCGTGGAGGAACGCGAGGCCACACTCCAGGTAGTGGTGGCGTCAGTCCGACCCAAGTATTCAACCGAAACGGAACGTTCCGCGAACGGAATTGGAGAGATTGAAAACGAAAGACGGCGAGTAATGCTTTTTGGTCGTGGAGAAACGGATTCGCAGTCCACGTCCACATCCTCATCCACCTCCATCCTGTCGCCGTCGTCCACGTCCACGTCCACCTCCATCCTGTCGTCGTCGTCGTCGTCGTCGTCACTGCTGTCCTGAATCGTAATTGTTCGATTACGATTTATCAATTCCATGTTTTTGGTCGGCGCACCTGGAACTTGGGTATTCCATCCAGTGACACGAGGAGAACTCTCCACGGAAACGGAAATTCCCACTTCAATATTCACTTCCATTCTTCTTCGTAATTCTTGATTGATAATCTGTGTCAAATATATACATCCAGAATAAACATTTCAATTTTTTACATACGCACACACGCGCGCACGTTCGCATTACTTCGGATTTAGAATTACAAGTCACTCGACAATACAATGATGCCTATATATCAAGTTGTAGGTATCATAGCACTTTGTGTTTTTTCATTTTTCTGTTGCGGCTATTGTATCTCTCGACTGTTTTGTCGGAATCCCAATCCGACGGTCAATAACGTATGACGACCACGACCACGACCACGACCACGACCACGACGACCCCATTAGGATGTCAAATGGTTACAAGACAAATCAAACACATCACAACGCAGCTGATAATTCGCATATTTTTTACCAAACGTCCGCGCAATGACGTCGGCCCCCAAACCTCCCGTCTGCGAAGTAACAACCCGGCATGTATCATTCGTGATGACGCTGAATTTCAACTTCTGGACGTATTCACTTGCTTCATTACAGCATTTCGGATTCTTATCGTGTTCTGTGTAAATATGAAATGTTCGATTCTCAAAACAACCACGAGAATTCATATCTGCGTGTATGTATCTTTACTTAAATTTAATAATTCTAATATACATATATAGATTATTATATATCTGTCAATATCGTAATATAAAAAAGAATTTATATATTTTAACAAAGACAGACTAAATAATTATTAACAAATGAGCACCGGACCGAAGGGCGCGACAGGTCCTACAGGTATCGGTGGTTGGACCTTTCAAGAAGGTAGTCCCGGTCCAGCAGGTCCCACTGGTACTCGAGGTCCCACCGGTCGCGATGGTTCAGCTGTATACAAAGGTGACAAGGGTGATACCGGTCCCATCGGTCCAACGGGTCCAACCGGTTGTACCGGTCCAACGGGTCCCACCGGTGCCGTCGGTCCAGCATCCGTCGCCGCAAACACATTCGTCTATAAAGTCGCGCTTCCCTCCGGTTCAACCACGCCAGGAGTCGGTAGATTCCGTTTTTCGGCATCCAACCAATCCACCTCCCCCCTTATCTATATCAACAGCATCAATTACGCACAGGATGCTTCCGGAAGAGATATAAGTAAGACTGCCGGCAGTAATATCTCGTCGTTTTTAGACACAATCAATGTCTACGCTTCAAGTGATAAATACGGTTACGTGAAGTTCCAAAGCGCGATTGACTATAACAAGTTCATGGTTTTTAAAATTGTAAATACCGGAGTTACGCGATTTGGTTTTGACTCTTCCGGCAACCGTTATTATCAAATCGAAGTTCAGAATGTTACGCCCGGTATAGACTACAGTGATGAAGAAATCGGGTATGTTAGTTTTAGTTTATCGGGTCCTACCGGTGCTACGGGTCCCACCGGTCCCACTGGACCCACCGGTCCCACCGGTCCCACTGGCCCCACCGGTCCTACCGGCCCTACCGGCCCCACCGGTCCTACCGGCCCTACCGGCCCTACCGGACCCACCGGCTCCACCGGACCCACCGGTGTCACTGGTCCACGCGGAGACCGTTACCTCACGCGGACGTCCGTAAGCACCATCAACGCATACGGCCAAGTGATTTATATCCCCAATCCAATCACGATTCAACCACCGTTCGTGTATTATACCGAGGTTACGTTCTTTGTTGAACCCTACTTGTCGTATATTACCGGAAATTCCGTAGTTGTGACGGACAGTACAAAACCACGGGAGCGTTATTTCGAAGCCACCGTAAAGAATTACATATCCGCAACCGGTCAATTGGACCTCTATCAGACCCAAAATATCCAGGGGTATTATTACGGAGACGCATTTGATACTCCCGTTGTGTATAATGTCAATTTGGACGGTATTGATGGTCCAACGGGTGCGACGGGTCCGACGGGTCCGACGGGTCCGACCGGTCCGACGGGTCCACAAGGTCCAATCGCCGGTCTCGTAAAAACGAATTTTGTCCCCCCAACACAGACCACGTGGCGCTTGCGAAATGGTGAATTGAATATAAATCAAACCAACAATTTCTACTTTGCGACCTTTCGCGGAAAACGGAATAGTTCGACCACCTTTGCGAACGGTCGCACATTCAATGTTCCTTACAGCGTGTGTATCATCATCAACGATGACTACAACATGAGTAACTACTATTATATGACGGAGTCAAGCACCGCGAATTTGGTGAACCGAATGGATAATTCAGGTAGCCAGATTATGATTATTCCGCCACCCACCGAACTGGCATCTCTCGAAATGGTGATGACGTTTTGTATCTATAATACTCCGGAACAGAACGCGCAAGTCATTGAAGGCACCGGTGGATATTTCAGCGATGTATCTTCCAATCTCTCGACGCCCTACATTCAAAGGTGGTCGTGCTACATCATTCATAATGCGCGAGGAACATTTGCGAACAATGTTACGAGTATTGGGCTTGTGGCTGCGCCTGCGGCACCTCCCGCAACCGATTTATCGTTTAGTCTTATGACAAGTAGTGCGAATAACTGGTTAGGTGAATCCACATTGGATATTTATTCGATTGGTGTTGGACCTACCGGTGCGACCGGTGTGACGGGTGTGACGGGTGCAGACGGGAAAGCTGCGAACACGGGTTCGACGGGCCCTACAGGTTGTACTGGCACCACCGGACCCACCGGTTCCATCGGTTCTACCGGACCTCAAGGTTCACCAGGAACAGCCGCGAATACAGGTGCGACCGGTCCAGCCGGTGTTACCGGCACAAATGGACCCACCGGACCCACAGGACCCACAGGCACCACCGGTCCGATTGGACCTATAGGCAGCACAGGACCTACCGGACCCCAAGGTATCCAAGGAGCAACCGGTCTCAACGGCGCTTTCGCAGCAATTGGCGCGACTGGACCCAACGGTTCTACCGGTTCAACCGGCGCAGCCTCCCCATGGGCCTTCGTCACCGCATCCACCAATATTTATTATGCCAACGGAACGGTAGGTATCGGAATCGCAACACCGGATATAAGTTATGCGATGGATGTGAGCGGTGTCATCAAAACACTCGGTATCAACAATGTTAGTGATTATCGTATCAAGGAAAATATCGTCCCATTATCCACGACACCGAACCTCCCGAGTATGGACGCATTGCGACCGGTGATGTATTACAATAAACTTCTTCAGAAGCATGAATACGGTTTTATCGCACACGAAGTTCAAGAAATCTTCCCCGACCTCGTCGTCGGAAACAAAGATGACGAACAATACCAGACGATTCAATATATGCCGATGTTTGCGCTCCTTGTGAATGAAGTAAAACAGATGAAACGAGAGATTGTAGAATTACGTAAAAAATTATATGACAACGCTGACGCGTAATCGATACATACAGGGCGCGAAGCCGGCAAAGTAGTATATGAAGTGTATCACGAACGATACACTTCATCATTCGATTCGATTCCATTCCATTCCATTCACGGAATAAAACCATATTCTTTTTCGATGACGCCGCCGCCACCACCGCCGCCACTGTCCTCTCCAACAACAACGTTCGAGAGAACAAATTCAATATTCCCGCGCGCAGACCCGCTATCCGTCCCCACCGAATACGCAAATAATGTCTCGGTGCTCGCAAACGAACCTACCGTGCTCCCATTCACCCACGACGTAGACAACGCCATATTTGTATGGCCCAATACAATCGGCATCACCGAATATCCGTTCATGTTGATATAAAAACAATAACTCGTATGGTCGGATACACCCCCCGCAGACTCCGAAACCACAAATGTGCGTTTGGATTTATACCATCCACCCGCATCCCCACTTCCCGTCGCTTGTGTATATATCGTCAAAAATGGAACGGATATATGGTTGAAAACTCTCAAATTCAACCGAATATATCGTAAATCACCGACCGTCGCGCCATTCGTGTTCGGTAAGAGATACCAGTTTATTTTATTACGCGTCGCGGGCGACACATTCACCCACGCATCTGAATTGGTATAATACCAACCCTGGTATCCGTAACGAATGGATGGAATTGGCACGGGGGGCGACCCATCCGCGTAGACTGACGCGGCAACCGAGAGATTGGACGCAGAGATATCATAGACATTCGATGCATAAGGGTATCCATTCGGGAATAACAGGCTATCACTCACTGTCGTGTTACTGCCGCTGCTGCCGCTGTTGCTGCCGACCGTGTTTTTCATGACAAGTTTGATATTGTAAATGCGCGCAGGTATCGATTCCACATTCGTGAGAGCATGCTGATTCGGAGATGTCTGTATAACAACCCGTAGATTCAATGTATCATTTTCAATGAGTGGAACACTCTCGAGGCTGCCGCCACCGCTGCCGCTGCCATTGAACCGTTCCGGCGCATTCATGGCAATTTGACACATCAACTCTCGAGAGATATTCGTCGTCGTCGTATCCGCATTCGTGGCATACCGATTCCCGGAACCATCAATCGCCATTGTGATATCCGCCGACATGGAGCTCACCGTATCCAACACCGACATAATTCCTACGCGCGCAACCTCGCCGTTATACGCCAAATTCTCTCGAATGTCTTCTTCATTTTGAAATAAATCGACACCGTGGACGGATTGAAACAATTGGAGCGCAATATATCGGATAAAATCATGTTTTACGAGAGATTTGTCCGCGGAATATCCGCCTCCGCCGCCTCCGCCACCCGTCAGCAACCCGGTTGATTCACTCTTATCCAACATCGCATGCGACGGATTTAATTTCAATGCCGTGGGCCAGCACTTCCGAAATACATAATAACGGATATTCGAGGACGGGTCAAAAACGGCGGTGTTGAGAGATACATCCGCCCCCGCCCCCGCGGTAGGTGGTTGGAATTGAAACACCGCAAGCATATCACTCAACTTCACATAAAACACCGCATCCGCATCCGCGGTAGAACCCGTGGCATTCGCAGACACATCGCGACTACCAGAATCATAGGAAGCACCTAATGCGTCGAGGCGGAATGAATTAACCGAGGGTGTATCGTTTTCGACACACTCTGTATAACTCATCGTAATAAATGTAATACCAATGTAATAATAATGTAATAACAATGTAATAACAATGTAATAACAATGTATTGTTATCCTATCCTATCCTATCCTCACGTATTATATTTATCTATTCTTCGGTAATAAATCAATCTCTCGAACGCATTCATCCGAATTCATTCGCATTCATCCGCATTCATCCGCATTTACGTTTCGAGTGATTTTCATGGATAAGCAGCAAGAACGTCCGCTTCAAATCCATATTCCCTCTCTGACGCAACTCCGTCGCTCGATTCACCCACGACAATACTCGCGAGTGTAAATTCGACCGTGCTTGCGGAAGCGTTGCTATCCGATTCCAACGCAATTCCTAATATACTTTCAGTGGACGAAAATGCGCCACCACCCACCGTAAACGACAACGGCGCATTCGTGTATCCAACCGACGCGGGTTGGCGCGAATACGAATTGAAATTCACGTAGTACACATACTTTCCTTCGTTCGTTATCGAGCTATTTCCGCCCGATACTGGATACTTACGCCAAGATCCACTCTGTGTATAAATTATCATATACGGCAACGAGGTCTTATTCCATATCTTCAGATTCACGCGAACATACTGGAGGTTCGCCACCGTCGATGAGTCTGTATTTCCCGTAACCATCCATTTGATGTGGTTACGAACAGTCGGGTCCGCGGTAACCCACGCAACACTATTTGTGAAATACCAACCATCATATCCGAACCGCGAAAATGGAATGGGCGCAGGCGGCGAGTAAATATTATACACCGATGATGACGCCGCACTGGCCTCATATGTCGTAACGGAGGAGGAATACGCATACGCATTCGGGAACATTTCACTGTCCACCACCACCGTATTCAGATTCGTATTCGAGACATCCGACTTCAACACCAACTTCACCGTATACGACCGGGAAGGAATTTCGGATACACCTGTCAATACATTCTGGGCCGCCGCAGCCTGAAACGTCACCTTGAATGTAATGGTGTCATTCTCTCGAAAAGGCACATTCTTAAGTCCAATATTATTCGCGCCGTTGTTATAGAAACGCGACGCAGACGAGGACGACGCGGAAATCTGGCGAATCAATTCACGACAGATATTCGTGTTTCCAGAGGAGTCATTTGTCAAATACTTATTTCCAGAGGCGTCATACGGCATGGACTCGACCGCGGACGTTGTCGAAATATCCGTCATAATATCTCGGATGTTATTCCGCACCGTTTCACCTAAATAGGTAGCATTCTCCAACAAATCGGTTTCATTCGTAAATAAATCGACACCATGAATCGTGCTGAAGAGACGGAGTGAGATATAACGCAGAAAATCGTGTTTCGCAAGCATCTTGCTCGGTTCGAATAATTCCGCAACTCCGAGCATTCCGTCGCTCTCCGCCTTATTCATCATCGCATGAACGGGGTTGAGTTTCAGTTCGGCCGGCCATTTACGATGGAATACATAATACTTGATATCATTCGCACTCACGTCATTCACATCGATAGAGTCGGTCTGATATTTGAATATTTCGGTCATGTCGGATAACTTCACATAAATCACAGAAGTCGCGTCGGTGACTTCCGCGGGGATACCCCCCGCGTCCAATAATGCCAATGTCGAGAGATTGAATGCCTGATTCAATCCGACCAATGTGAAATTGACGAAACTATCCACAATGAATACATTGCTGGTGATGCTTCCTGGCTCGTATATCGATGTATGGACCTGGGTTGCTGTGAACGTCACCGCGCCAGTTGAATTTCCAGTTACCGTGATTTCACCCGTGGTCGCATTAATCGTGGCGATAGTGGGATTACTCGATGTATACACGATAGGCGCATTACTGTTACTGGTTGGCAGGGTTGTCGGCATGAATGGCTGTGTATCCGTCATCAATTTACTGGAGACAACCTGAAACGACGACGTGTTGAGCGTGTTTTCTTCAAGGAGCAACCCGACAATCGAACCGGCGATGAGCCACACCGAACGACCGCTGTATTGAATCACGTTCACAATTTGGTTTGTCTCGTATTGTCGAATCACGCCAGCATTGTTGATGTATTTCACTCCATTGATTTGGAAATACTCGCCTTCGTTAATCGGCAAATAGAACTTGTCAGAGTCCGCGATATTCAGAACAATATTTGTCAATGCTTGGGAAGAGGATACCGATGTCTGTGGAACGATAACCGCGACGGTCGCATTTGAAATATCTAACTCTGTGATACTACGCAACTCGGATGCCTGTGAAACCGCCGCGAGAACATCCACTCCCGACACGGATGAAATTAGAACCTGCGAGATATCACGATTCTCGGAATTCTTCAGGAGTTGGAGTTTCTGAAGCGATGAAAAGGAAACATCCGCAATAACGGCGCCCTTGATGTTTGTGTTTGTGAAATTCGCATTCGCGATATTTATGCGCGTGAGGTCCACATTCACGAGTGTTGCGTTCACAAATGATGCGCCAGATGCGTCGACTCCCGTGAGATTTGCGCCGGATAAGTCGGAGTTCGAGAAGACCGTATTCGTTAATACTGCGCCAGAAAGGTCGACATTCTTCAATGACGCGGATGTGAATACTGCGTTGGTGATGGTTGCTCCCACCAGTGTTGCGCCAAAAAGGTCCGCGCTTGCGAAATTCGCGCCAACAACCACCACATTTGTCATGTCCGTATTGGCTAACTTCGCATCACTGAAGACCGTGTTTGTAATGGTTGCGCCCGCAAGAGACGCGCCTTCCAAGTTCACGTTGCCGAAATCGAACGCGTTCGTTAGTATCGCACCTTGAAGCGTATTTCCGGCGGGGGTGACCGTGATGGTCGAGGTGATACTGGTGGGTGCTTCATACAATGTGCCTTGCGCCTGTGATGCGACGATAACCGCGGAACCAGGTCTCTTCAAACGCACAAGACCGGATGTCGGGTGAATCGTTAATACATTCGAAGACGGGTCTTGAAGCGCGTAAGTGATCGCACCATTACTCGCACTTGACGCAATCACCGTAAATGGCAGCGCGGTTACATTGTAAGATAAATCAGAGAGACCGGTGAGCGTGGTGGTTGCGCGTGCGACCTCTATCGTCCAAGAGATGGGCGCAGAGGAGTATTGCGCGGTTTGTGCGCGGTTGGCGGTGATGGTGACCGTTCCCGCCGAGATGATGGAAATCACACCGGTGGACGCGTTAATCACCGTCGCCACACTTGGATTGTCGGATTCATAGGTAAACGCGCCGCCATTGCTTGAATTCGTGGCGGACACGACAAAGTAGGGGTCACCGTAGGTCTTATTCACGGTCTCCGTAGATGGTGAGACACGTGTAAGCGGTAACGCCTGGCGATACACCGTCATCGTATTGCTCGTCTTGGTCGCGGAATTGTAAAGCGCGGTGGAGGCCTGCGATGCCGTGAAATTCACAAACCCGGCTGCGACAAGCGTGATGACGCCGCTATTATCAATCGTTGCGACGTTGGTATCAGTCGACGTGTATGTGATTGCGCCGCTACTTGCGCTGGTGGGCGCAGATAATACCGAAAATGGCGCGGAACCATACGTCCTGTTTGCGTTCACACTGAATGTGGATAAGATGGGGGTGACTTTATTCACAGTGACCGTGACACTTCCACTCGCGTCGTTGAAGTTTGCTGTCCCCGATTGATACAACGCGATGGTCGCGCTACCCACGCCGTTGATACTTACATACGATGAGTCGGATAAAATGGATGCGACGCTGGTATTACCGCTGACGAATGTGAACGCGCCAGCCCCCCCCGCGCCACCCGCGATACCACTGACGTCCGTATTCGTGGATGATGGAATCAACTGAAATGACGCATCGCCGTAATACTTTGTAATGTTGGAAAGGGTGATGACCGGCGTGTTCTTCAAAACCACGAGGGTCGCAGAAATATCCAACTGCGAGCGATTCGCGGTTGCTGCTTGAGAGGCGGTAATCACGGAGGTTCCTGCGCCGACAATCGAGACGGTTCGTCCACCTGCGCCACCAATGGTCGCGACCGATGTATTACTGCTGGCGAATGTGAATCCGACAGTATTATCTATGGAAGTGGGGTCTGCGAGGTCGAATATTGCGTCGCCGTAGGTCTTTGTGATATCGCTGAAATTCGATAACGCAACCGACACTACGAATGAAGCAGTCGTGCTTCCTGACGTGTAATTACCACATGCGTCTTGGGTTGCGGTCATCGTCGTGCTACCCGCCCCGACAATTGTCACAGACCCCCCAGAAGTCACCGTCGCCACCCCGACGTTACTGCTTGTATACGTAAACGCGCCGTTGCTGTTGCTCGTCGGCGCCGTCAGGTTGAATGACGCGTCACCGAGGTTCTTGGTCGGCACAGTAAACACGCCAATCGTTGGCGCAATTGGTGAAACCACCAACGTGGCCACGACGTATCCACTGGTGTAATTTCCGTATTCGGCCTGGGTCGCGCGAATCACCGTGCTTCCGGCCTTCAAGATAGTAACTGTGCCTCCCGCAGAGGTCACCGTCGCCACCGCCGTGTTACTGCTGGTGAATGTAATCGTTCCACTGCTGTTGCTTGTCGGCGCCGTCAAGTTAAAGGACGCATCGCCGTAATTCTTCGCGGGCACTCCGAGGGAGCCAATGCTGGGCGCAATGGCAGACACTACCAACGACGCAGTTACGCTTCCGCCCACATAATTGCCACTGGCATCCTGTGTCGCAGTGATGGTCGTGCTGCCCGCCCCAACAATCGTCACAGACCCCCCACTCGTCACCGTCGCTACTGTGGGATGGCTACTGGTGTAACTAAACGCCCCGCCACTGTTGCTTGTGGGTGCCGTCAGATTGAATGAAGCGTCTCCATAATTCTTGGCGGGCACCCCGAGGGAGCCAATCGTGGGCGCGATTGGCGAAACCACGAGCGCAGCACTGACACTTCCTACAATATAGTTTCCACTTGCTTCTTGTAATGCGGTGATGGTGCTTGTGCCCGCGCCGACAATTGTCACAGACCCCCCAGAAGTTACTGTTGCGACGGTAGGGTCACTGCTGGTATAACTAAATGCGCCATTGCTGTTGCTCGTCGGCGCGGTGAGGTTA
>Ga0194129_10005768_pt1 | contig 15575 bp, 20 predicted proteins | sample TA2KigCa35mmetaG_FD_150862 | JGI IMG/M metagenome (GOLD analysis project Ga0194129, IMG submission 150862) | Freshwater microbial communities from Lake Tanganyika, Tanzania - TA2015038 Kigoma Deep Cast 35m | ecosystem: Environmental > Aquatic > Freshwater > Lake | place: Tanzania: Lake... | reverse complement strand
CAGAAAAAAAAGCCCCGCTCTGACACCCGATCTGCAAAAAAAGATACTTGAGGCTTTCGAATCTGGTAACAAACAACTTCTAGAAAAATTATTAAGCATCAGGACTTTCTACGACGTAAAAAAGGATCTATTAGAAGCGGTAAAAAATTTAAAAGAAAATATGCCGTTAAATTCCCATGTGAAAGCTCAAGAACTTCTTAGAGAAATTTCTAAATATATATACAATGATACTAAATTCTAAACTTTAAAAAGGGATGATAGTGAAAATTGTCCTAGGCTCTTGAGAATAGTATTTTTGAGCTACGATTTTCGTTACTAAGTTATCATCGACAATAACAATACCCTTCAATAAATCCTCCGCCAGTTTAATCAAGTTTGTTAGATCTGGTTTTTTTTGGTGGGGGATTTTTTTTTCCTCCATAGCCTCTTTTGTGCTTTTAGCGGTGTGCTTAGGAATCGGTAGATAAAATTCTAACTTTAGCTTGATAGGATAAGAAATTAAAAACCCTTTATAAATTTCCCTCAAAATCTTTCTGCCCTCATCTTTTTCTTTAGACCGTTTATCAAAAACTTTGAATCGGCTGAAAACGGGACTAGCCCAGGGCGTTGGATTGCCTGGAAGGATAAATTCTATCACAAGGTTTTTTTAGCTTAACGCTTTTCAATTGTCAATTCTTATGTTCAAATATTTTAGATATTCCTCTATTTTTTCTTTAAATTTGGGATCTTTAATTTCCAGGGTGTAGCCGTATTCGCTCAAGTCCTCTTTTTTCCACGAGCAAAAGCAAACCCCATCCTCAATATAAATTTTATGGTCTAGTTCGGGCTCTGAGTTTCGGTTCAAGCGATTGATCGGTTTGTAAGCTTCGATATGTTTGATTATTTTCTCCGCAAACTCTAGGTTTGTTTTATAAATTAGCTCTGACATGAGTTTTTTTTCCCTTTTCTTTTTGAAGCGTGAGCGTTTTATAATATCTATCAAAAACCCTTTTCTCATGCCCTCTTTCAGGTAGAGCATTGGATGGGTGATTCTGCTTAAACTTTCCTCACATTCCCTGAAAAAACAACCGAGTATTTTTTTTTGACCAGCATTGAGTTCGGTATAAAGCTGCTCTAACCCCACATACTTTTCAAACTTTTGAGCGATTCCCATAAAACCCCCTTTATTTTCCCTACAATCGATTAATCATGTTTATTGGTGTCTACAGTGCCACCTATCTCAAATATCAAGCCAAAAGCCCTAGAAATAGTCTTCTTGCCGATATTCAACATCAAGATCGCTCACTTGATAATCTTTAAGCAGGAATTCCTTAAACACTTCAGGATCTACAATAAATCCCATTTCCCTGCCCTTGTACAAGAGGTGAGAACCCCTCACTTGCATGGAGCTGTGGTCGGGCAGTGAAGAGAAAAAGCTATAATTGGTTTTGAAGTTGTCTTTAGCTGAGTCTGTAGGCGTGATCCTGTACGGATCTTGGTTAGCTTCATCAAAAAGGTATCTTTTCAGCCAGGGACCCACCCTCCTGACCTCATTTTTTGTCCCTCTCCGTTCAGCTACAACTTTCGCCGCTTTGAGGGCTACCTGGTCAAAACTGGTTCCTAGGTTCTTGAACTTCTTTTCCAGCTGTTTTATCCAAAGCTCAAGCTCTGCATTTGCCAGGGGTGTTGTCTTAAACTGCTTATTTTCGTAATCGAAAGAAAAATTCTCTTCAGAAAGTGAGGCGTAGGCTTCTTTCTTTAGGCCTTTAGGCCTTTCTTTATTTAATATATTCTTCTTTTCTAAAGAGGGGTGAACAGTTTTGTTTACCTGGCAAAAATTTTTTGAATTCTTTTTGTTTACCTGGCAAAAATTTCTTGGTTTTTTTTCTATTGTTTTGGGTTTGTGGTCTGCTAACACCGCATGTTGGGTAAATTTTGGGGTAATTGCTGAAACGAATCTTTCTCTTTTAAGACCGTTTTCAAACCAGAAAACTTTTTGGACATAGCCATAAGTAGAAGCTTGTCTTAGAGCTCTATATATCGTTTCTACACAACAACCAAATTCTTTTGCTAAGCAGTGGGGGATAATTTTCCAGCCTTGGGGTTTCCCCTCTAACCAGAAAAGAATACTTTTTGTCCTATAGCTTAGATTTTTTTGGATTTGCAGGTTTAAGCAGTCTTTTATATTTAGCTTATACGTTGTGTGGTCTATTTCTTTTTGCATACCTATAAATTCCTATAAATTGTAACTTTCGTTACTTTAGTTTATAAAATAATTTATGCTAGTTGCTAAAAAAATCGTGATCTCACTATAGTGGATTTATTCTTGGTTGTGGTCTCTGTGAGGCCACGATTTTTTTCTAGCTGTTTTGTTTTAGTTCCATTCCCTTCTTTACTTCGGCTATAATAAATTCCATCCGATCAAGGAATATTTTGCTTGGGGTACTTCTACCCTCCAAAACGTTTTTCAGATAATACCTACTAATAATAAAATGTGAAGCAAAATCTTCTATTCTTAGACCTAAATCAACCCATTCATTATAGAGATCTTTAAAGCGATCGAGCCTTTCTTGGCGTCGTACACTTCTAGCCCTCGTCAGCACCTCTTTGTGGGCGTCCTTCATTTGCTTGGGGCCTCTTTTCTGGTAAACGCCAGGAGTTATTTTAACTAGATATCTTCTTATCCTCTTCATGCCCTCATTAATCAGGGTAGTCGGTTGTAGAGGGTTATCCGATAGCCTGTCTAGAAACACGGATATATAATCCAAAAGCTCCTTTTTCAATACTTGCCGAATTTCGGGGAGCAAAACAGGGGATTTCCCGTAATCGTCTAACACACTTTCTTTTTGCAGGTTGAGCATTTCAAGCTTAAACTCTGGCTCTTTGGGCATGATAGTTTCAAAAACCGTAGGCAGCTTTACATAGTCAGTGAAATTAACAGATTTTTTGGGACGCCCTCTCTTTCTGAAGTTTTTTAAAAATTGAACGGTTGAGCTGGAATGTTCATAAGGCCCCAAATTTTCTGGCTCTTTCACAGGCTCTATAATTTCCACCTGTTTTTCGGGCTCAGCCTCTTTTGGTTTCTTCTTCCTGCCTCTGGTGGATTTTATAGGGTTTAACGCCCTGAGAGCGTCTTGTTTTATGCTTTCGCTTACCATTCCAGACTTGAGGAAGGTGAATATTTTTTTTGTGTCCATTTATAATTTAGTTGTGATAATTTAAAGGATATGATACATTAGTGGAGAAATTAAACCAAGAGTAAACAAAAATTGAATCTTGGTTGTGAAATGCGAACCATGAAAATTGATATTTAGAGGTTGATATGATGAAATCAGAAAATGTGACAAATTTACTTAAAGCTTTAATCCAAGCTAAAAGTAAAATCCAGCCCCCCAAAAAGACCAAAAAAAGCTACACCAACACTTATGCCCCTCTTGAGGAGGTCTTAAGCAAAGTCGAGAAACCTTTGCATGACCACGGTCTAGTACTCTCTCATGATAGAAATTTAGAAACAAAACTGCTTGTGACCTATCTTTTCCACGAGTCAGGCGAGTTTATTTCTACTTGTTCGCCCTTAGATTTTAAATCGGATGGGAAAGTGAATGCCATGCAGTCTATGGGTGCAGCTTCAACCTATGCCATGCGGTATAATATTTGTGCCCTCCTCTCCCTTTGCGGTGAAGAAGATACCGACGCAGTAGAGCTTATAGATGCCAAAGATATTGAGGAATTGGAGAACAATTGGCCTAAAGAACTACTCGATAGAGCTTTGAAGTCCTATAACATAACCTCTTGGGAGAAGTTCCCTGTTAGCTTGTATGAGGGGCTTATCAATAGACTAAATAAATCCGTTAAAAATGCAAACTAATTGGTATCCATGTTAAAACTTAGTATTATTGGAAATTTAGGGGCTGACCCACAGTATAAAGAGACAGAAAACCAAAAAATGATAAAACTTTCTGTAGGTGTTGGGGTTCGTAGAAAAAAAGAGACCGTAACCCAGTGGCTCGATGTCATACTTTTTGGTAATCAATTCGATAGAATTTTGCCCTTATTGGTAAAAGGGGTAAAGCTCTATGTCTTCGGTAATTTTGATATCAACGTAGACGCTAACACAGGTAAAACCTACTGGAATCTTATAGCCGATGCCATTCAAGTTTTATCTCAGAAAAAACCAGAAAATACAGAGCCAACGGGTAAATATTTTTCCCACGCTTTTAAACCACAAGCACCTAAACAAACAAACGCTTTTGCGGACGATGAAATCCCCTTTTAAGGTTGACATATGAATTTTATAGTTGAAAATTTGATACAAAAAACTCCCTCTTGGCACTCTTGGAGAGCTGAAGGTATTACTGCTACCGACATAACTGTTATTATGGGGATAAACCCCTATAAGTCTATAGATCAGCTCTATAGAGAAAAAACAGGCCACGAAGAACCCATAAAAGATAATGTAGCCATCAAGCATGGAGTGGAGCAAGAGCCCATAGCGAGATCTTGGATTGAGGCTCATCAAGGGATTAAGCTTGATACCCCTTGCGTGAGACATAAAGACCATTCAATAGCTCGATGCTCTCTTGATGGCCTAGACCAGGTGAATAAAGTCCTGTATGAGATTAAAAGCCCCTACAGCTTTGATAAAGTCTTCGATGCCATAGTTTTTGACAAGGTGCCAGAATATTGGACGTGTCAGCTTCAGTGGCAGTTATTTGTAACAGGCTATAGTCACGGCTTTTTATCTATTTGGGATTCTAAGCAGGAGACATGCCACTTTTTAAGAGTAGAGGCCGATCCTCACCTACAAAAAAACTTGTTGGAGAAAGCTCTAGAGTTTTGGAAACATGTGGAAACCCTGACTCCTCCCGAGGGGGCACTTGTTTCTAAAAACTCTGAGCCTTTGAGAGAGAAGTTTGAGAGATACTTTAAAATTAAGGAAAACCTCAAACAGCTTGCTCAAGAGGAAGAGCTTTTAAAAAATGAGCTTTTTGAAAATCAAGAGGAGTACAGGTGTTTTTCTTATTCTGTAAAAAAGAAAAAAAGCCCAAGCTCTTACGACTATAAAAAAATGCAGCAGGACGGTATAGAGATTGCTAATTATCTTAAGCCCAGCTCTTACCATTTTACTATTACCAAAGAAAAAGATTGCTACAATTTTTAATAATATTTATTATGTGATTGTCGCTCCGATAAGAAATTCAAATCTTATCTAACAAAACAGCTGATTTGTCCAAAAGGTTGGGTCCTAGAAGATTAGTTGTGTTAATTTTCCCCTCTCTCATTTTCGCTTCCTTTGAAATAGGGAGGGGTTTTTTGTGAAACTCTGGAGTTTATGAAGTTTTATTTGTTTTTGTTGACTGGTTGTACGGTCATGTTTACCCAAAAGACCCCTGATTTAATAGAAAATGGGTTAAATCCTCAAGAATGCCCCAAATTTTGCTTAGAATCGATTTCCTTGCCTTCAGAGCATGAAACCCTTACTCCGATTGAGTTATTGGATAGAGAGGCCCTAATAAAACGCCTTAAATTGCTAAAAGATTTTGGGGAATTCTGTTTTGATGATTTTCATGAAGTTTGGTCAAGACCTGCTAAAGAAGGTAAGACTTTTGATAATTTAAAGCTTGTCATGGCAAAAGAAGTTTATTTTAAGCTTTTGGCAGGGGAAGAGATGGATATTAGTTTCGATGTCAAAACTTTCGAAAACATGCTGGACAGCTTTAAAGAGTATCAGGTTAAAAAGACCCTCAAAACCACATCTTAAATATTTACATAAGTAAAATGATTAAAATCCTTGCCTCTAACAAAATCGCTATGGTATATTTGATTTACTCTTATAAAAACCCTTGAGAAAAAAAACTTCTCCCTTTTGAGTTGAAGCCTTAATCGATGCAGTTTTCCCCAGCCTAAACCCTGGGGTTTTTTTCTAGAAAATTTTGCCCCGTTTCGGAGCTGTTATGGGGCTTTTTAATAAACTATCTTTATTTTAAACCGTAGAGCTTAAATGAACCGTTTGTGATATTTCCTGAGTTCGGTTGAAATTTAATATTGTTTATATTTGTCGTACTGTTTTCGCCTGCCATAGTCATCCAAAAACTATTCAAACACCACCCCATACCGCTCCAACAAGTTTTTTGGGCACTTTGCAGATTATAAATCATCATATTTGCGCTAAAATTTGTAACACCGCTATTCGTTACTAATCCTACTGTTGTACTATTGTTGTTCCCCACGGACGTATTGTTATAAGCTAATGAAAAAAAACCGCTAGTATATCCAGTGGTTTTGTATGTTGCGCCGTTGTCATCTGAAACAAATAATTCTAGTCCGGTACTATCAACATCATTAAAAATAACAACATAAGTTTTATAAGTTGTTGTTATATATGTATTATCATAAATGACACTTGCTGCACTTGATGGACTGTCCGTTTTTAAAAGAACATAATCCCCACCACCAGCTGCTTGAAAACTTGGTAAACTAGTTCCATTAGACGTCAAAACTTGACCTGCTGACCCTGTACCAATATTTTGAATAGCACCTAATGCCGTATTTCCCGCTGCAAGGATTCCGTTGGCTGTGGTCAGTGTTGATACACCTGTCCCGCCTTTCGCAACTTCGATGGGGTCTTGAGAGTTGATTGAGTTATTTGTTGGCATAGACTTTCCTAAGATAGAAATTCTGTTATAAAAACAACACCTGCGGAACCTGCATAGCCTGCACCAGCTGCGGTGCTTGGATTACTAACATGTTGGGCACCACCTCCGCCATTTCCATTACCTGCGGCATCTTTTACACATGAACTATATGGGGAAGTTCCAGAATATCCCATACCGAAATTACCAGTTGTGCCGTATCCAAACCCATTCGTTGTCGATCCTGGTATGTTAATATCACCTCCTGAAGCTGCACCACCTGCTGTTCCAAATCCATTTACAGCAGCTGCTGCAGCGTATGCTAATCCTCCTGAACCTCCTGAAGCGGTCATACCTAAAAAAGTAGTATTTCCACCATTTCCGCCATTATTTTGACCTGATGCACCCGCTGTACCTGCTGATCCGATTGTTACAGAAACGTTAGGCAAAAGAGCAGCTCTGTTGTAAACCTTTTTCGTGTAGCCCCCTCCACCTCCAGCCTCAGCAACAGCAACTTGACCTCCTCCAGTTGCAGGAATTCCAGCAGAACCGCCCCCGCCACCTACGCATTCTACAATGGCAAAAAGAAGATTTGATGGGGGTGTATATGTGCTTGTAGTTGTGATTGTAACAAAATTGACAGAAGTAAAAGCTCCTGTCGTTGATCCTGTTCCCCCTTTAGAAATTTCTATTGGAATATTGCTATCAATAGCGTTTTTTGTTGTCATATAACTCCTAAACTACCGTAAAGTTTCCTACAATCGATACTATTGAAAAACCTGTGTTTGCTGTATGACAAACAATCTCTACACAATCCCCTTGTGCAGTTGTTGCAATAGACCCACCTGCTCCCGTGGTTGACGCTGAAGACCCAATTTGAATAGCTTGGCCTGCACCCTGAGTAATTGTAACCTGATTTACGCCTGAACTTATTCTATATACTCGATAAGTATCACCCACTGCCGCAGTTGCGGGCAATGCCAGAGAGATAGCTCCACCAGTCGCATCTACAAAGTACCCATTTCCATTTGCCAAGGTTTGGTTTGCACTGATATTTGACCAGCTTAAACCCGCTGTAGAGCTAATTGTGATTGAGTTCTGACCATTTGTGATACTAACTCCTGCCCCTGCGGTCAAAGTGGCTACTGCAAGGTTTGGAGCAGCTACACCGCCGATAATCAATTGTCCGTTAGCGTTAAAATCTCCCGTAGAGGAAAGTCCAGGCCCAATATTAATATTTTCACAGTTAAGTACTGCGTTTACAAAACCAGCCATATTAAGTTACCTTCCTAAAAAATCCGTTTGTTTTCCAGTTTATAGTAGTACCCCCTAACCCAGTCACTTGCACTAAGGCATTATTACCAGAAGCTACAATTGTTGCAGAAATTGCAAAAGCACCGTCAATCACGTTTAGAGAGTTATTTACTCCGATAAGGGTTCCAGCGGCTCCAGTAGTCCTTACAGCTCCAAAAAGGTTCAACGAAGCCCCTTTCGGGCCTGAAGCATTGAAACAAAACACATCTACGTCAATTGATACTGTCCCTGCTACTGCTCCTAAGGCAACTGTTGCAATAGTTGTAGGAGTAGCGTCTGTTGTAGTTACGGTAGCCTCAAATTGTTGAGGGTTGGATATCGTCAAGGTCCCTGCTGTACCTGCGACCGTTAGGTCTCCAGAACCAAGAATATTAATATTCCCAGCTACAGGAGTAATAACTCCGCCAGTGTTACCTGTGAGGGTCTGTACATCTACAGCACCACCGCCTACAGCCACCCAAACTGCGGCGCCTGCTGCCACTTGGCCTAAAATATAACAAGCTCCTGAGGATTTATTTACCCAGTTTTGTCCTAAAGAATAGCCTGTATCTTGAGCCGTTGGGGCTCTATTTGCTACTACGGGAGGTAGTAGATTACTTTGGGTTGGTTGTGGAAACCCATATAAGTTTATTTTTGGAGGTCTTGTACCCATTATGCACCTATAAATTCAATATATAAATCCCCAGCCGTTGGAAGAGCCGAAACTGCCTTAACATAAATAACTGTGTCTCCCGACAAAACTAAACCGCTAGCTTTTAGGTCTAAAACTTTAGCTTGTTGAAAGGCTGTGCCGAGTTGGAAAATATTATCGTTGACTCCATCAAAACTGACCCATACAGGCTGATTGAGTGTAGATGTTATAATTACTATACAAGCATTATGACCTAAAGCAGGCCCTATAGCTGTATAATTTGCTGTTACTGACCCAAAAGCGATAGATTTTGAAGGAAAAAATTGGGCTCTTGAATTGAAATATGTAAGCCCTGAAACTGCTGAAGACATAACACTCCTAGGTTATTTGTGTCCAAGTAGCCAGACCGCCTGCTACATTTATAAGAATATATGCATTTGATCCTTTGTAGACCCAAATTCGCCCTATAGGGTGTCCTGTATCTGTTGCCGTGGGTGCTCTTTTAGCAATAACTGGAGCTGGAAAAGTGCTTTGGACTGGCTGAGGCAAGCCGTACTGGCTAGCAGCCTGTGGTTGTAGTTTCATAATAAACCTTACGCCTAAATTTTATTCGAACGTAACAGGTGCTAACCATAAAGTCAAATTTTTAATCTTCTGGTAAATCTTCGTTTTCCATATCACGGATCAAAGGGGCTAAAGCGTTTTTGTAGCCTACAAAATTTCCTTTTTTGAGTTCATTAATACCAGCTCGAAAAGCTTTTATTCTGCTTGGTTTAGTGAGTATGTACCCAAGTCCATATCTAGCTAAATCTCCACCAGCAACACTTAAGCCGATAGGTGTAGATACAAATTTAGAAAATAAACCTAGGGCTAAACCACCCAGTAATTTTGTGCCTTTTAAAAAACTTTCACTATTTTTTATTTTTTTTATAGATTTTTGAGCATCCATAACGTCTAAAGCTAGCTGTTGAATCTCTTTAGTCATCTCTTTACCAACTATTTTTATTAATTTATCGGTATTTGTATTTTTTGCTAATTTAACCCAATCATTAGGCTTAAATTCTGTACCAACTATAGTTTGTAAATTTTTTTCTAAATCTAAAATTCTTTGGTAATTTTCATAACTTTTATTAGAGGTTTTGAATAGTTTGACAAATTTATTATTAGGCCCTAGCTGACTCTCGTAAATATTAGTAATTTGATTCTTGCTTTCATTAATAAAATCTGCAAATTCTTTTTGTTTTCCCTTCAAAGATTTTGTTAAAAGAATATCGCCCAATTCGCTATTTAAATTTCTATAAGACTTTTCTAATATTTCTAACGACATTGTTGGTTTATATTTAACTTCCATATCGGGAGTATATGTACCTAATTTTTTAGCTATTGTAATTTCTTTTTTTTCTAAAGGTGTTAATTTACGCCTTTGTTTGTTGAGAAAACCTTTAATTTGTTCTAATGCTTTTTTTTCCCCCTCAACAAGATTTGGAATTTTTTGGAGTTCACGCTGTTTTTTCACTAAGAAATTAATAAAAGAATCTACTTTTATTGGTTCTTTGTGTAATTTTGCTATATCTTGAACTTCACTAAATAGATTTTTATGATATTCTTTAAAATCAAAACCTTCTATAAATTTATCATAATCTGGTAGCTTTGATTTTATTTTTTCTAAAATATCTGAAGCTTTTTCACTTATTAGATCTAATGTGCTTGTTTTTCTTTCAGGTGAAATTACGCCTGCTCTTTTTAACAATTTACCTTCTAATTCAGCTGCTAAAGGTTTTTCTAACCCTGAGGCATATTTTGATACATTACCAATATTACTTTTTACAGCTCTAATAGCACTTGGAATTTTGGCTAAACTTTTAGCTGCCCCTCCAGCGAAAGGAGTTGCAATTTCAGCTGCTGTTTGTAATCCCTCACCTGCTCCTAATTCCTCAGCTAATTGTCCCACTCCTGCTTGTGCTAAAGATAAAAGAGGACTGCTAACAGCAAACGGCCCATAAGAACCGAGTCGTTGTGCTGTCCGACCCAAAACAGTTTCAGGCTCTTGTACACCTAAAGAAGCTAGTTTTTCTGTAAGTGCTTCACTACCGTAAGATTTTCCTAATTTTTCTAAATCTAGTTCCTCAGGTCTGCGTCTCATAGCTTTTGCCAATCGACTTTGTTCAGCCAGTGTTCCTAGTTGAGAAAATAAATCAACTACTGAACCCCCAAATTGACCTAATCCTCTTACTAAACCTTTTGCAACATCTGCTCCTGGGCCTATAGCCGACAGAATTGCTTCTGCCCCTTTTTGTGTAGAAGTTTTAGGTGGTTTATAAACCTCGTCCACTAGTGTATATTTACCTAAAGAATCCTGCTCCTCAAGATTTTCTGTATCTACAAGTGTAAAACCCATATCAAATCCTATTTTGTTTCTTGTTTAGTCCACTTTTTACCATCAGAGCGATATCTGACCCCTTTATCATCTTCTAGAACCTTTCCTGCAAATTCTTTGGGATTAGGTAATTTTTCAAAATAAGTTTGTTGCGGTTTTGACGTTTTTTGTTCTTCTATTTTTTGTGGCTTAGAAGTTTGAGACATAGAAGGTTCTTGTTCTATTTGCTCCGCCCCTGGAAAATCTCTAGGTAATTTACCCTGTAGAAGATCTTGATATGTTTGTTTAGCTGCTTTCAATCTCGCTTCAGCTTTAGCTGGTTTCATATCTGCTGATATACTAAAACTATCTCTTACATATTGTGCTTGTTGCCTATCCAATCCCCTACCTGTGGCTTTTCTGAATAGATCTTCGAAAATAAGAACTACACCCTTACCAGCAGTGTCAAATTCTTCTTTTTTTATGTCTCCTCTTAAAATTGTGCTAGGCCTTTTAAATAAAGTCCCAAAACTATATCCAGGTTCAGTGACCTCTATATTTTTTTCTAATGTATCCAAATAGTTAGTCATGACATTTTCTACATCTTTCGCCGCAGTATCAACTTTCATAGATGTTGTTTTTTGAGGAGCTTCTCCAAAACCTAACATTTGAGGTAAACCAGTATATCGAGATCCATAAATAAATTGATTAAACTGCTCTGGATTTAAACTTTGAAAAGTTTCAGCAAATTGACTAGGATTTTCCAATGCTAATTGAGTTGCTAAATTTTCATAAAAACTTCTGTTTTTTTTCTTTTGTTGAAAATCTTTTAATTGTTCACCTAAAGTTGAGCCAACTCCTCGACCAATTAAGGTTCCAAATCCTTCTTCTCTTGGAAGCACAGTTATAGGCATAAATTTTCCTTAATTTTTTTTTGTTTTTGTCTGAAGTTAACCACCTGTTTTAGCCCTAATTAATGCAGCCAAAACTTCTTTTAATAGCCCTGGATCTCCTGGCCTATAAACATTTTCAATACTTGGTCTTAATCCTAAGTTAGCTAAACCAAATTGCATTTGACCTGGTGCTTGTGCGTATCCCAGTGCTTGGCCTAATGCCTGTTGCTGTAATCCACCCCTCAAAGCTGCCAAATTCTCCTGCAATCCCGCAGCTGCACCACCTAGAGCCTGCTGAAAGCCTGAAGAAGATAAACCCCCTAGACCTGCAAATCTTTCGGCTAAATCTGAGGTTTGCTGTTGAAATTGTCTCATGTAGGGAGCTTGAAATTGGGAAATGTCCCCACCCAAAAGGCTTTGAAGGTAAGACTGTCCAGCTTGATATGTAGGTTGGTTTTGAATGGCAAAAGTACTAGGGTCTACTTGGCCCAAGAGGTTCTTTAAAAAAGCTTGTTGTTGTGGATCTAAAGTAGAAACTGATTCTATATTTCCTGGGGTACCAAATGCAAATTCTCTTAGAGGTTTAAATAGACCAGCCAAACCCCCTAATACTCCTCCCATAATATTTTGAGAAGAACCACCCATTGGAGTTCCCCCCATATAACTAGGTAGTCTGTTGGGATTACTCAAAGTTGTCATAGTCATAGCTTTATACTCTTTTTTGCTCAGTATAGGACTAAAACAAAATCTTTACATAGGGATTTTTTTTAAGGTTTAGGTCTTCAAATATTCAAAAATTATGACCCCTGAATTTATCTGTAAAGCAGTAGCTCCATTGATAACATTAACATTTGTAGCGTCTACTGTTACCCCCACTTGATTGGTAACATTGACCGTATCAACATACGGTAAAGGCAGAAAAATACCTCCAGCTGTGTTCTTTACACCCCCATATATGGCTGTAACAAAAGTTATATTTTGTAGCCCATGAGCAAAAGTTTGAGTCACTCCAGGATTGATATTTGCATTTATATAAAATATCTTTCGAAATCCTCCGTTTGACAGCTGGGCATCGTTTTGGTTGGTAAAAAATTGACCATTTAAGGTTTCTACAGTGCTAAAACCTCCAACCTGCCTCTGATTTATAGAGGTAGCCAAGCTGACATACATATCCGTTAAAACCACCATTAGCTGGCTAAGGTCTTCAGGAAAATATTGGTAGATAGGTAGAAAATCGCTTTGGGTGTTAGGAGGGCCGTAACTCAAGGGACTACCTTAGCATCAATTTTAGAATCTACTTTCACATCAGGAGAGGCATCTTGTGTTGAATCTATAAGATCTTCTGCTTTTCCTTGGGAGTGGACTATATTAATATTTATGGTTGTGCAGGAAAATGTTGTAAGAAAAAAAACCAAACTAAGAACTTTCTTCATTGTGTTAACCTCGCATTTTTATCTATATACAAGACCAGGGCATGGAGAACTATATTTGAGGCTTGGATAGTCCCAGAATTATTACCATAATTAACCATCTGCTCAGGAGTCAAAGTTAGAGTAATCTGGAAATTTTGGCATATAGCTTGAATAAATTGCCTGATCCATATTTTATTCTGATTCTGCTGGCCAGGTACAATATTAGGTGGGCCATCTCTTGTTTCTATAATTGCAGTACCAAGGTTTGAGCTATTTGAGGGATCAATCGTATTTACAGGAAATACTGACTGCTCATTGATAAAAAAGGAACCTAAAAGCTCTCCGTTGCCTGTTCTGTCAAATAGGTAATCAACATATCCCACTCTACACTGGTTAGCCTCTTGATAATAAGGGGCAAAAACTTTAGTGGTTATATTGATGTTGTTCAGAGGCTGTATTGTTCCGCCACCCAAATAAGTAGGTAATGGATCAACATCAAAAAACTCAAACAACCCACTCAAAGGATTGTAAAATTTTAGATCAAAAATATTGGCACTTACTACCACAACTTGATAATATTTATCATTGAGTACTGTAGGCCCTATACAATTATCAATTATTATATAGGCTAAATTACCCACAGGCCCAAAATTATGCTCAAAGGTAGTTATTCTAACTCTAGGGATACCTCCCACAAATGTTCTTACAGCTGAAATGATAGCATAGAAAGGGGCATTGTCCGCCTCTGACTGTACCCCTAGAATAAATCCCTGATTGTTTCCTGCTGCTACATTGGGAAATAGAGCTTGCAGTTGGCCAGATCCCCAAGGATCGTTCCATTCTGCCCAGCTAGCATAAGGTAGACCTGCCCAAGTAGTTCCATTGTCATACTGTAGATAGCCAAAACAGGTAAAGAAGTCATTCCAAATTGCCCAAGTCTCATTGACGTAGTTATACACGAGTATTTTATTTGGAAATTTAGGGTTGTCAGCGGAATTTGGAAAAGTCCAATAAACCAGCTGATTGTTATAATCCCTGATGCCATAGACTCTTTGCGGTCCTCTATTTAAATTGTTAATATTGAAGACAAGCTGAGGTATTTTCTGGTCTATTCTTGAAACGTTCACCGAATCATCAGTAGTTATTCCGTAGTTCCCAACGGTAAAAACCCCACGATCAAAAGGGACTACGCTAAAACTACTTTCAGCCCCTAGTTCTGTGTTTATTTTTCTTGGCAAAAAGGGATATACCCTATCTCCTGTATAAGTCAGGTTCCAAGAAGATCTTTCGCATTTTATAATCAGGGAGTCTTTTATAAACTCAGCCGTTACAATTTGCTCTGCTGTAGGTAAATCTACGAATCCACCATAACCTGGTGTATCACTCCACCAAGAATCGGCTAAGGTGGGGTTTCCAATTTGCGACCATCTAACTCTTTGAGGATACCTAATTCCATCTTCTTGTGTATTCATGACAACAAGACGGCCTTTATAAGGCAGAATAATTAAAGCTAGTTGAAGAGGTACCCCTGGTGGACCTATAGGAGGTGTTGTTCCACTAAATGTATTTAATGTAGGTGTTACCCAGCCCAAAGCTGTTGTATAATATCTTATAGGATCAAAATTGTTTGTAGCCCAGAATAAAGCGTCTCCACCTCCAAGCCTAAAAAAACTGCAAGTCCAAAAGAATTGGTAGTCGTCACCTGTAAAAGTAACTCCAGCTATAACCCCAGAGTTTAAAAATATGCCAGTAAGATTATTGAAAGCATAAGCATACTTAGTATCAAAACATATAGTAAGTTCTTCATTGACTGATCCGCCAGTTTCCCATGTTCTAATACCCATGACAGGCAAAGAAGGAAAATATTGAGTTACTATCCTTACTGCTAAACCACCAGGAGGAGCAACTGTAAAATTAAGGGTTATCGCCCCTGAAATATAGGATATTGTAGAAGTAGTTAAGTTTGCAGTGTAAGGACCTGATACATAGGTCCAGCCTCCTAGCCCATTATCATCAAAGATTGTGGGATTTGCTCCACCAAAATCTATAGTGATTCTTGTTTGGGTAGGTTTTAATTCTGCTCTAGGCTCTGTAGCTCGTACGCTAGATAGAATATCTGCTACCACATAGGGACTAGCTGTAACTGGAATATTTGCTGGAGAATTTAAAGTAACTTCTCTTGTTAGCCTCCCTAAAAATGAATACCCTTTTCGTCTTAATACCCTGCCTCTAAATACCCATGCATCCTCAAGCTTTGGAAAAGCTTTTTCTGGTATCAAAAAAGGTTCATAGTAGGTATTTATACCAGAGTCATTTTCAAAAGAACTAATATAATAGGGTTTATAGCTCATTTATATA
>Ga0194129_10005767_pt1 | contig 15575 bp, 12 predicted proteins | sample TA2KigCa35mmetaG_FD_150862 | JGI IMG/M metagenome (GOLD analysis project Ga0194129, IMG submission 150862) | Freshwater microbial communities from Lake Tanganyika, Tanzania - TA2015038 Kigoma Deep Cast 35m | ecosystem: Environmental > Aquatic > Freshwater > Lake | place: Tanzania: Lake... | reverse complement strand
GGCGCCGGGCCGCTGGTCGCGATCATGGCCTGGGGCATGCTGATGGCGCTGGTGGCGAGATCCTCGATCGAGCGGCGGGCGTCCGCCGCGTTCGGCCCGGCGCCACCCGGTTGAGCTGGCAGGTCTGCCCACGCCCCGACACCCCCGGTTGCCCCCCATGAGCATCCCCCCCCTCTTCGACCTTTCCGCCACGATCGCGGTCGTCTCCGGCGCCGCCAGCGGCATGGGAAAGGCCTCGAGCCTCGCCCTCGCCGCCCACGGGGCCACCGTCGTCCTGCTCGACCGCCACGAGGCCGGGCTGGCGGCGACCGCCGGCGCGATCACGGCGGCCGGCGGCCGGGCCGTGCCCCGGGTGCACGACGTCGCCGACGTGGAGGCGGCCCGTCGGCTCTTCGAGTGGCTGGACGACGAGTTCGGCCGCGTCGACTTCCTCGCCAACGTCGCCGGCGAGGGCCTGCTCGCCGACCCGCTCTCGATCACCGACGCCGACCTCCGGACCGTCCTCGAAACCCTCGTCGTCGCCCGCTACGCCCACTGCCGCGAGGCAGGCCGCCGCATGCTCCGGCGCGGCAGCGGATCGATCGTGAACATCGGCAGCCTCGCGAGCCTCACCGCGCTCGGCCGCGGCCATGCCGCCTACAGCATGGCGATGGGCGCGGTGGCGCAGATGACCCGCGAGCTGTCGACCGAGTGGGCCGCGCGGGGCGTGCGGGTCAACGCGATCCTGCCGGCGCAGGTGCTGAACCCGGGACTCGAGAGGCGGATCGACGAGGATGCGGCGATCAGGGAGAAGTGGCTTTCGGGGATTCCCCGCGGCCGGCTGGGACGGCCCGAAGACATCCAGGGGCTGATCGTGCTCCTCGCGTCGGATGCCTCGTCGTGGATCACCGGCGCGTTGATCCCGATGGACGGCGGCAACCTGGCGATGAACGCCGGCGGCAGCATCGGCCCCCAGTTCTCCGGAGACCAGTTTTCAGGAGACCAGGTTCCAGGAGTCCAGGCATGACGTCCCCGCGCACCCCGTCGCGCTCTGCGGCCCGCGAGGCGACGGCGGCAGCCGGCGACGTCCGCCTCGATCGCGCCGCCCTGCTTGATCTCTACCGCACCATGCTCACGATCCGGCTCGCCGAGGAGGAACTGGCCCGCTGCCACCAGCGCGGGCTGATCCACGGCGCCTGCCACACCTCCGTCGGCCAGGAGGCGGTCGCCGCCGGCGTGTGCGGCCACCTGCGGCCCGACGACGTGATCTTCAGCACGCACCGCGGCCACGGCCATGCCCTGGCCAAGGGCCTGCCTCCGGAGCAGCTCTTCGCCGAGCTCTTCGGCAGGGCGAGCGGCTGCTCGCGAGGCCGCGGCGGCAGCATGCACCTGTTCGCGCCGGAGATCGGCCTGCTCGGCACGAGCGGCATCGTCGGCCCGTGCATCCTCCAGGCGGCCGGCGGCGGCTATGCGTTCCGGCTCGCCGGAACCGGCGGCGTGGCGGTCGCCTTCTTCGGCGACGGCGCGGTGAACAACGGCGCCTTCCACGAGGGGCTCAACATGGCGGCCATCTGGAAGCTGCCCGTGCTGTTCGTCTGCGAGAACAACCAGTACGCCACCGAGGTGCCCTTCAGCGAGGCCAGCGGCATTCCCGACGTCGGCCGCCGGGGGGCGAGCTACGGCCTCGTCGGCGAGGAGGTCGACGGCAACGACGTGCTCGCCGTGCATGCGGCGGCCGCCCGGGCCGTCGCGCGGGCGCGGCGAGGCGACGGGGCCACGTTGATCGAGTGCAAGACCTACCGCACGCGCGCCCACGCCGAGGGCATGGGAGACTTCGACTACCGCACCCGCGAGGAGGTAGCCGCGTGGAAGGACCGCTGCCCGATCGCCGGCTTTCGCCGGGTGCTCGAGGCGGAGCACGGAGTTCCCGCGACCGACCTCGATGCGGTCGAGGCCGCGGTCGCCGATCTCGTGACCCGGAGCCGGGCCGGTGCGGAGGCCGCTCCTGAACCGGCTGCCGCCGACGCGACGACGCATGTCTCCGCTGCGCCGCGCGCGGTCCGTGAGCCCACGCCGGATCCGGCCGCCCGGCAGATCGCCTTCATCCCGGCGACGGTCGAGGCGCTTGACGCGGCGATGAGCGCCGATCCGTCGATCTTCGTGCTCGGCGAGGGGGTCGGCCGCCGCGGCGGCAACTTCCGCACGACGGCGGGCCTGTACGCCACCTACGGTCCCGAGCGGCTGCGGGACACGCCGATCTGCGAGCGGGGCTTCACGGGGCTCGCCTGCGGCGCCGCGATGGCGGGCGCGCGACCGGTCGTCGACTTCATGTTCATCGACTTCCTGCTCGACGCCTGGGGGGAACTCGTCAACCAGATCGCCAAGATGCGGTTCATGTCGAGCGGCCGGCTGCGGATGCCGGTCGTGCTCCGGGGCTGCATCGGGATGGGACACTCGGCCGCCACCCACCACTCCGGAAGCTACTACGGCATGCTCGCCCAGGTGCCGGGCCTGCGGGTCGTCGTGCCCTCCACGCCCCGCGACGCCAAGGGGCTCTTCGCGCATGCGCTCCGCGGCGAGGACCCCGTGCTGTTTCTCGAGCACCGGGAGATCCTCCAGGTGAAGGGGCCGGTGGAAGAGGGCGACTATGAGATTCCCTTCGGCCGGGCCCGGATCGCCCGGCCGGGCTCCGACGCCACGGTCGTGGCCGTCGGCCGCATGAACCATCTCTGCCTCGCCGCCGCGGAGACGCTCGCCGCCGAGGGCGCGAGCATGGAGGTGATCGATCCGCGGACGATCGCGCCATTCGACGCCGAGGCGATCCTCGCCTCGGTCGCGAAGACCGGCCGGCTGCTCGTCGTCGACGAGCCGGCCGGGCCCTGCGGCCTCGCCGCGGAGGTCGCGGCGCTGGCGGCCGATCGTGGCTTCGACGATCTCGACGCCCCGGTCAAGCGGCTCTGCGGCGTGCCGTCACCCACGCCGTACAGCCCGGTGCTCGAGGCGGCGGTGCTGCCGTCCACCGCGACGATCGAGGAGGCGATGCGGGAGCTGCTGGCGGAATGACCCGCGCTTTCTGGAGGGACAGATTCCATGGCTAATGACGTCGTCATTCCCCGGCTCGGCTGGTCGATGGAGGAGGGCGTGTTCGCGGGCTGGCTCAAGCAGCCCGGCGAGGCCGTGGCGGCTGGTGAGCCGTTGTTCATGCTCGAGGGGGAGAAGGCCACGCAGGAGATCGAGGCGGTCGACGGCGGGATCCTGCACGTCGCCCCCGACGCGCCGGCGGTGGGGCAGACCGTGCTCGTGGGTCGCCTGATCGCCAAGCTCGGCAGGCCGGGGGAGGCTCCGGACTGGTCGCCCGCGGCCATTCGGGGAGCGTCGGGCGTCGAGAACGGGCCATCGACGACCGTCGATCGGACGCCCACCGCGGAGCCTGGCCGGCCCCCGGAACGTTCCGTCGGAGAGGCGCCCTCCCCGAGGCCGCGGAGTTCGCCGCGGGCCCGGCGGGCGGCCTGGGACGCGGGCGTCGAGATCGGCACGGTCCGCGGGAGCGGCGTTCGCGGACGTGTCCGCGAGCGCGACGTGCTCGCCGCGGCGGAGGCCGGATCCACCCTCGTGCCGCCACCGCACGGCGCGGACGCTGGGCCGACGGTGCCGATCTCGGCCACGCGGCGGGCGATCGCCCGGCTGATGGTCACGAGCCGGCAGCAGACCGTGCCGGTCACGCTCACGGCCTGGGCCGACGCCGCTTCCCTGCTCGCTGCCCGCGCCGCCGGCAAGGCCGCCGCGGGCCCCGATTCGCCCGCGGTCCACGACATGCTCCTCAAGGCCCTCGCCGACTCGATCCTGGCGCATCCCCTGCTTGCCGCCCGCTGGGACGAGACCCAGCTGACGCTGCCGGGCGAGCGGATCGACATCGGCCTGGCCGTCGACGCGGCCGACGGCCTCGTCGTGCCCGTGGTCCGCGATGTCGCCGCCGCGCCGCTCGTCGAGGTGGCCCGGCAGACCCGCTCCCTCGTGGCCCGTGCCCGCACCGGACAGCTCGTGGCCGCCGACATGCAGGGGGGCGTGTTCACGCTCACGAGCCTCGGCGCGCTCGGCGTCGAGTTCTTCACCCCCGTGATCAACTATCCGCAGGGGGCGATCCTGGGCGTCGGGACGGTCCGCATGCAGCCCGTGCCGGCCGCCGGCGAGCCCGGTTTCCGGCTGCAGCCCCAGCTGCCGCTCTCGCTCACGTTCGACCATCGGGTCGTCGACGGGGCTCCCGCCGCACGCTTCCTCGCCGACCTGGCCGGGCGGATCGCGGCGTTCGATCCCGCTCCGGATGGCGGGTGACCAGGGCGGATTCGAGCTTCGTGGCGCGACGGCCGGGGGCGGGCCGACTCGTCGCTCCACCCGTCACGACGCGCCCGAGGACGTCGTCGCACTCGGGCCCGGCAGCTGCGGGAGCAGCTTGATCCAATCGGCCACATGCTGGTGGGCTTCGGCGGCGGCCTTCTTCCGGTCTCCCGAGCGGATGGCGTCGAGCAGCTGCTGGTGCGCGTCGGCGGTCTCCTGCCGCGTGCTGCGGGTCACCGCCTTGTGCCGCAGCTGCATCTGGGCGATCCACAGGCCGACCTGATCGCGGAGCACGCTCCAGCAGAGCAGCAGCCGTCGGTTGCCGGTCATCCGGACGATCCGGTCGTGAAACTCCGCGTCGAGCCGCGACACGGCCGCGAGCGTTCGCGCCGACCTCGTCGCCGTGATGATCCGCTCGAGCGCCGCAAACGAGCCGCGGTGCGGGCGGACGGCGGCGAGGGACGCGGCCATCGGGTCGATCATCAGCCTCACCGCGTAGATTTCGTCGACGTCGCGGGGCGTGAGCACCGGCACCCGCGTGCGGCCCGTGGCATCGAACTCGACGAGACCCCGCAGTTCCAGTTCGATCAGGGCCTCGCGGATCGGCGCCCGGCTGACGCCCAGCATGGTCGCGAGCGACGGCTCGGAGATCTTCTGCCCCGGCTTGAACTCGCCGGCGACGATCGCCCGCGCCAGGCGGGAACAGACCGACTGCGAGAGCTGGGTGCGCTCGACCCGCGCCGGGGGCGGGCGGGTGCCCGCCAGTACGGTGGTGCTGCGGCGCGTCATGCTTCCTCCACGACCGGGTTGGTGAGCCGGCCGATCCCCTCGATCTCCACCGTGACGCTGTCCCCCGGCTGGAGGAAGACGGGAGGCTTCCGGGCGAAGCCGACGCCATGGGGCGTTCCGGTGAGGATCACCGTGCCGGGATTGAGGATCATGCTCGCGGACAAAAATTCGATCAGGGTCGGCACGTCGAAGATCATGTCGTTCGTGTTCCAGTCCTGCAGCGTCCGGTCGTTGACGATCGTGCGGATCGCCAGCGTGTTCGGATCGGGGATCTCGTCGGTCGTGACCAGGGCGGGGCCGAGCGGGCAGAACGTGGCGAACGTCTTGCCCCGGCACCACTGGCCGCCGCCGCCGTTGCGCTGCCAGTCGCGGGCGGACACGTCGTTGGCGCACGTGTAGCCGAGGACGTACCCCAGCGCGTCGGCCCGGGAGACGTTGTGGCAGCGCCTGCCGATCACCACCGCCAGTTCGCACTCGTAGTCGACCTGATCGCTCCGCAACCGCCGCGGAAGCACGATCGGGTCGCCGGGGTTCTGCACGGAGCCGGAGTTCTTCATGAACAGCACCGGATGCTGCGGCGGCTCCACGCCCCCTTCGGCGGCGTGCTTGCGGTAGTTGAGGCCGATGCAGAGGATGTCGCGGGGTTCGAGGGGGGCGAGCATCTTGTCGACGGTGACCGATCGTCCGGAGTCGCGCAGTTCGCCGAACAGCTCGCCCTCGAGCAGCGTCGTGCGGCCGTCGTCGTGAAGCCTGCCGAACCACTCCCGGCCGGACGAGACACCGCGGATGATTCTCATGGGCCTGGCAACTCCGTGGACACAGGATGGGCCGAGCAAATCGGCTCGTTGCGGGAGCCGCCACCGGAGCGACGGTATGATGTTTCTCGCGGGGTTTCAACCGCCACGGGGCCATGCCCCTGGGTCACGCCCGTCGTGACGGGTACGCTGGACGGACCCGGAAAGCGGAGCGCATGCCATGAGCGTCCAGATGGAACTCTCGCGGATCATCATCAGCGAGATCAACGACCAGCAGGTCGTCTACCTGAAAGAGATCGAGGGAGAGCGGACGTTTCCGATCCTGATCGGTCTGTTCGAGGCGACGAGCATCGACCGCCGCGTCAAGCATCATCAGTCGCCCCGTCCGCTGACGCACGACCTTCTCGTGGCGGCGGTGGAACTGCTCGGCGGGGAGTTCCAGGACGTCGTGATCTCGGAACTCAAGGATCACACGTACTTCGCGGTGATCCGCGTTCTCAAGGATGGCGAGATCGTGGAGATCGATTCGCGGCCCTCCGACGCCATCGCGGTGGCCGTGACGTGCGAGCCCAACCTACCGATCTACGTGGCCGAGGAAGTGCTCGAGCACGTGGTCGGCTGAGGCGACGCGATCACCCGCCAGCTTCGGTCCACGCGAAATGCGGCCGTACCCCTCATCCGGGTCGCACGTGAGCCTCGCGCGTTCGCGAAGCTCGGGGTTGCCCGTGCCCGTCACCGGACGTTCGTTCCGGGCGTCCCGCCAATCCTGTCGGCACGGCAGATGCAGGACCGGTCATTTACGGCCGGGTGCGACTCGGGACGTCAGGAAGCCGCAATCGCGTGAGCGATGCGGGCATGCGGCCAGCCCCCATCGCTTACGCGATTGGGGCTTCCGTTGCGGGGTCTGCGGGGGTGCGCCACGGGTTGAAAACCCGCGCTCCGAAGGGCATCAACTCAGCCGCGGGTTGAAACCCGCGCTCCTGCCAGGCTCGCGTGGAGTCCGGATTACGCCTCGAGCCCGAATGCGCGGCGGAGGACCTCGATACACCGTGCGCCGTGTTCTGCGGCCACGATCACGTTCAGGCGGACCTCGCTGGTGCTCACCAGGTCGATGTTCACGCCGGCGTCGGAAAGCGGCTTGAAGAGCCGATCCGCCACGCCGGCGTGGCTGCGGATGCCGACGCCGGTGATCGAGAGCTTGGCGACGTGCGGCACGTCGGCCACGGTGGCCCCACGGGCCGCGGCGATCGCCCGGGCCGCCGCGAGCGCCCGATCGCGGCTCTCCGCGGGCACGGTGAACGACAGTTCCGCCCGGCCCTGCCGCGGATGACTCTGGACGATCATGTCGACGAGCAGTCCCTGGTTCCCGACGTCCTGAAACACGTCGGCCGCAACCCCCGGCGTGTCGGGCAGGTCGGTGAACACCACGAGGGCCTGCGAGGAGTCGAGCAGGCAGTCCTCGATCGCGAGATCCTCCATGCCTTCGAGCCGCCGGACGACGTCGAGCGCGGTCGACTTCGGGAGCGAGCCCCCCGTCGTCGCGTCGAACGGCTCGCTGCCGGCGTCGTGCAGGCCGAAAGCCCGGTGCACCGCCTGCACCGCGGCCGGGCCGTCGCCGCGACCGACCAGGGCCGAGATCTTGATCTCGCTGGTCGTGATCATATGGACGTTGATCTTCTCCGCCGACAATGCGGAGAACATCCGCCCCGCGACCCCCTCCTCGGCCTCCATGCCCACGCCGACCACCGACACCTTCGCCACCATCCGGTCGTGCGACACCCCCTCCGCCCCGATCGCCCGTGCCACGCGGCCGGTTCGTTCGAGCGCATCGGAGAGGTCGTCCTCGGGCACGGTGAACGAGATGTCGGCCCGGCCCGCCCGGCCGACGTTTTGCACGATCATGTCGACCGCGATCCCCGACTCCGCCAGCGCCGAAAACAGCGCATGGCTCGAGCCCGGCTGGTCGGGAGCGCCCTCGAGCGTGATCCGGGCCTCGTCCTTGGCCAGGGCCACGCCGCTCACGGGCCGCTTCACGGCCTGGTCGGCCGCCAGGATCAGCGTGCCCGGAACGTCCTTGAAGCTCGACCGCACCACCACCTTCACGCCGAACTTCTTGGCGAACTCGATCGACCGGGAGTGCATCACGCCGGCCCCGAGGCTGGCCAGCTCGAGCATCTCGTCGTAGGAAATGGTGCCGAGCCGCCGGGCATCCGGGAGCACGCGGGGATCGGTCGTGTAGACACCGTCGACGTCGGTGTAGATCTCGCACAGGTCGGCGTCGAGGACGGCCGCCAGGGCCACGGCGGTCGTGTCGGAGCCGCCCCGGCCGAGGGTCGTGATATTGCCGTGCTGGTCGATGCCCTGGAAGCCGGCGGCGATCACGATCGCGCCCGAGTCGAGCAGGGCCTTCACGTGGTCGGTCGAGATCGAGCGGATCCGGGCCTTGGTGTGGGTGCTGTCGGTGCGGATCCCGATCTGGGCGCCGGTCAGGCTCACGGCCTTGTGGCCGGCGGCCTGCACCGCCATCGCGAACAGGGCCACGCTGACCTGCTCGCCGGTGGAGAGCAGCATGTCCATCTCGCGGGCGCTGGGGCGGTCGGTGATCGCCTTGGCGAGGTCGACGAGGATGTCGGTCTGGTGGCCCATGGCGCTGACCACGACCACGACCTGGTCGCCGGCCTGGTGACGGGCGATCGCCTTCGCGGCCGCCGCCTGGATCTTGGACGGATCGGCCACGCTGGTGCCACCGAACTTCTGGACGACGAGGGCCATCTGCTGCTTCGACTCCTGTCTGTGCGGAACTGCCGGTCGGGGCTCAGGAACCCTTCCCGAGAAACTCGCCCATCAGCCGCCATCCCGGTTCGACGCGTTGGCCGGAGGCCGCGGCTGAGGACTCGTCATACGTCGCCTGGCCCGAAGGCTCGATTCCCTTGCCGGCCATCACGAAGGGCACGGGGCCCCGCGAGTGGGTTTTGGTGGCCAGGAACGTGGGGTGATCGGGGCAGACGAGGATCCGGTGGTCGCCGCTCCAGGCGACGCGGAGGTGCTCGGCGATCGGCGCCACGATCTTCGCATCGATCTCCTCGAGCGCCTTGACCTTCTCCCCCGCGTCGCCCTGGTGGCTGGCCTCGTCGGGCGCTTCGACGTGCACGCAGACGAGGTTCGTCGTCGCCAACTCGGCGATCGCGGCCCGCCCCTTGGCGGCGTAGTCCGTGTCGAGGTAGCCGGTGGCGCCCGGCACCTCCAGCCGCTTCCAGCCCGCGAGGGCCGCGAGACCGCGGAGCAGGTCGACGGCCGTGATCATGGTGCCCGAGGTGCCGTACGTGCTCACGAACGGCTCGAACGCCGGCGCCCGGCCGACGCCCCACAGCCAGACGTGTGTCGCCGGCCGCCTGCCCACGGCGATCCGGGCACGGTTGACCGGGTGGTCGCGGAGCCACTCCGCGCTTCGCGACATGATGTCGGTGAGCAGCCGCGCGCCGGTCCCCCGGGGAAAATCGTCGACGACCGGCTTGTCCATCAGGTCGTGGGGGGGCGTGGCCCGCAGGCCGCCGTCGAACGGCGCCGCACCGGGGCTGCCGCGGTGGATCAGCAGGTTGCGGTAGCTGACGCCCGGCACGAACGACCAGGCGGCGGCCAGGTCGGGAAAGTCGGCGGCGAGGCCTTGCTGGCAGGCGGCGAGCAGCGCGACGCCCTCGGCCGTCGACACGTGGCCGGCGGTGAAGTCCTGCATCGTGCTGCCGTCGATCGTCACCAGGTTGCACCGCACGGCCCAGTCATCCGGTCCCAGGGCGATGCCCTGGGCGGCCGCCTCGAGCGGCGCCCGGCCGGTGAAGAACGTCAGCGGGTCGTAGCCCATAAGGCTCATGCAGGCGACCTCCGAGCCCGGCGGCAGCGAGTCGGGCACGTGGTTGGTCAGGCCCACGCGGCCCCGGGCGGCGAGCGCATCGAGCGCGGGCGTGCGCGCGGCCTGGAAGGGCGTGCGGCCGCCGAGGGCGTCTTGCGGGGCGTCGGCCGCCCCGTCGGGAATCACGATCACGTACTTCATGCGGTCGCGGTGCCTGCGGCGGGGTTCGTCAGTCGTCGAGCACGCCCAGGCAGATCGTGCCGCCGGAGACGACGTCGGAGGCGTCGATGTGGGCCACCGCCTTGGCCACGGCCGACGTGCCGCAGGCGTGGGTCATGATCACCAGGGGCACGCCCTCGTGGTCGGCGGGGTCGCGCTGGATCACGGAGGCGATCGAGATCCCGTGCTCGCCGAGAATGCCCGTGATCCTCGACAGCGCCCCGGGGCGGTCGTCGACCCGGGCGCGGAGAAAGTGCTTCTGCACCATGCCGGCCCCCTCGATCCGCGAAGCCGGGCTGTCGGCGTCGAGCACGCCCGTCGTGCGGAAGGTGATGGCCGCGCGGCCCACGACCGTGTCGATGATGTCGGCGACCACCGCGGAGGCGGTCGGCATCTGGCCGGCGCCAAGGCCGTGGAAGAACATCGGGCCGACCGCGTCGCCGACGATGCTGACGGCGTTGAACGCCCCGCGGGTCTCCGCGAGCGGCGTGCCCGCCTTGACCAGGGCCGGTGCGACCCGCATGGCGATCCGCCCGTCGCTGCGGCTGGCGATCGCCACCAGGCGGATGCGGTAGCCGAGGTCGGCCGCCGACGACATCAACTCGGCGTCGACGCCCTCGACGCCCGTCCGCGGGATCTCGCCCCACGGCACCCAGACGCCGAAGGCGAGGTGCGCGAGGATGGCGAGCTTCTGGGTGGCGTCGGTGCCGTCGACGTCCATCGCCGGGTCGGCCTCGGCGAAGCCCTTGGCCTGGGCGAGTTTCAGGACGTCGGCGTAGTCGGCCCCCTCCTCCTCCATCGTGGAGAGGATGAAGTTGCTCGTGCCGTTGAGGATGCCGCGGATGCTCTCGATGCGGTTGGCGGCCAGGCATTCGCCGATGGCCGCGACGATCGGGATCCCACCGGCGACGGCGGCCTCGAAGGCGATCGAGCGTCCCTTCCGCCTGGCCAGGTCGAAGAGTTCGGGGCCGTGCTCCGCCAGCAGCGCCTTGTTGGCCGTGACCACGTCCTTGCCGTTCTCCAGGAGGTCGATCATCATCGACCGGGCGGGTTCGAGGCCGCCGACGAGCAGGGCTGCGACCGAGATCGACGGATCCCGGGAGACCGTGCGGATGTCGGTGGAGACGCGGTCCGGCGCGAGCCTCAGGCCGCGGTCGCGGCCCACGTCGCGGCAGACGGCCCGTTCGACCACGATCGGCCGACCGGCGTGACGCGTGATGTGGTCGGCCGACTCCACGAGCAGCCGGACGACCCCCGAGCCGACGGTGCCCAGGCCGACGACGCCGACGCGGACGGGTTCGAGCTGGGGCATGACGGAGGCTCCGGAACGGGTGCTGCCGGAACCGCGGCTCCGCGGCTCGACAAACCTGCGATCCTAATGAGCCTAGGCCGCACCGGAAAGCACGCCCATGCACCGCAGCCAAGCCGCCGCGGGACGGTCGTATCGATTCTGCGGGCGACTGGCCGGCCGTCGGGGGCGAGCTATCGCCGCCGACGCTGGAAGGTCGCTCCGGCCATCGCCGCCAGGGCCAGGACCGTCGTCGCCACGGCAGGCGGCTCGGGGACGGCCGCCGCGATGCCGGGGCCCGAGTTGTAGCTGCCGGCACCGTAGAGGCCGCTCGCCGAGAAATCGGCCACGTCCTGAATGTCGACCACTCCGTCGTAGTTGAAGTCGCCGTCCATCCAGGTGGCCGGCTCTCCGGTGCCGAACTTGCCGGATGACACGAAGTTGGAGACGTCGAGAATGTCGACCACCCAGTCGAGATTCGTGTCGCCCTGGGCGGCGTAGGCCACCGTCTTCGATCCGTCGCCGTTGTCCATCCAGCCCACCGCCCGGAGCTCGAAGGCCGTCACCTGCGCGGCAGTGACGGTCGACGTGATGCCGCTGGTGCCGTCCCAGGTGCCGCCGTTGCGGCCCACGACGAGCGCGGCCACCAGGTCGGCGACGGACAGACCGCTCACGAACGACAGGGAACTGTTGGTGACGTCGACGAGGCCGCCACTCGAAAGTTCGAGGCCGGCGACGCTCGTCGTGATCCGCGACCCGAGCTGCGCAGTCCCTCCGCCCAGCACGGCCAGCGTCGCGGCCGACAGGGCCGAGGCGTTGGTCAGCCGGACCGAGCCGGCCTCGACGGTGAGCGGGGCCGCCAGCGGATTCGCCTGGTCGAGCACGAGCACGCCGGCCCCCGTCTTGGTCACGGGCGTGGACCCGGCGAGCGACGGATAGCCGGCCGCGGTCTGGGTCTGGGTGCCACTGGGTACGTTGATCGTGATCGACGATCCGGCGGGCGAGAACACCAGGTTCAGGTCGTTGCCCGCCTGGGCGACGCGGAACGAACCCCCCTGGAGGTCGTTGGTGAAGCCCGCCGTGCCGTTGGTGGCGCTGGTGTTGATCGTGAACTTGCTCGACGCGAAGCCGCTGATGCCGGCGGTGGTGGTGAGCAGGGTGTAGGTGGACGACACCAGCGGATCGAAGCCGGCGGCGGGGCCGGTCGACCCGTTGGGGACCACGCTCCAGAGGTTGATCTTGAAGGTGCTCGTCGCCGACGCGGTGATCGAGAGCGACCCGAGCACGCTGACGAGGTCGTATGAGCCGGTCTGGCCGGCAGGCAGCGAGAGGTCGTCGGCCTGCCAGTTGTAGTTGCCCCCCCCGCCGAAGGTGAGCGATCCCGACATCGTGATCGTGCCGCGACCGACGCCCGGCGAGAGCGTGGCGCCTCCGCCGAGGGACGTGGTCCCGAGGACGGTGCCACCGCCCGTCAGGGTCTGCGTGCCGGGCACGGAGTAGCCCCCCGCCACGCCCGACACGTCGAACACGCCGCCGCTGGTCCCGGTCGACACCCGCACCGATCCCGCCACGGCCGCTGCATTGGCGATCGCCAGCGTGCCGCTGGAGAGGATGCCGGTCGCACCCGTGTACGTGCTCGTTCCCGTGAGCGTGGTGCGGCCGCCACCCGTGACGTAGAGGGCACCCGTGCCGGAGATCGCGCCCGCGAACGAGTGCGCGTCGGAACGGTTGAACTCCAGTTCCGCGCTGTTGACGATGCCCGAGGCCGTGATCGCCCCGCTCGTGCCGCCGTTGCCCACCTGGAGCACGCCCCGCGAGATCGTGATCGGCCCGCCGGCCGCCGTGCCCGTCACCCGGAGGCTGCCCGGGCCCGACTTCGTGAACCCGCTGGCGGCCGACAGGGTGGTCACGATCGAGGGCGCGATGCTCGGGCCCACGTAGACGTCGTTGGCCGCGGCGGACGTGCCCGTGAGCGTGACGGTGCCGGGACCCTCGAGAAAGATGCCCGACGCGTCGAAGGCGATGCCCTGGGCGACCGACACGCCGCCCGCCGCGACGGCGACGGTGCCGCCGGTGCCCGAAAAGACGGCCCGTCGCGAGGCATTCCAGGCGCCGATCGAGGTCCCGGATGAAGCCCAGTTGGAACCCGCGGTGGACCAGGTGCCCGAGCCTCCGAGCGTCGTCGCGCTGCCGGCCCCCGACCAGAACTGGGCCACGTTGCCGAAGGCCGCGGTTGTGATCGGCCCCATGTTGAGATACACCTCGGTGCCGGGCGGGTTCGGATACCGCGGAATCACGAGCTGCCGAATCGCCGCACTGGTGTTCGATACCGAGATCCCGAAGAAGTTCGGCGCCGCGCCCGTGCTCGTCGCGACGCTGCCAGTGACGATCGGCACGGTCGCACTCGAGCCGTCGTAGAAGTTCACGACGACCGGAAACGGAAAGTCCTGTGGAGCCCCGAAGAAGTCGGTGAAGAAGAACGTCGCCCCCACCTGGCGGACGTTGTTGCTGTTGAAGTCGACGTACAGCGGCTGGCTGAACTGGAAGTTGCCGATGCCGGGCACGGAGCCGCCGTAGTAGTTGTCGAAGAACATCCCGGTCGGCACGTACGCCGCATACGACGCATAGGGCGCGCCGAGGACATACCGCTGCGCCGGGATCGGGTTCGAGAAGTCGGCAGCGGGCAGACCGGGGTAGGAGTTCGTGGCACCGCCGGCCGGCAGGGCGGCATTGAAGGTCGACTGGCTCGTGTACGTGGTGACCTGGCCGGACGCCACCGCGGCCCAGGCCATGAAGCCGACCCAAGCAGCTGCTCCTGCGAGGGTTCGCGAACCAAAACCCCTCGCCGACACGAATCCAGACTCAGACGAGTCCATAACGATGCCCCTTGGTGACGTCGCCGCTCGTGGGAAGGCACAGCGCCCCCCTGCACGCTCGACGACTCGCTTCCGCCACCCGCCTCGTCCGTCAAAAACGTCCGTCAGAGAACTGTCGTGCCGTCAACCTCCGGCAGCCTTTTCGCTTGCCGCGCCCGGGCGATCATGCCCGCCGCCGCCGTTGGAGCGTCACGCCGGCCATCGCCGCCATGGCCAGGGCCGTTGCGGCCAGCGAGGACGGCTCTGGCACGGCTGCCACGGACATGTTCGAGACATTGAGATAACCCGTGACATTATTATTTACCACGGTCATCGTCGTCAGCGGGGCATCCGTGATGGTGATCCCAGCGAAGCCGAAGGCACCGGTCGTGGTGCTCGGCACGGAGACGGACGACCCGTCACTGAAGTTCACCGTCACGTTCCCGGCAAGTCGGTTGCCATTGATGTCCGAAATCCAGATGTCAGCCCCGGCAGAAGCGACGTTGCCGGTGTTGAAGGTGACGACCATGTCTTGGGACCGATTCCAGTTTCCGACGGCCTTGAAGCCGGCATCCGGGAAAACCCCCAGTCCGGACGTCGGCGCCGTGATCGTGTACCCGACCGTGGGAATGCCACCCGTGCCGGTGACACTCGTCACGGGGGAGCTAGGAGAGTCGGGCACGCCGACGAAGTCATTGAAGTAATATCCCGCTGGCAGCGAAGACTGGAAGGAGCTGCTGCTCGTGTACGTGGTGGTGGCCGCCTGTGCAGCCGTGGCACACAGGCCCAGCGACGCGGCGACGAAGAAGCCTGCAACGGCGAGCGGACGGAAGCGGGTCATTGAAAAACTCCTCAGTGCGATGGTGTGCCGGGGTGTGGAGCGGCGTCATCCCGAGGTCTTACTGTCTGTCTTCGTGCCCCACCTGTGCAATCGCCGTGCCGAGATTCCCTCTAATTGGGGGATTCGCCCCAAGTCGTTTGTGCAGCAAGGTTTGCGGATTGTCTCCGAGGACTCGCCTTGTGGGAGTCGTTTCGCCATCAGTGCGAAACCCTTCGCAGTTCCTGGGAAATCGTTTGGGCGTAACTCGCAAATCTCGCCTGTCTCGGGCGACGGAACGATCGTTTCGGCCGTATTTTCTGGTGCGGAAGCCACTGCCAGCATGCAGTGACAGCAGATGAAAAGGTGTTGGGCCTCGGAGAATGGAAGGGTGTCTGAAAACCAACCCATCCTCACGGAGGCCCAACGCCATGATCGTCTTACAAGAACGCGCTTTTCTCAACGCCCAAGCACGGCTCGAAAAAATCCGCCGTTATGTGGAGGAGGCGGCAGATTCCGGGGAACGCATTGACCGGGTCGAACGGGAGCTGTTGGCCCAGTTTTTGGGTCTTCAGCAGAATTTGTGGGTAGAAAGCCTGTGTTTCTGCGCGGGGCTCTGCCCCGGACCCCGAGGTTTATGAGCCATGGCACAGGCATCAGCCTGAGTCTGTCGGCGTGAGGCTGATGCTTC
>Ga0194129_10005766_pt1 | contig 15576 bp, 19 predicted proteins | sample TA2KigCa35mmetaG_FD_150862 | JGI IMG/M metagenome (GOLD analysis project Ga0194129, IMG submission 150862) | Freshwater microbial communities from Lake Tanganyika, Tanzania - TA2015038 Kigoma Deep Cast 35m | ecosystem: Environmental > Aquatic > Freshwater > Lake | place: Tanzania: Lake... | reverse complement strand
CTTCCGTCTCTCCCACTACAGCGATTCTGCTAAAACAAAGGCTGGCTGTCCAGTGCTTTTTCCGCCTGGCAGCCGACAGTGTCTAGACTCGTGTCTCACGGAAGGGGACAAGCCCAGCGGGTCCCGATGCGTCTTAGTTTGGTGGGTTGCTTTTGTGTGTTGTTGCTGCTTGTTTCGTGCGGCCCCTCAGGCCCAAGTGAGTATGCGTTTTTGTCGCCGTCCAAGAAGAACATGGCTGAGGTGTATTTGGCCCCAAATGCTCCGGATGGGTTGATCCGCGTGAAGTCTCTGGTGACGATGAAGGTAGTTGCAGAAATACAGCTCAGGATTCCTGAGATCGCCTATGGCCGGCCGTGGGCCGGCTGGAGCAAAAATGAGAAACATGTCTCAGTATTGATCTGCAACGCTGATTCGCCTCCTCTAATCCATCGATTGTCTCTTTCGTCCGCAAGCGAGAAGAGCATGGTTCAAGAGCAGGCGAGCATAGTGGAAGCAGATTCGAATTTGATTCTCTCGCTCAAGAAATTGCAGTCCAGTAATTCATGGCAGAGAGTGAGAGAGATCGACGATGTGTTGGACTTTTACTGCACTGGATTTGCAGGTGAGAGTATGAACCAATACCTCGATTCCAAAAGGCAACGATTCACGATTCCCTAGCGTTCGAATTTGAGGGTGGCGGCTCCGGCGGCGCCATTGTAGTACAGCTCGAGGTTGTGGATGGATTCGTCTTTGCCGCGGTAGGGGAAGAAGACGAGGCCGGCGACAGGGAGGACACGCTCGCCTTCGGGGATGGCGGCGCGCTTGACCTTCTGTTCCATTGCTCGACGACGCTCGAAGGGCATCTTGGGCGTGGCAGGGGGTGGGTCGCCAGGTTGTCGCTTGCTCTTGTCGTCTTCAACCTTTGGGGGTTGCCATTCGGGGTCGGAGAGGCCGCGAAGTGCCGCACCGTTGGGCTGGCCGGGGATGGGCATCTTGCGGTCGTTGATCTTGAGGGAGAAATCGGAGAACGCAATCGTGAGTTTCGAGTTGGCGGGGCCGTAGAAGGCTACTTCCACAGCAACGTAATCTTCGCTGGTGAAGGTGCCGGCGGGGGTGGGGACCGCATGAGCAACGAAGTCGGCCGCGATGGTGTAGTCCCCGGCTTTGGCTTGTGCCTGGTAGTCGATGGGGCCCGAGCGGGCGGAGATGTGTTCGCCCTCAACCGGCGGTGTGGTTTGTGCGGTGGCGGCAAGCGCGCCCACAATCGTGGTGGTCAAAAATGCTCTGCGATTTTGCATCCAAGCCTCAAGTTAACACACCGCCGATCCTGATTCCGAGTGTGTGACACTTCGATTATCGGGGGCACAATGGAGCAAAAATTCTCGTTGATGATTGAAGGTGACGAAGGGGGCTTTAGCGCTTACGTGCCAGAGTTGCCGACGATTCTTGTGACAGGGCGTACGCTGTGTGAACTGTTGTCGCGGGCGGCGGAGGCGATCGGGATTTATCGGGATACGATTGAGCGGAACCCGAGCTCGGCCTCGACCCAGCTAGAGGAGTTTGATGAGTAGATACGAGATCATTTTGCACTGGAGTGACGAGGACCAGCGCTTCATTGCCGAGGTGCCTGAGCTTGCCGGCTGCGCGGCGGATGGGGCGACGCGGCAGGAGGCGTTGGAGAATGTCGAGGTTGTGATCGAGGAGTGGCTGGAGACGGCGAAGGAACTTGGGCGGCTTTAGTTTGGGTTGATGCTCGACTAGCGGCGGGTGAGGAAGTGGTTGGCGGCTTCGATGCCGCGGTATTGGGCTTCCTCGAAAATTGAGATGCCGCTTAGGTCGGAGTTGGCGAAGTGGAGGCCGGGTTGGGGTTTCAAATACTGCTGCCTGGAGGGCGAGGCCAGGAAGCCGGGCGTGGGGCGGACCATGGCGTGGCCGTTGCGGAAGATGTCGATGTGGGTGACGCAGTCCGCCAGATCGGGGTGGGCCTTGGTGAGGTCGGCGAGGCAGAGGTCGCGCCAGTGTTCCCAGGGTTTTGAGATGAGGGTTTTTCTTGCGGCGTCGGGTGTTTGCTCGGCGATGGCGTAGTACCAGGTCCAGACGCTTTTGTCCCGATGCATCGCAACGCTTTGATGGGTGGCGACGACGTAGCCGAGCGATTGCGAGCCATAAATGACGTTATCCCAGGCGAGCTCGGCCGTGTTGGATCGTTTGGGGGGACGGTCCAGCGTGAGGTTCGCCGTGACCCAGGGCGAGTAGGTGAAGGCGGTGGCTTTGGGTTGGCCTTCGATGATGTAGCTGGCGAGGAAGCTGGGGGCGGCCCAGATGATGGATGGAGTGTCGTAGTCGCAGTTGGGCGTGCGGACGCGCCACTGCTTGCCGTTGCGCTCGATGCGGTAGACGGGGGAATTTGGTTGGACTTGGCTCGAGGCTTTTTGGCGGAAGTGGTTCAGGATGAAGCCGTTGCCTTCGGGCCAGCAGAAGGGGCCTTTGTCGTCGTGGTCGCGGCCAGCAAAGTAGTGGAGGCCGGCCCAGGCGCTGGTGTCGTTGAGCGAACAGCCGTAGTCGTCGCGCGTTGAGTAGTCGAGATACCAGAGGAGCTCGGGTGCGTCGAATTTGTTGGCCTTGAGCCAGTCGGGGAAGGGTTGGGCTTCGAGCTTTGCATCGACTTGGCCGTAGGCGTGGGGGATGGCCCACTTGCCGGTTTGATGCATCTGGCCGATGAGTTCGTCAAAGCGTTTGAATTGTTCGCGACCCTTGGGGGAGAGACCGACTTCGGGCTCGAGGCCATACTGCCAGCGGCCGTGGATAAAGAGGCGTTCTTGCGGGGAGTGGCAGAGGTGGCGCTCGTTGAGTTCGCCATCGACCAGGAGGCCGAGCTCTTCGAAGAGTTCGCGAACCAGCGGAGACTTCTTGTTGGGGATGGGGACGTAGTGGGCTCCCCAAGGGTAGGCCGAGACTTCGTTCTGGCCGTAACGGGAGTTGCCGCCAGGTTCAGATTCCATCTCAAGGAGGACGAAATCGCGCATGCCTTTTTTGAGCAGCCACCATGCCGCGGAGAGGCCGGCCATGCCGCCGCCGACGATCACGAGCGGTGTCTTGCGTTGTTGCTTGGCGGCGGGGAAGGGGTTGCGATCGCGGAGCTTGTGGCCAAGCGGGAAAGCATCGAGCACGAAGCCGCCCGCGATGAGTGGGCGGGCCTTGCGGCCAAGCTGCAGGAAGGGGGCGGCGATGAGGTTGCGGCGGTTCATCGTGTGTAGTGGTAGGTGGCTGCTGCGGCAGCGACGCAGAGGAGCGCCGAGGCCAGGACATATGCTGCAGCCATCGCGGGGCGGCCTTGCTCAAGAAGCGTAACGACTTCGAGTGAGAACGTGGAGAAGGTGGTGTAGCCGCCGCAGAAGCCGGTGATCCAAAGCCAGCGTGTGTCGCCCGTCAGTCGGTGGGACAGGTAGCCGATGAGCGCGCCGCCAGTGAGATTGACGACGAAGGTTTGCCAGGGGAAGGGTAGAGGCAACGACACAGAGAGGGCGTAGCGAGCTACTCCTCCCAGAGCTGCGCCGAGACCGATCAGGGCGTACTTCATGAGCGCGTGAGGGGCGTGATGACGAGCTTGCGGAATTCGACGATGCCGTGATCGCCCTGCAGAGCGATGGGGCCGGGCATCTCTTCCGCGCCATCGAAGGCCATGGCCGTGAAGCCCTCGACTTCTTTGTGGTCGATGACGACTTTGCCGTTCAGGGTGACGGTGAGAGTGCGGCCGACGAGGCGAATGTCGATCGTTTGCCATTCACCGGGAGGGTTGGTGGCGTCTGCGGTGGGGGCGATGCGGGAGTAGAGAGCGCCAAGAGAGTGACCGCTGGGCGCCTGGCCGTGGGTGTCCTGGATTTGAACTTCGTAGCGGCCGCGGAGGCCGAGGCCGGAGTTGGAGCCTTTCTCGTATTTGAATTCCGCGTGGAGTTCGAAGTTCCAATACTTCTCGGCGGTCTTGATGTCGCTGGCCTTGGATTTGTTTTTGAGGATGCCGTTTTCGAGGGTCCATTCCATGGGGCGGCCCGGGAAGGTGGGGATCCAGCCGTCGAGGCTGCGCATGAGGTCTTCGGGTTTGCCTGGCTTCCAGGAGGAGTTGTCTTTGTCGCGGATGAGCGGGGCGCGGACGCCGCGGAAGGTAAGGGTAGGGTTGCCGTCGACGGTTTGCTGGCCGGTGAGAGAGTCTTTGTTGAGGGTGGCGAGCCATGTGAGTTTTTTGCCGGCACGCTCGAAGGTCCATTTCAGTTGCTTGCCGTCGATGGCGATGGCGGGGATTGGGTCCATTTGACCGCCGGGGGCGCCGACGAAGCGGCCGGCGATGCTGGGGGTGCCGGCTCCGGTGACCTCAAGCCACCAGACGCGGCCGCGGGGTTCCTTGTCGACCATCAGGTTCCAGCGGCCATTGAAATCCTTGTCGGCGGCGAAGGCGAAAGAGGCCGTGAGGCCGAGGAATAACAGAAACTTCTTCACGGTTGCTATTATCTAAAATGTAGTGCGACTTCTGCGAATCATTTCGCTGTTCTCGATTGTGCTGCTGCTGGTCAGCGTGCAGTGCAGGGCGACGTGCGTCGTGAAGCCAGATGTGCAAGCGACCAAGCAATGCCCGCTGCATAAGCAGAAAGCACCCGATACCAATCAGTGCACTCACGCCCCGCAATGGGACGTGGATGACGCCAAGCAGTTTGTGGCGCCTCTCGATGCGCCGCAGATGCCGGTGCTCAACACCGTTGTCTTTGTGGCTGTGGTGAATGCGCCGGTTGCGCCCTTGCAACTGGTGAAGCCTCCGCTGATCTTGCGGATCTGAGTAGTTCCCTCCCTAACTAAACCCCCATAAAAATTTAGACCTTTAGGAGAACTGCGATGATTCGTGTTCTGATGCTCCTGCTTGGACTGGCACAGTCGGCCAAGTTTGGAAAATATGATGTGACCCTGCGTCTGCCCGCCGATGGATTGTTTTCGGGCGAGGAGATGCAAATTGAGTTTCGAGTGGTGGATACAACGAAAGAAGATCCGCTGATGGGCTTTGAGCCCGTGGTGCGGGCGAAGATCCAGAGTGCGATCGATATGCCCTCGATGGCGGGGATGAGGGTGATTCGGGAGACCTCGCATCCCGAGGGAGTGCCTGGGGATTATGGGTTGCACCCAACGTTTGTGCATGGCGGCGAGTATCGATTGAAGCTCGCGATTGCGCCGGTGGGTGATGCGCCGTTTGAGGCAGAGTTCTTATTGAAGGTGGGCGATCCGCGACCGAACCGGCCGAAGCAGCCGAACCCTTACCGGATGAAGTTTGACAATGGCGAGATTCGGATCGAGGGCAAGGAGGGACAGGTTCGCGAGTTTGACACCGTGCATGAGAAGAAGCTGCACTTCATCGTGGTGAGCAAGGACCTGAACTACTTTGCGCATCTGCATCCGGAACCGCAGGCGAACGGGACGTTCAAAGTGAAGGAGACGTTGCCTGGTGGGGAGTTGCGGCTGTTTGCCGACTTTGCGCCGCAGGGCAAGGGCGGGCAGGTGGTGATGCTGCCGCGGAAGGGATCGGGCAAGGCGCCGGTGGCGGAGGACACTTTTGTGGGTGAGGCGAAGATGGAAGGCTCGCTGGTGGCTGGGCGCACGACGCAGTTGACGATGACGAGCGCGATTCCGGTGAGTGAGATGGAGCCCTATCTGGGGGCGCAGGCGCACCTGATTATGATCCACGAAGACGCCGAGACGTTTGTACATTCGCATCCGCTCGATGATCCGGCGAAGCTGATCTTCATGGCGCGGCCACCGAAGCCGGGGCGTTATAAGGGCTGGGTGGAACTGCAGCACAAGGGCAAGCTGATGCGGAAGAGCTTTTCGCTGGAGGCGGGCAATGCGAATCGTTAGTTTGTTGATGGCGGCGGTGTTGCTGGGGCACGAGGGAAACCTTGTGAATCGCAAGCCGAGCGCGGCGGATCCGCAGATCAAGCTGGCGCGCAAGAAGCTCTCGCTTTTGAAGCGGGGGAAGTATGTGTGCTGCAAGCGGACGAGTTGCGACTTGTGCGCAATGCGTTATGGGAAGTGCGAGTGCGCGTTGAATTTGAAGCAGCACAAGCAGGTGTGCGGGCAGTGCCTGCCTGCGCAACGTGGAAGTGGCGTGACCTTGCGAAAGCCGACGGCGGCGGTGCCGCCGAGCAAGGAAACGCAAGAGGTGGCGAAGCTGTTGCTTGAGGCGAAGCGGACGCTGGTGAAAGAGAAGCGTTACGCCTGCTGTAAGCGGGGCGGCTGCGATGAATGCACGTTCGAGGCGGATTGCCCGTGCGGCAAGGACCTCGCCGCCAAAGGCGAGAAGGGCGTGTGCGGGAGCTGCTACGACGGCTGGCATGCGGGCGAGGGGAGCTTTCGCAATATCGATGTGGCGGAGGTGAAGCTGGCCGAGATGCCGGGCATGACGATGCCGTATGTGTCGGGCACGGCGCAGATTCCGGATCAGGCACCGATGTACATGACAGAGGTGCGCAAGAAGGATTGGACGTTCATGACGATGGGGCAACTAAATGTCGTCTCAAGCCAGCAAAGCGGCCCGAGAGGCGGAGACAAGGTGTTTGCGGGCAACTGGTTCATGCCAATGGCGAGCCGGAAGGTCGGCATTGGTACTTTGACGCTGCGCGGCATGTTCAGCCTGGAGCCGGCGACGGTAACGCAGGGCCGGTATCCGTTGTTGTTCCAGGAAGGGGAGACCTACCGGGGGCAGCCGATTCGGGATGGGCAGCATCCGCATAATGCGTTCATGGAGATCGCGGCGCTGTATCAGATCCCGGTGTCGGACCGGGTGAGCGTGTATTTCTATGGGGGACCTCGTGGAGAGCCGGCGCTGGGGCCGGTGCCGTATCCGCACCGGTTGTCAGCAAGCGAGAACCCGATGGCGGCACTTGGGCATCACTATCAGGACTCGACGCACATCGCAAACAATGTGGTGACGAGCGGCGTGACGGTGGGGCGGGTGACGCTGGAGGCGAGTGGCTTTTTGGGCCGCGAGCCGGGCGAAGCGAGGTGGAGCCTGGAGAAGGGCGCGATCGATTCGGTGTCAGGCCGAGCGACGGTGAAGCTGACAGGCCGGTCGATGGTGCAGTATTCGCAAGGGCACATCAATCAGGTGGCCGAGAGGAAGAGCCTGAGCTATACCTATGTGCGTCCGCATGCCGGTGGATATTGGGCGAGCTCGCTGATTTACGGGCACAATGTGGAGCCGAAGCATACGGCGAATTCGTTCCTGGCGGAATCGACGGCCTTGCTGAGGAACAAGCACTGGTTGTGGGGCCGAATCGAGTACGTGGATCGCGACAGCTTTCACGGCAAGGTGACGGCGACGACGATTGGGTATGGAAGAGAGTTGAAGAGTCCGGCGAAGTGGTTGTCGATGTCGCTGGGCGGGCAGTTCAACTTCTTTGGAGTTCCGCCGGAGGCGCGGCCGCTTTATGGAAGCTCGCCGGTGGGAGCGCAGGTGAATTTGCGGATGCGGCTAAAGAGCAGTCGCATGACGTTTTAGGATCTGCGGGAGGTTGACAGAGAAGGCGCTGCGAGGGACGACACTATCGCAGCCGGCGTCGACGGCGGCTTGTTTGCGCTCGCCGTCGACGTGCGAGATAAAGCCGAGGAGGCTGACTTTTTTGAGGTCGTCGTCTTTCTTGAAAGCCTTGATGAGTTTGAGGATTTCGATCTTGTTGTGATTGAGATCGAGGAGGACCAAGGAAGGGTTGGAGCGGCCTTTTTCGAGGGCTTCGGCCTGGGTCTTGGCGTACTCCACGGTGACGCCGCTCTGGCGGGCGGCGGCATCGATCTTGACAGCAAACATGAGGTCGTCGACGACCGCGAGAACTTTGCGCACACTATTGGATGACATATAGAGAAACGGGGAGAATTCCTATTCTCGCATCGCGGGGACTGGGTGGGGAGAGGGTTATCTCTTTGCGTTGGTGAAGATGGCGCCGGTGGTGTCGGCGCCTTCGAATTCTGCGTCGCGAAGGTCCGCGCCAGTGAAGTCGGCGTTGCGGAGGTCTGCATGGTTGAAGTTGGCCTCGCGACAATCGGCACCCCGGAAGTTGGCCCGTACGAGTAAGCAGCGGCTGAATATGGTGTGTTGGCAGATGGCTCCTTCGAAGATGGCGTCTGTAAGGTCCGCGCCGCCGGAGGAGGGGTCGAGCAGGTGCTTGGGCTTGCTGGGGCGATTGCGACCACCCATGCCGTGAAATGAGACCCAGGAGATGTCGGTTTCGCGGAAGCTGGCGTTGCGGAAAGTTGAACTGTCAAGCCAGCGGACGTTTCGCAGGAAGGCACGGTGAAAGATGGCATGAGAGAGATCAGAATGGCCCAGATCGGCACTCTTGAGATTCGCGTCGGTGAAATCGGCATATCGGAGGTTGGAATCTCGCATGTGTACTTCGTTGAGATTGGCGTGGCGGAAGTTGGCGTATGGCAGAAAGGACTCATCCATGAACTCTTCCGTGAAGACCTTGCGTTCGAAGTCCGTCGGGTTGCGGCGGTGCATTGCGGTGCGGAGGCCGTAGGTGTCGAGGAGGTAGTAATACCGTGCTACGGGGACTGCAATGGTAAGAAGTACCAAAGCCACAACGGAGAAAACGATGTATTGAGTCACGAGTGCTTGTATCCTCTTGTAGAGCGACACCAAGGAAAGGATTGAATCATGAAGCGGCCTATTCTCAGCATTTTGTCTTTAGTGATTCCAGTGATTGCCAGCGCTGTTGGGTACTACGGAGTAAAGAATGTTAAGGGCGCGACGAATCTCGGCGAAGCCATTGGGGGTTTTCTGGCTTGGGTGATCGTGGTTGTGCTTGCTGGAATTGTCGGCGAGGTGTTGGCCATTGCGGGGCTGATTCGGGGGGAGCGTTTGGTCTGGTTGGGCGTGTTGGTGAATGCGGCGCTGGTATTTTGGGTTATCTAGTTTACGGTGAATGTGAATGCGAAATAGATTGATTCTGCTGCTGATGATTGGGATTGCCGGATTTGGGCAGGTGCGCGAGGAGTATCGCGCGTTCTGGGCGGATACCTTTAATACGGCTCTCAACAATCGCGGAGATATTGTGAACGCCGTCAACATGGTGAAAGATGCCGGGGGGAATGCGATCTTTGCGCAGGTGCGTCGGCGTGGGGATACGTGGGCATTGAAGAGTTTGGAGAAGACGCCCGATTTTGTGGCGATTGAGCCGGGGTTTGACCCGCTTGAGGCACTAGTCTCGGAAGCCCATGCGAAAGGCATCGAGGTGCATGCGTTCGTGATTTTGGGGGCGATCTGGAATAAGAACCCTACTTTTGCTCCGACGGCGTCGCTGGGTGCGCCGCTCGATCCAAAGCATGTGTTCAACAAGCATGGCGGTTTTGACCGTGAGACGGGGCGGATTACGCCGGGGCCAGAGAATTGGCTGACGCGGACGCTGGTGCCGGATGGGACGGCGGGGATTACTTTTCAGGGCCACCGGTTTGGGTCGGAGTTTTGGCTCGATTTCGGGCATCCGGACGCGGCGGCCTACACGGTGGATGTGCTGATGGAGCTCGTGAAGAACTACGACATCGATGGGCTGCATCTGGACCGGATTCGGTTTCCAGAGTTTGCCGCGACGGGGCAGACGCCGCGGACAGGCGCGAGCATTGGTTATAACGCGGTGAGTGTCGAGCGGTTTCAGAAGAGATTTGGCGGCGGTGTGCCGGAGCCAGGAGACCCGGTGTGGGCGCAGTGGCGCCGGGATCAGGTGACGCAAGTGGTGCGACGGATCTATTTGAATGCGGTGGGATTGAAGCCGCGGTTGAAGGTGTCGGGGGCCTTTATTGTTTATGGGGATGGGCCTGCGGCTGATGCGGATTGGGTGAACTCGGAGGCGTATTGGCGCGTGTATCAGGATTGGCGTGCGTGGCTTGAGGAAGGGATCATCGATATCGCGATCCCGATGAATTACAAGCGGGAGCATGTGGCGCAGCAGGCCGGGTGGGCGGCGCGCTGGGATGAGTTTACGAAGCGGAATCAGTATGGGCGGATGAGTTTGATTGGGCTGGGTGTTTATTTGAATTCGATCGAAGGGACGTTGCGGCAGATGCGGCGGGCTGCGGCTTCTGGAGTGGGTGGCGTGGCACTGTATGCGCTCGCGAATGTCGATACAGCAGTGGCTGCGAATCCTCTGAGTCTGCCAGCTGGGCAGAATACGCCAGCGCGTGGGTATGCGGAGTTTCGGTTTGCGGTGAAGGATGCGAACTTTGCTTATGAGGATGGGCGGCTGTTTCCATTGCCCCTGTGGGGTGAAGAGGCGCGGGTGCGTTCGCTGCCTTGGAAGGAGCGGCCTGTGGCTGGGCATGTGATGGGGTTCGTGCCGGGGAGCGATGGGGCCGAGGTGGTGTTGGTTCGGTTGTTGACGGGCGATACGCGGAGGATCTTGACGGATGGCGGTGGGTTCTTTGGGGCGGTGGATCTCGCGCCAGGGCAGTATGAGGTGCGGACTTCGAAGGAGGGAGTTGTGACGAGGGAGGTTGTGAATGTTGAGGCGGGGTGGGTGACGAAGGTGGATTTGGTGGTGAGGTAGAGGGGTGTGTTGGACTACAATCGAGGCAGTGGCACGCAAAACATCCAAAGTGCTGCAGTACTCGGTTTTTTATGAGCAGGCCGCCGAGGGTGGATTTGTAGCGTCAGCGCCTGCACTCCCCGGATGCCACACGCAGGGCGAAACGATTGCTGAAGCTGAAGACAATATCAAAGAGGCGATTGCCTTGTACCTTGAGAGTCTGGTTGCTCACGGTGAACCCATTCCCGAGGAAGGCCCATCATTTCAGGGGCGCGTCAACGTTCCGATTCCAGCTTGACGAATGGCACGGCTGCCTTCTCTAACTGCCCGACAAGTAATCAAGCGCTAAAGCGCATTGGTTTTGTTGAGGACAGGCAGCGTGGAAGTCATTTGATGTTGATTCATCCAGAAACGCGAGCGCGTGCTGTGGTGCCCGTACACGCCGGTAAGTCCCTGAAAGAGCCCTTGCTGAGAGCTATTTTGCGAGATGCGAATGTTTCTGCTGAGGAGTTTCGGGCTCTGCTGTAATTCTCAAGAGTTGAGATGAAGTGGCTCTATCATCGGCTAGGTGTCTGGACCGAGTTTCTTTTGCGGAGAATTGAGCTCAGTTGCAAGAATTGCTGAGACGATCTTTTTGCAAAAGACCTGATCCACTTTTCCGGGCAGAGTGATAAGTTTATATGCAAGATGACACTGAGGCGGACGATTCTCCTGGCACCGATTGCCTGCTGTTTGGGCCAAAAGATGGAAGTGGTGAAGACGGGGTATCCGAAGCCGTTTGTGTATCCCATAGTGGCTTTGGATGGGACGGTGTTGTCGCGGGGGTGGCCTATCGCGCCTCGCGTTGGGGATAGCCAGGATCATACGTGGCATCGGGGGATCTGGTGGGGCCATGGGGATATCAACGGGCATGATTTCTGGCGAGAGCAAAAAGGGACGGGGACAATCCGTGTGGATCGGGCTGAGAAGGATACGCTACGCCAGAGCCTTGTGACCACAGCCGGAAATGTGATTGCGCGGCTCGTGACGCGGGTTCGGATTGGAGAGCATCAGGGGATGCGGCAGGTGGATGTGTCGCTTGAGTTGGAGGCTGTTGAAGCGTTGCGTTTTGGGGATACCGATGATGGCGGGTTCGGCGTTCGGTTGCGGGAAGAGTTTCGCGAGGATCGAGGTGCGAGGTTGGTGAACTCTGAAGGCGGCGTTGGGGCGAAGGCGATCTGGGGTAAGGCGGCAGCGTGGACGGACTACTCGGCCGTTGTGGAAGGCAAGAAGTATGGCGTGGCGATCTTGAGCCATCCGCAGAACCTGCGGCATCCGGCAGGGTGGCACGCGAGGAACTATGGCTTGAATTCTGCGAACCCATTTGCGGCGTCAAGTTTCGCATCAGAGAAGGGCGGGCAGCGGGGAGCGTATCTGCTGCCCCAAGGTAAGAAATTGCGGTTGCGGTACCGGGTGTTGATCCACGAGGGAGATGCTGTTGAGGCCGGCGTGGCGGCTCGCTATCAGGAGTATGCACGATGATCGAGAGACGCGTATTTATGGGTGGTTTGATGACGTCGCTTGCGGCGGCGAGTGACCGGGTTCGCGTGGCGATGATCGGCGTGCGCGGACGTGGGGCGGCGCTGACGGGAGATTTTCTTGAAGTGCCGGGGGTTGAGATTGCGGCGCTTGTCGATGTCGATTCGCGGGTGTTCGGTAAGGCAGCTTCGCGCGTGGAGGCGAAGACGGGAAAACGGCCTGCGCAGTTTGGGGATCTGCGGCGGGTGCTGGAAGACAAGACGATTGATGCGGTCGTAATTGCAACGCCGGATCACTGGCATGGGCCAGCGGCGATCCTGGCGGCCGAGGCGGGCAAGGATGTTTATGTAGAGAAGCCGTGTTCGCATAATCTCCGCGAGGGGCGGCTGATGGTGGAGGCCGCGGCGCGGCATAGGCGCGTGATGCAGGTGGGGACGCAGGCGCGATCGCGCGGGTCGGCCTGGAAGGCGATGGAGTGGATTCATGGCGGCCGCATTGGGAAGGTGCGGATGGCCAAGGCCTGGAATGTGCAGTTGCGCGATGACATTGGGAAGCATCGCGACGCGGCGGCTCCGAAGGAAGTGGATTACGACCTGTGGATGGGGCCGGCCGAGGCGATGGCGTTTCGGGAGAACCGGTTTCACTATTCGTGGCATTGGTGGTGGAACTTTGGGACCGGGGATATGGGCAATGATGGCGTGCATCAGATGGACATGGCGCGGTGGGCGCTGAAGGTGGATGCGCCGGTGAAGGTGTCTGGATGGGGGAAGAAGGTGTTCTTTGAGGATGACCAGCAGACGCCGGATTCGATGAACATCACGTTCGAATATGCGGGCGGTGAGGCAATGATTTTCGAGCAGCGGATCTGGACGCCGTATGGAATGGGCGATCAGGAGAATGGCGTTGCGGTGTATGGGAGCGAGGGGATGGTGGAGGTTGGACGGTGGGGCGGGAAGTGGGGCTTCAAGGTGTTTGATTCGAAGGGCAAATTGGTGACGGTGGAGCAGGCGGCAAACGATGAGAAGCATGCTGCCAATTTTGTGGAGTGCGTGAAGACGAGGAAGCGGCCCAATGCTTCGATTGAAATCGGGCATACGTCGACGCTGCATGCGCACCTGGGCAACATCGTTGCGAAAACGGGGAGAAATCTAGTGTTTGATCCCGTGCGAGAGAAGATTGAGCGAGACGTGGAGGCAAATGGGTTGTTGAGCCGGCGCTACAGGAAGCATTGGGCTGTGCCGAGGGGCGTCTGAGCTGATAGTTGACTTCTTACGGTGACACAAGCAGAGATAGCGGGCGATGCGGAGACTTGCTGAATGTTAAGTATCGTGGGGCTGGCGCTGATGCTGGCGCAACAGGAGCCGTGGGTGAGGCATACCATTGATGCTTCGCTGAAAGGCGCTGATGGCGTAAGGCTGAAGGATGTGAACGGGGACGGGTTGCCGGAGATTGCGGTGGGATGGGAAGAGGGCCGGACGGTGCGGGTATATCAGCATCCGCGGCAGAAGCAGGCGCGGAAGTTAGAGAAGTGGATCAAGACGACAGTAGGGCAAGTGTGCCATCCGGAAGATGCTGTGTTGGTGGATTTGGACCGGGATGGGGCGATGGATGTAGTCAGCGCTTGCGAAGACGGCCAACCGACGGGTGTGTATGTGCACTGGGGCCCGAACTGGAAGACCGAGCCGATCGGTGTGGCGAGCCCGAGGTTGCGTTGGATCTACACGCTTCCGATGCTTTTGTCGGGCGATCCTCGAACGCATATTCTCGCAGGCGGCAAGGCTGTTGGCGGAGAGTTGTTGTTGATGATCCCACCAGCGAATCCAAAGAAGGTGAGTGAATGGACGGGGAAGGTTTTGCAGCCTGTGGGGTGGGTGATGAGCTTGTTTACAAGCGACATGGATGGCGATGGAGACCAGGACATTCTGGTGAGTGACCGCAGGGGAGACAAGAGCGGGATCTATTGGCTGGAGGCACCGTATTGGGCGCGGATTCCGGTGGGGGCGGCGAAGGAGGAAGTGATGTTTATCGATCGCGCGGATCTGGATGGGGATGGGTTAGAGGATGTTGTGGCGGCGATTCGGCCAGAGAGCATTGTGTGGTTCAAGAGGCTAGATAAGACGGGTTTCAATTGGAAGCGGCAGTCGATCCCGTATCCGCAGAAGGCGGGGACGGCGAAGGCGGTGGCTGTGGGGGATTTGAATGGGGATGGGTTGAACGATATTGCGTTCACGTGTGAGAACGCATCAGGTGGCAAGGAGGGCGTGTGGTGGTTGGAGCAGGTGGAGGGAGGATTTTGGAAGGAGCACCGGGTGAGCGGGCCAGAGGGGATCAAGTTTGACCGGATCGAGTTACTCGATGTGGATGGGGACGGGGATCTGGATTTGATTACAACGGAGGAGCGGGCGCTGCTGGGTGTGGTTTGGTACGAGAACCCGAGCCGGAATTAGACGTGTGGCTTTTTGAAGTCGATGTCCTGTCAGGGTTCTTCCATTAGCCGGTTCACTTCGGCCATGGTAGTGATCGGGGCGTTGACGGTTCTGGGGATCAGGCGGATACCGTTGCAAGTTTCGACTGGGTGAGCTTGAGATAAAGCGATGCGTAGAAGGTGCGAGATGGCTTTGTCCGCGGACTGATTTCGTTGGGTGGCGAACTCCTTGACGGCTGCCAATAGATCGTCATCAAAGTCCAATGTCGTTCGCGTACTTCCAGCATCCCGCATCTGGTTGTAGATGCGGGATTGAGGTTGGTGGAGGTCAGGATTTTGCGGAGTTCCCCGCGGATTTGGCGACCAGTGTTCCTGTGGTGAATGCCAGTGCCACCGAGATGATGATCGTGGATTCCTTGACGCCGAAAAGGGAAGCCGCCCAGGCGGCTGCAAGCAGGAAAATCGCAAGGACCGCCAAGGTGACTATTCTCATGTTCATGATTCGTTTCTAACATCCATGCGAGGTGAAGGGAGCCAGGGAGGGATGAGGCGGCGCGGGCCTAAAAAGCCAGGCGGAGGGCGAACTGGACCTGACGAGCGGGGTTGAGGTTCGTCGAGGTGATGGTGCCGAAGCCGCTTGAGGAAGGGTTGGAGTTGGGGGCTGTCGAAGTTCGTCTTGTTGAGGGCATTGAAGGCCTCGGTGCGGAACTCGAGCTTGAAGTGTTCGGTGAGGCTGAACTCTTTATGGAGGCCGAGGTTCATGACGTCGATGCGGGGGCCGCGGACGATGTTGCGGCCGGCGTTGCCGAAGGGACGGCTGCGGTCGGTCGGAAGTTGAACTTTGGCTGGGTTGAGCCAGTTGTTTTCGTTGCGGCTGGCGGCGGGAGTGACAGGGTCGCCGATGATGTTGGGGCGGTAGTTGGGAGCGCCGGAAACCTGGAAGGCGGCGGCGGGACCATAGGTAAGGTTGACGGTGGTGCCGGAGGTGGCGAAGTTGATGACAGTGAGCCGCCAGCCGCCGATAGCGAGATCGGCTACCTTGTTCATGTTGGAACCCCACTTGCGGCCGCGACCGAAGGGGAGCTCGTAGAGAACGGT
>Ga0194129_10005758_pt1 | contig 15587 bp, 12 predicted proteins | sample TA2KigCa35mmetaG_FD_150862 | JGI IMG/M metagenome (GOLD analysis project Ga0194129, IMG submission 150862) | Freshwater microbial communities from Lake Tanganyika, Tanzania - TA2015038 Kigoma Deep Cast 35m | ecosystem: Environmental > Aquatic > Freshwater > Lake | place: Tanzania: Lake... | reverse complement strand
CGGCGTCGCGGGCGTCGTCGTCGCGGGCGTCGTCGTCGCGGGCGTCGTCGTCGCGGGCGTCGTCGTCGCGGGCGTCGTCGTCGCGGGCGTCGTCGCGGGCGTCGTCGCCGCGCGGGGCTGGTCGTCGGCGAGGGCGGCGCCGGCGAGGGTGAGGGCGACGACAGGCAGCAGGGCTTTCACAGGCGGGCCTCGATGAGGGCGGTGATGGCCGAGGGGTCCCAGCCGGTGGAGATGCGCAGGATCTGCATGGTGTCGACGTCGACGACCATGTTCATCGGCGTCAGCGCGCTGTCGTAGTAGCCGGCGAGCACGAAGTCGGGGTCGGCGACGACGTCGAACGACAGGGAGTGTTCGTCCTTCCACGCGCCGGCGAGGGCGGCGGTGGCGGGCTGGTAGTCGCGGTCCTCGAAGACGGCGACGAGCACCGCGAGGCCGGCTTCGCCGTGGGTGTCTTGCAGCTCCTGCAGCGCGCCTTGCTCCTCGATGCAGGCGGTGCACCAGCCGGCGGCGGTGCTCAGCAGCAGCAGCCGCCGCGTGGGGTCGGCGAAGACGTCGTCGAGGCCCAGCGCCGCGCCGTCGGGGTCGACGAACGACAGCGGCGCGATGACGTCGCCCTGGGCCGTGCCGTAGGGCGCCGCGGGGTAGGCCGTTCGATCCGACGGACCCTCGGGGCCGCCCCCGCCGCCGCAGCCCGCGCTCGCGGCGACGACGCCACACAAGACGCCAGCGCTGATGTCATGCCGGCGCGTCGTCGACGGGAAGCGGGTGCCGGGCCGCGCGGTGAACGACAACGGGGCGAAGGACACGCGAAGCATGGCCGGGACCCTACCAGCGGTGGCTGCCGCCGGACACGGCGCGCGCCGCGCGGACCGGAGCGGACGGGGCGCGGCGATGAAGGCCGAGAGATCGAGGCGCTCGCGTGGCGGCATTGTCGTCGCGGCGACGATCCACTACGTCGCCTGCTTCTTCCGGACGCCCCGAATCTTTCTGCCGCTGGAGCCCCGATGCGCGCGCCGACCTCGCCCCTCCTCCGTGTGCTGCCAGCGTCGACGGCGGCGCTCGCCGTCGCGTCGTGCATCATGCAGGTGCCGCCCGCCAACCGCCGCGACGACGCCCCCCCGGCGCCGTCGGAGCCGGCGTGCGTGTACCCGGACGCGACGGGCATCGAGGGCGTCGGCTCGATCCTGCCGCCGCTCACGTGGACGGTGGCGGTGGCTCCCGGCGGTCGCTTCACGACGCTGCAGATGGAGGACGTCTATTGCCGCCGGGCGCCGTTCGAGAACATCGAGACGGTGTTCTTCGTCCTCGTTGCCGAGTGGTGCCCCAACTGCCCGCAGTACGCCCGCGACGTCGGCGCGCGCGCGCCCGACCTCGAGGCCGAGAACGCCCTCGTCGTCTTCGTCGACCTGCAGGCCGCCGACCAGCAGACGCTGCCGTCGACGGAGAGCGCCGAGGGCTACGTGCTGCGCTACACCGATCAGGGCTGGCGCGTGGGCGAGGCCGACAACGCCGAGCCGGGCGCGCTGTACGAGGCCCCGATCTGGAGCGCGGTGCCCGGCTGCTTCGTCGTGCGCACGCGCGACATGCAGATCATCGCGAACCAGGAGGACAGCCAATACATCCTGCCCTTCGAGGACATCGCCGCCGACCCCGAGGCCGACTGGTCGAACCCGCCGCCGCCGTCGTTCCGACCCAACTGCGCCGCCGCCGACGAAGAGCCCGGCGAGCCCAACGACACCGCCGCCACCGCGACGCCGCTCGTCGCCGGCACGCCCGTCGAAGGCGGCATCTGCACCGCCGCCCCCGACTACTTCACCGTCGACATCGCCGGCGAGTGGCGCCTCGATCTGCTCTTCACCCACGCCGAGGGCGACCTCGACGTCTACGTCGTCGACCCGGTCACTGGCGACCCGATCCTTGAGAACAACCGCCCCGTCGGCAGCGAAGGCACCACCGACCGCGAGACCTTCACCCGCACCGGCCCGGCCATGATCGGCATCACCGGCTTCCAGGGCAGCAGCACGACGTACACGCTGACCGTCACCGCGCTGTCGACGCCGTCGCCGTGATGCCCGCCCGCCGCCTCGCTGTCTTCGCCGCCCCGATCGTTGCGGCAGCGACGCTGGCCACGGGCCCCTCGCTCGTCGTCGCCTGCGCCGACGGTGCCGGCGGCGACGTTGGCGATGGCGGCGCCGAGGGCGAGGGCGAGAGCGAGAGCCAGGCCGACGACCTCGGCCGCCCCGCCGACTGCCCGGCGTCGGCGGCGTGGGTGACCGCGGTGACCGGCCGCGTCGTCGACGAGGCCGGCGCCCCCGCCGCCGACGCCGTCGTGCAGCTGTGCGTGCGCACCCACGCCGGGCGGCTCTTGTGCCTGCGCCCGGCGGCCGCCGGCGGCGACGGCGCCTTCGCCTACGACGTCGCCGAAAACGCCCGCTGCATGGAGCGCGCGACCGCCCGCGCCGTCCTGCCCCTCGCCGCCGCTGCCGCGCTGTACTGCGCGCTGCCGCTGTCGCCGACGGAGCCGGTCGTCGCCCTGAACGAGCCCTACGCGATCCTCGCCACCACCCGCGTCGCCGCTCTGCCCGCCGAGGGCGACCTCGACGCCGCCCGCCCCGTCGCGTTCGCCGGCGGTGACGTCGTCGTCGACGTTGTGCCCGCGTCGCTGCCCGAGGGGACCTACGGCCGGCTGGCGGCGAGGCTGCTCGACGCCGTCGACGACGCGCCGGCCTGCCTGCGGCAGGCCGCGCCACCGCTGTCGGTGCTGGTGGGCTTCTCGCCCGAGCTCGACGTCGCCGGGCAGGGCCTCGGCGTGCGCCTGCCGAACCGGGGCGGCTTCGCCGCGGGCGCCGCGGTGCCGCTGTATGCGCTGGGCGGCATCGACTGCCGGCGCCCCGACGGCACGCTGGTCGAAGAGGGCCAGTGGGAGCGCTTCGCCGACGGCGTGGTCTCCGCCGACGGCGCGACCATCGACCTCGTCATCGACGACCCCGCCGACGTCGGTGTGCCTTGCCTGACGTGGCTCGGCGCCGGCGTGCCCTGACGCCCGACGCCCGGTCGCACGCGCCGCGGCGCCGCGGGGCTACGCGTGGTCGTCGTCGTCGTCGTCGTCGCCACGGCGCGCGGTGGGCGTGCCGGTGCTGCGCGCCGGGCTGCCGTCGCTGCTCCACAGCCGCTCGGCCTCGGACTTCGCGCGCTCGATCTGCCCGTCGAGCTCCTTGAGCTCGGCGACGACGGCGTCGCAGGAGACGGGCAGCGGCGCGCCGCGGGTGACCTCGTCGAGCAGCACCTCGCCGAGCTTCTGCAGGGCCTTGTCGCGCTGGCGCTTGAGCAGCTGCACGTCGAGGGTGGCCTTGCCGGCCTGGCCGCCGCGCAGCACCTGCTCCTTCACGTCGTCGAGGGTCGACGCCGCCGCCTTGAAGAAGGCGCCGAGGTCGCGAGGAAACGGATCGTCGGAGCGGGGCATGGTCGTGGCCTCCTCCCGGCTGCGCCGGGCACCGTTGCAAGCTAGACGCACTGCCATGATCCGACGAGCCCCCCCCCGCTCTCTGTCGTCGCTGCCGGCGCCGTCGCCGTCGCTGTCGTCCGCCGTCGCCGCCGTCGCCGGGGCCGTGCTGGTGGCCACGGTCGGCGCGGGCTCCCTCGCCGGCTGCAGCGGACGCGGGCCGCCGCCGACGTCGGAGCCGCCGCCGCAGGCCGTCACCGTCATCGAGGCCGCTGCCCCCGCCGCCGGCGTCAGCGCCGACGCGCTGCCGCGCAAGGACAGCAAGCGCAAGGGCGTCGGTTGGTACCCGCAGGTCGCCGCCAGCAGCGACAACCGCCTCGTGCTCGCGTGGGTCGACGCCGACCGCGGCGACGTACGCACGGCGACCACGGCGCCCGGCGGCAGCGCCGTCGAGGGCTCGGTCACCGTCGTCGACGCCGAGGGCGCCTGCGGCGGCTTCCTGCGTTTTTCGCTCGGGCCGGGCGACGCGCCGCTGTTCTCGTACGTGCGGCAGGACAAGCGCCTGCTGCGCGTGACGTGGCGCCCCGCCGACCGCGCGGTGATGAAGGCCGCCGGCGCCGACGTCGACGACGCGCCAATGCCCGAGCTGCCGCCCCTGAACACCGCCGGCACGCCGGTAGCGGTGGGGCAGGGCTTCGTCGCTGAGGAGGTGGGCTACGGCGACCAGATCGGACGCGGCAGCGCGCTCACCGTCGACGGCAAGGGGCGCTTCGCGCTCGCCTACTACGCCTCCGACGACCGCCTGCGGCTGGCCCGCCGCCCCGCCGACCTGCCGGCCTTCGGGCCGCAGAGCATCGGCGTGCTCGAGAAGCGCGACATCGACGTCGCCCGCGGCTCGATCCGCGTCGTCACCGACGTCGCCGTGCTGCACGACGGCACCGTGGCCATCAGCTATGCCGACGACGTCGTCACCGATGCCCGACTGCGCGTGGCGCTGCTGCCGCCCGGCGCCGAGCGCGCCACCATCGTCAAGGACGACGACGGACCGTCGATCACCCTCGACGGTCTGATGAGCGCGCTGCACCCGCGCGCGGTTACGACGGCCGGCGGGCCGCGGCTCATCGACGTCACCGCCCTCGACAAGAGCGAGCGCGCCGTGTTCGTGCGCACGCTGGACGTCGACCGGGGCGCCTTCGTTGGCGAGCGGGTGCGGCTGGTGGACGTCGACGGCGTCGCCGTGGCCGCCCGCGCTCCGGCGGGCTGGCTGGTGCTGGCGCGCGTCCGCGGCGAGGGCGGCGGCGTGTTCCTGTACGTCGTCGACGAGAAGCGCGGCGAGGGCGACCGGCTCGCCTACGACGTGCGTCGCGTGCGGCTGGGCGGCGGCGGCGACCAGGATGACGCCTGGCTGGACGTCGCCGTGCGCCCCGACGGGCGCCCCGCCGCCGTCTGGTACGACGCCGAGAGCGCCGCGCTGCGCCTGTACGCGCCCTGACCGCGCCCTTGGCGCGGTCGTCGCCGGGCGTGTGCCCTGGGCAGGCGCGTGCCGCCTACTTGAGCGTGAATTTCAGCTTCACCGGGTCGTCGCACTTTGTCGTCACCGAGCGCACGACGTTCAGGCCCTCGGCCTCGTTCTCGAAGACCACCTTGTGTACGCCGCCCTTGATGCGGCGCACGAACAGCGGGGTCGTGCCGTAGGGGTCGCCGTCGATGGTGACCTTGCTCCACGGTGTGGTGTCCAGCGTCAGCGCGCCGAAGCAGTCGGCGGTGGGCGGCGGCAGGCCGGCCTGCGCCGGCGCGGTTGTCGTCGCGGGCGTAAGCCGGGCCGCGACGGCGGGCGCCCTCTCGAGCGTCCGCTCGAGCGTGCGGCGCTCGCCCGCCAGCAGGTCGGTGACGACCTCCTTGAGCGGCTTGTGGCCGTCGAGCCGCAGCATCAGCTCGTGGTTGCCCGGGGGCACCCGATCGCTCGACAGCGGCGTCAGGCCGAGCGGCGCGCCGTCGACGGTGACCGCCGCCCCCGGCGGCGTCGTCGTGATCGACAGGCGCGGCGACGGCGGCGCGTAGGGGACGTCGACGCGGACGCCGTCGTCGCCGACGACGACGATGCGGTGCGGCCCGGGACCAAGGCCGCGCAGCGTCAGCGGCACGCGCCCCGGCTGCGGGGCGTCGTCGACGAGGACGCGGGCGCCCAGCGGCGCGGTCAGCTCGACCGACACCCCGTCGTCGCCGAGCACCGGCGGCGAGGTGGTCACCGCCGTCGTCGTCACCGTCGTCGTCGCGCTGGCCGGCCCGGCGGGGGCCGCGGCGGTCGTCGTGGGCTCGCGCGAGGCGAAGAGCACGGCGGCGACGACGCCGACGAGCACGACGGCCGCGGTGGCGCCGCTGGCGACGGCGAGGGCGGCGCGGGTCTTGCGCTGGGCCGCGCGGATGATGGTGGGCTGCGTCGTGCCCGGGCTGCTCGCCGGCAGCACGCGCTTCACGCCGGCCTGGGCGCCATGCAGGCCGAGCACGAAGTTGTCGCCCGACGGCGTCAGGTTGCGGGTGTGCTCGTCGACGACGTCGCCGACGACCTGCTTGATCCAGCCGGCGACCTCGGTCTCGGTGACCCGGCGCGAGCCGATATTCAGCCACGCGGTCAGGGCGTCGGCGGCGTCCTCGCACGACTCGAAGCGGCCGGCGGGGTCGCGCGACAGCATCCGCAGGATGGCGGCCTCGAGGTCGGCGGGCAGACCGGCGGCGTACTGCGACGGGCGCGGGATGGGCTGCACCATCACGGCCTTCAACAGCTGGATCTCGTTGTCGCCCTCGAACAGGCGCAGGTCGGTGACGAGCTCCCACAGCACGACGCCCATGGCGAACTGGTCGGCGCGGGCGTCGAGGACCTCGCCCTGCAACTGCTCGGGGGCCATGTACTGCAGCTTGCCCTTGAGCACACCGGTGGCGGTACGTGACGAGCGGTTGCCGGCCTTGGCGATGCCGAAGTCGACGACCTTGGTGACGCCGTCCATGCGCACCATGATGTTCTGCGGGCTGACGTCGCGGTGCACGACGCCCAGCGGCGCGCCGGTCATCTCGTCCTGGGCGGTGTGGGCGTGAGCCAGCCCGAGCAGCGCGTCGCGCACGATGCGCACCAGCACGTGCAGCGGGATCTTGGTGCCGCGCTGACGCGCCGCCTTCGCGATCCGCGACAGGTTCTCGCCGCGGATGAACTCCATCGCGATGAAGTAGACGCTGTTCCACTGCCCGCACTCGTACATCTGCACGATGTTGGGGTGATTCAGCTTGGCGGCGACGCGGGCCTCGTCGAGGAACTGGTCGATGAAGCCGTCCTGCGAGGCCAGCTCGGGCAGCAGGCTCTTCAGGATCACGAGGCGCTCGGCGCCGGCGACGCCGCCGGTCTGCTGAGCGAGGAACACTTCGCCCATGCCGCCGAGGGCGAGGCGCCGGATCAACGCGTACTTGCCGAAGATCAGGTTGGGCGCGTTCGGCGGGATCGTCGTCGTCATCGCTCAGCGCGCCGCGAGGCGCGGCTCCTGCGCGGGCAGGGCGGTCACACCCGCTGTCGTCGTCACCTTCGTCGTCGCCGTCGCGGCCGGACCGTCGTTCTCGACGACCTCGCCGCTCCAGTTGGTGAACGGCGCCAGCAGGCCGGCGATGACGACGCCGAGGCCGGTGACGCCCCAGCCGGCGAACTGCGCCACCATGATGGTGTTGCCGAACTCGGCCTGCCGCTTCAGCGCCGCGCCGTCGGCGGGGCGCTCCGGCGTCGATTCGTCGAGCTGGCGGTGGTAGTCGGCGTTCACCCACGCCGTCGTGGCCGCCAGAGCTCCGGCGGCGAGGCCGACGACGCCGGTGGCGCTGGCGGCGGTCACGAACCCCCAGACGGGCACCGGGTATGCGTTCTTGTCGACCTGGCCGGGGGCCATGTCGAGGGTCTGCGGCTGCGCCGGCCTCCCGAGCGACAACAGCGTGCCCTTGTCGTCGCCGGCGACGACGACGTACTCGAGCACGAAGCCGGCCTCGCTGGCCGACCACTCGCCGGGGATGCGTCCCGCCCACTGGCCCTCGTCGTCGCGCTTCAGCGGCAGCGACGTGAACTCGCCCTCGCCTTTGCGGCGGTACTGTACGCGCACGGTGTCGACGGCGCCCTGCGGATCGCGCAGGCGGTACTGGAACCGGAGCGGGCGCCCGCCGCGGGCGCCGGCGGGGGCGTCGCCGGTCAGCTTCAGGGTCGCGGCGAGGCGCTGGCGCTGGATGGCGGCGAACTCGTCGAGGACCGCCTTCTCTTCAACCTGCACCTTGCGGAACACCGCGAGGATCTTGGGCGGCGTCGTGTCGGGCAGGTTGAACTCGGGGCAAGCGCGCAGCAGAAGGCGGAAGGGCTTCTCGGCGTCGATCGGGTCGGCGACGATGGCCAGCGCGCTGCCCTGCAGCGCGTAGACATCGAGCTTCTGCTCGATGGTCAGGTCGGGGCGGGCGAGCGCCGCCTCGGCGAGCTTCGCCACCCGGTCGTACTCGAGGGCGTCGTACTGCTGGCGCGTCTGCGTCACCAGCGCCGCCGTCGACAATGACGACGTCGACGGCAGCGGCGCGGATGCTGGAGTCACGGGGGCCGCCTTCGCCTTTCCCCTTGGGGGTGCGGCGGCGAGCTGCAGGGTGACAACGAGTCCGACGGTGACGAGCATCGACGATGACTGTAGCCAGCCCCCTGCCCTGATCCAACTATCGCCCGTGGAGAGACACGCCAACGCCCTCGACGAGGCAGATCGAGACCGCCGACGGCCGCGTCGCCTACCGCACGCACCGGAACAGCTGCGCGGCGTGCTCCGCCACGTCGAGATAGAGGCCCCGCTCGACGAGCTCGTCGCCGTGTCGCTCGTGGCGCTCGGGGCCGAGCACGTCCTGCAGCTGCCAGCGGCCGCCGGCGAGGCCCCGCGCCCTTGGCCGGGCGTAGCCCTGGGCGCGGTGCGCGGCGTGGTTCACGACGACGAGGTCGCAGGCCGTGTCGTCGTCGTCGCGCTGCCACTGCACGACGGTGAGGTCCTCATGGCTCTCGTTGCCCGGCCACGCGGCGACGACGTCGAGCAGGACGCCCGTGCCCTGGCTGACGGCGGTGCCGGCCAGCGCCGCCAGCAGCGTCGCGTAGAGCTCGTGGATGGCGGGGTCGGGCTCTTCGCGCAGCCGCCGCGACAGCTGGATGCGGGCGAAGCGGCGTCGGCCCTCGAGCTGGCCGTCGTGCAGCAGGCGCAGGCCGGGCAGGGCCAGCGTCAACAAGGCCGCGCCGCGGTGGGCCGACAGCGGCAGGCGCGCGTGGGCGCGGGGCTCGTCGTGGTTCTCGAGAAAGTGGGCGCGACGCGCGTTCCTCGGACCGAGGGCGCGCAGGTGGCGGGCGGCGCCGCGGTCCTGGTGCATCACGAGGTCGTAGAGCTTCTTGTCGTAGACGTGGTCGAAGCCGAGCTCCACGAGGCGGTCTTCCAGATCCCAGTAGGCCTCAGCGAGGAACAGGAAGTCGGGCCGCCGCGCGCGCACGGCGGCGATGGCTTCGGCCCAGAACTCGCCGTCGACCGCGTCGATGGCCTGGCCCTGGGCGTTCATCGTCGGGACGTGCGCCCATGTCTTTGCAAAGACGTCGCGCAGCACGAGCATGGCCATGTCGCAACGGACGCCGTCGCAGCGTGCGGCGACCTTCTCGAGCTGCTCGATCATGGCGCGGCGTGCTTCGGGGCGACGGTGGTCGATCTGCAGCGTGTCGGTCCAGCCGGCGAAGTACGGGTCCTTGCCGTGGGCGATCAGGCGCTCGCCCCACGCGCCCTTCACCCGCGTCGCCTCGGGGATGACGACCCCGGCGTCCGTCGGCGCGCCGATGTACAAGTGGGGCCGCTGGATGGCCCAGGCGTGGTCGAGCCCGGTGTGGTTCGGCACGAAGTCGAGCACGAGCTTGAGCCCGCGCTCGGCGAGTCGCTTGCGAAACGCCGTCAGCGCGTCGTCGCCGCCCAGGGCCGGTGGCACGTGGTAGGCAGAGATCGCGTAGGGCGAGCCGCCGACGTCGGCGTCGGTCCAGCCGGGCAGGGCGTCGTCGTAGGCGCGCCGCAGGTCGGCGTGGTGCAGGGCCTCTTGCCGCGACTTCGCGCCGGTGGGCCAAAGCCCCATCAGCCAGATGTGAGTGAAGCCGCGCGCGGCCCAGCCGTTGAGCTCGTCTTCGGGCACGCCCCACAGATCGATCTCGCGGCCCCGGCGGCGCGACAACGACGACAGCCACTGGCGCGTGTAAACCTCGTAGAGCAGCGGGGCAGTCGTCGACATGGCGGGGACGCTACCCGCGTTCGTCATCGGCCGCCAAACGTTCGGCTCGTTGCGCAACGGCGCCGGTCAGGCGCCTGGGGCCCAACATCTCTCGCTGCCTCGACGCACTACGCTGGATTCAGCGGTCGCGCCGGACCGGACCCTCATCCCCTGCCCCTTCTCTCGATCTGGGAGAAGGGAGACGTGCCGTTCCAGCTCGGCAGCACCGCGTCCTGACGTCATGCTCGACGACAGCAAGCCCATACCCTGAATTGGGAGAGGGCAGCGGCGAAGCCGCGGGTGAGGGCCGGTGACGCCGCGACGGTGCGGGTGGCGATGTGACCAGTGATGAGGTCAGGTGCCGTCCCAGCGCAGCCCGTGCAGCTCGGGAGAAAACGATGTGCCGCTCTGGCCGATGAGCGGGTCGAACAGGCGCTCGAGGGCGCGCCGCTGCGGCGCCGGCAGCGGCGAGCGCTGGTCGCAGTGGGCGCAGACGACCTCGACGATGACAGCGCTGCGGCCGCCACGCACCCGCGCGACGTGCAGCGTCATCGCCCCGTCGATGCCGCAGTCGGGCACGTCCAGCCCGCGGTCAGCCCGCCGAGGTGGTCCTCGATGCGCAGCCGCCCGTCCGCCGACGGCCTGGGCGCGGGCTCGCTGCCTGGGGACAGCAACGCCGCGAGCCCGGGGAAAGCGCTGGCGGGGCGCGTCCGCCGCGCGGGACGCGCGGCACGCCGAACAGCGGCGCCAGCGCGCCCGGGGTCGCGCTCCGCGGCAGCACCGACGGCATCGGCGTCGGCGCGCACGGCGGCAGCGGCGCGGGGATGGCGGGGCGCGAGGTCGTGCGCGTGGCGCCGGCGACGAACGCGCGGGCGCGCGCGCCCATCAGCGCCCGAGCGCGGGCACGGCGCAGTCGCCGGTCAGCCGGTTGGCCTCGGTGACGGCGACGCGCTCCAGCGCCTCGAAGGCCGCGCGACGGGGGCAGGCGTCGGTCTCACGCGCGCCGTCGCACAGCAGGCTGCGCTGGAGCTCGAGCGCATCGAGCAAAGTCAGGAGCGCGTGCTCGCAAGGTACGCGGCGAAGCGAGCAGCCCGTCGCGTCGATGCGAAAAAACCGACGGCGCCGTGGTCTTCGGGGCTCCACCGCCGACGGAGCGCCGCCGCCCTCGGAGCTGTCACAGGGTTCGGTCGCGGGGGCAGCCCCCGGTCGTCGGCGCGTCAGGAGTCCGCGCGGGGGCGGGCGCCGCGCGCACGCAGGAATCCGCGCTCCTCGGCCATCGCGCGGGCGAGCCGGTAGACGTTCAGCTTGACGCCCGTCTTATGCAGCAGCCCGCGCAGTCCGGCGAGGGTGCGCACGTAGAACAGGATCTCGCGCGGCGGCGACCACGCCTTGATGTTCGGGTGCGACAGCAGGAAACGCATGGCGTCATCCCGAATCTTCCAGGCGCCGAAGTCCCAGTCGCGATCCTCGAGCAGCGGGCCCAGGATGATCTGGTTCCACTCGTAGACCTCTTCGATGTCCTGCCCGGCAGAGAAGCCGAGCCGCATCGTCACCGCCACCATCTCGTCGGCGTCGTGGCGCCACAGGGCCACGAGAAAGCGTATCAGCTCGTCGGTGAAGGCGGCGTCGTACTCGCGCACGCAGCCGGCGTCGAGCAGCCCCAGCGGCGGCGCGCCGTCGATGTCGGGCTCGCCGGTGAGCACCAGGAAGTTGCCCGGGTGCGGGTCGGCGTGCAGCAGGTGATGCCGGTGCATCGTCTGCAGGAAGACCTCCATCAGCCGCGCCGCCTGCGTCGTCCTCTGCGCCTCCGTCGCCTGAAGCAGCCAGGGCTCGAGCTTCTTGCCGTCGAAGAACTCCATCACGAGCACGTTCTTGCGCGTGTGCTCGGGCACCGGCGCCGGCACGCGCACGCCGCGGGTGCCCTTCAGCACGACGTGGAAGCGCTCAAGGTTGTCCGCCTCGCGCAGGTAGTCGCTCTCGCGCTCGAGCACGCTGGTGAATTCCTCGAGCCAGGCGTCGAGCCTGTCCTTTGGCACCTGCGTGCGCAGCAGCGCGAACAGGTTGCCGAGGTTCTTCATGTCGCTGCGGATCGTGTCGGCGATCCCCGGGTACTGCACCTTGATCGCGACCTTGCTGCCGTCGTCCTTCAGCACGCCGCAGTGCACCTGCCCGATGCTCGCTGCGCCGATGGGCTGCTCGCTGAACGACGCGAACACGTCGTCGAGCGGACGGCCCAGCGCGCCTTCGACGACGCCCTTCACCGTCGCAAACGGCATCGATGGCGCCGAGTGCTGCAGCGTCGACAGCTGCTCGAGCATCGGCGGCGGCAAGAGCTCGGGGTCGGTGGCCATCATCTGGCCCACCTTCATCGCCGCGCCCTTCAGCTCGCCCAGCGTCCTCGTGATCTCCGACGCCGTCTTCTTCTGCGCCTCGTGCGTCGCCCGCTGCTGCGCGTCTTCGTCGCGAAACGCCGCCGCCACCCGCTGGCCGAGGTGGCGCGCGGTCACGCTGGCGGTCAGGCCCGACAGCTTCGCGAAGCGCGAGAATCGCGACGACGTCGGCGCCTTGCCGGCCGCGTCGGGCGCGTGCGGCGACGCGGGTTCGTCGTCTGCTTCGTTTGCCATGCCGCCCTCGTAGCGTGTCGATGACCGCGCCGCAGGCGTGGTCGGTTCAGGAGCGCAGGCCCGTGAGCACCTGATCGGCGACCTTCTTGGCGTCGCCGAAAAGCATCCACGCGTTCGGCTTGACGAACAGCGGGTTGTCGACGCCGGCATAGCCGCTGCCCATGCTGCGCTTCATGACGATGACCTTCTTCGCCTTCCATACCTCGAGCACCGGCATGCCGGCGATGGCGCTGTGGGGATCGTCGATGGCGCTCGGGTTCACGATGTCGTTGGCGCCGATCACCAGCACTACGTCGGTGCGCTCGAGGTCCTCGTTGATCTCGTCCATCTCCTTGACGATGTCGTAGGGCACCTTGGCCTCGGCGAGCAGCACGTTCATGTGTCCGGGCAGGCGCCCAGCGACGGGGTGGATGGCGAAGCGCACCGTGGCGCCGCGCTCGCGCAGCAGCTTCACGATCTCCGACAGCGTGTGCTGCGCGTGGGCCACCGCCATGCCGTAGCCGGGCACGATCACCACCGATTGCGCGCCGCGCAGCGTCGTCGTCGCCTCGGCCACGGCCAGCTCCTGGTGGGTGCCGGTCACCGCCGCCGCCGCGCCCTTCGCCGGCGTACCGAAGCCGCCAAGGATGACGTTGGCGAGGCTGCGATTCATGCCCTTGCACATGATGTGGCTCAGGATGGCGCCCGAGCTGCCCACCAGCGCGCCCGTGATGATCAGCAGGTCGTTGCCCAGCATGAAGCCCGCCGCCGCCGCCGCCCACCCCGAGTAGCTGTTCAACATCGACACCACGACCGGCATGTCGGCGCCGCCGATGGCCATCACGAGGTGGACGCCGAGCCCCCCCGTCACCGCCGTCGCCGCCACCAGCCACTGCTGCCCTTCGTCGACAGACCCGGCGCCCACGAAGCGGGCCCCGAGCCACACCGTGACCGCCAGCAGCGCGAGGTTCAGCGCGTGCCGCCCGGGCAGCAGCAGCGGCGCCCCCGACAGCGTGCCCTGCAGCTTAAGGAACGCGACGATCGACCCCGTGAACGTCACCGCGCCGACGCCGACGCCGACGTAGATCTCGACGTCGTGCACCAGCCGCTCGGCGCCCGACAGCCCGGCGTGGGGGTGCAGGTACGACGCGAGGCCCACGAACACCGCCGCCGCGCCGACGAAGCTGTGCAGCACCGCCACCAGCTGCGGCATCGAGGTCATCTCGACCCGCGCCGCCAGAACGCCGCCGATGGCCACCGCCGGCACCGCCGCCACACCGAGCGCGGCGAGGCCCGTGACCTGACCGCTCAGCACCGCCGCGCCCAGCGCCAGCCCCATGCCGACGAGGCCGAACAGGTTGCCCCGCCGCGCCGTCTCCTGCTGCGACAGCCCGCCGAGGCTCAGGATGAAGAGCGCGCCAGAAAAGAGGTAAATGACCGTGACGAGATTGTTGGACATGATGTGCTCTTTTTGTCTCGTCAGCGTTGGAACATCGCGAGCATGCGCCGCGTGACCAGGAAGCCGCCGGCGATGTTGATCATCGCGAGGCCCACGGCGACGGCGCCCAGTACCGTCGTCGCGTTGAACTCGTTTGTCAGCTGCAGCATGCCGCCGAGGATGATGATTCCGCTGATCGCGTTGGTCACGCTCATCAGCGGGGTGTGCAGCGAAGGGGAGACGTTCCAGACGACCTGATATCCGACGAAACACGACAAGACGAAGACGGTGAAGTGCCCGAGGAACGACGGCGGCGCTGCCAGCCCGACGACCAGCGCCACAACGAGGGCGGCGACGGCCCACAGCGGGCTCGCCGGCTTCTCTGCCTTCTTGCCGTGGTCGGGCTGCTTCGGCGGCAGCGGCTTGTCGCGGGTGACGTTGGCGTCCTGCGCGGTGGGCTTGCGCGGCGGCGGCCAGGTGACCTCGCCGGCGTGGGTGACGAGCGCGCCGCGCTGCACCTCGTCCTCGAGGTTTGGCTGCAGCGAGCCGCCCTTCGCGACCTCCTCGAGCAGGTTCACCATCGTCGACGAGTAAAGCCAGCTGGCCTGGATCGCCATGCGGCTGGTCAGGTCGGTGTAGCCGAGGATGCGCACGGTGCGGTGCACGACCTTGTCGCCGGGGACGGTGAGCGCGCAGTTGCCGCCCTGCTGCGCGGCGAGGTCGACGATCACCGAGCCCTCGCGCATGCTCTCGACCATGCCCGCGGTGATGAGCTTAGGCGCCGGCCTGCCGGGGATGAGCGCCGTCGTGATGATGATGTCGACCTCCATCGCCTGCTTGGCGAAGAGCGCGAGCTCGGCGTTCAGGAACTCCTGGCTCATCTCCTTCGCGTAGCCGCCGGCGCCGGCGCCGTCCTCCTTGAAGTCGAGGGTCAGGAACTCGGCGCCCATGCTCTCGACCTGCTCCTTCACCGCCGGGCGCGTGTCGAACGCGCGCACGATCGCGCCAAGCCCCCGCGCAGCGCCGATGGCGGCGAGCCCCGCCACGCCGGCGCCGATCACGAGCACCTTCGCCGGCGCCACCGTACCCGCCGCCGTCACCTGCCCCGACAGCAGCCGCGGGTACGCCTCGGCGGCAGCGACGACGGCGCGGTAGCCGGCGAGGTTCGCCATCGCCGACAGCGCGTCCATCTTCTGGGCGCGGCTGATGCGCGGCACCGCGTCCATCGCGAACGTCGTCACCTTGCGCGCCGCGAGCCGCGCCAGCAGGTCCTTGTTCTGCGCCGGCCAGACGAAGCCGATGAGCGTTGTGCCCTCGCGCATCAGGTCGACCTCGTGGCGGCCGAGCGCGGGCACCATCGCCGGCTCGCCGACCTTCAGGACCGCGTCGGCGCCGGCGTAGAGCTCTTCGAGCCCGTCCACCAGCGTCGCCCCCGCCTCGGCGTACTGCGTGTCGTCGAACTCGGCCCGCGTGCCGGCGCCGCGCTGCACGTGCACCGAAAACCCCAGCTGCCGCAGGCGCACCGCCGTGCGCGGGGTGACCGCGACACGACGCTCGAGATCGTCGAGCTCTCGCGGTACGGCGATGACCAGCGGCTTCTTGTCTTGCTCGTTCACGGCTTCCTCGTCGAAAAGCGCCCGCGCGACATCCCGCGCAACACGACGGACGCCCGGTCCTACCCGACCACGCGCCCGCGGATCCACCCGACGACCCGTCCAGATCCGGTTCGTCCGCCCTTGCTCCCCGGACGTCGACGGCGTCCGCCGTCAGCGGGCGCCGCGGGCCGCTATCACGTCAGGGTGCAGCGCGAACCGCCGGGCCACCA
>Ga0194129_10005755_pt1 | contig 15589 bp, 29 predicted proteins | sample TA2KigCa35mmetaG_FD_150862 | JGI IMG/M metagenome (GOLD analysis project Ga0194129, IMG submission 150862) | Freshwater microbial communities from Lake Tanganyika, Tanzania - TA2015038 Kigoma Deep Cast 35m | ecosystem: Environmental > Aquatic > Freshwater > Lake | place: Tanzania: Lake... | reverse complement strand
CAGCCTACAGGTCGATCTATTTAGAAGACTGTATTACGTGGACCACAGAGCAGCCCGCGATATTCTAGGCTTCCCCGATGGATGGATCGACCACACCCCCCCGTTGGGGGGCTCACAATGGAGGATCAAATGATAGTTTTCGACGTTGGTTTGCTTGTGGCTGTGCCCGCGAATCGGTGGATTGGCGAATGGATCAAGCGAGGGAGCCACCCCCGCTATAGGGGGGAGTTGGCCAGTCAACTCCGTTTGATTCGCAAGAGGCACGGAACCCCCCACGCGAGGGAGTGGATCCGTCATATTGATTGGATCGGAGCATACCCCCTCAAGTAGGGGGCTCTACCCCTCTAGGGGGGTGTTCTAGCCGATCCTATCGGCTGGCTGCCATAATGACAGTCAGCCAGACTGCCAAAATGGCAGATCGGCCGCGCGAACTGCCAAAATGGCAGGCTAGCAAATCTTGTGCCAAAATCGCGCCAGCAAATACTGTGCCACAAAATATTTTTCTCTCCCGATTTTTTTCGGTTTGCTTTTCAAGTTTCAGACCGTATAATCCGATATAGAAAGAAAGAAAGAAAGAAACGGAGACTGAAAATGCTAAGTGATTGCTGTGGTGCTGTGGTTCGGTTTCAGGATATTTGCTCGCGTTGTGGCGAGCATTGTGATGTTTCGGACGACGGGTACGATGCGGCCCGCGATGAGTGGTGCCTTGGCGACGAGCCGATGACCCGCTCCCAGCGTCGTGAACAGGACTCGTGGGATGAGACTTGTCGGCAGAATGGATGGTAGTCCCCCATGGTGGGGGTTGTGGTCAAAAAAGTTTTTTGGTACAGTCAATAATCCTTTGGAGCAAAGCATCATGGCAACTAGTCCGATTCTGCGTGATTTTCAGCGTGCTATCATCAACTGGTTCGATGGAATCGCTATTCCCGACGCTATCGACGTGCCCGATGATCGGGTGATCGACGGCGTAGACTATGTTTATGGTGTCGGTGATCGACAGCGTAAGGTGATGACCGAAAAGGTTCTCAAGTTCAATCGCAAGGCGTTGCGTCGCATGGGCAAGCGTAAGGTCGAGAGGGTTGACCCCCGCTACAAGGGGGGTGATGATACGATGATTATCAAGGTTGGAAAGCCCGGTTCCGATGAGCGAAAAAAGGCTCTGGCCGAACAGTATGGTGCGATTCTCGCCAGCGGAGAGGAAGTCTCCCCCTTTGGGTGGGATGGGGAATAACCCCCCACTAGGGGTATGGTGCCGCTCCCCCACCAATGAGGGGTCTCTGCCAAAATGGCAGGCGGCGCGCCCGATCTGCCAAAATGGCACCTTATAGGGGATACTCCCCCCGTTTGTCCTAGCCGATCCTATCGGCTGACAATAATGACAGTCAGCCAGTCAAAAAGCTGCCAAAATGGCAGGCAGGCCGCGAAAACTGCCAAAATGGCAGGCAGAGCAAATCTTGTGCCAAACAAAATCTTTTTTTTGAGCGATTTTTTCTATTTGACATTCAAGAGACCGAATGTAGGATACCGATATACCTAGCAGGAGGAAATAGAAGATGGAAACGAATAAGATTCGGGATGCGATTCGTCAGATCTGGGGAAGCGAGAGTTACCAGATTTCTTTCCTTGCAACTCCGGACGGTAGAATCTATGCTGAGTGTGAGTTTACGATGGATCGTCGCCGGTTGACCGATAGTAACTATCGTGATATGTTGAACGATATGTTTTATGATTATTGTGTAGAAAACGCCTCATGGATGGGAGTAAGTTGACTGTCTCATCCGATCCTATCGGCTGGCGAAAATGGCGACAGCTAGCCAAAATGGCAGAAATCGCGCCCGAACTGCCAAAATGGCAGCATCAGCAAATGTTGTGCCGCAAAAAACTTTTTTTCCACTATTTTTTCCGCTTGCAAACACCGATATAGACTGTATAACGGTAGTACACCCCAGGAGAAACGATGATGAATCACTTTCCTCGAATGATGGGTTTGCTTGAAGATACCGACACGGTGAACGCTATCCTCGCGGAACTGGTCGATGAGCGTATGGTCGAGCCGATTGACGAGCCCGATTGCTGTCCGTTTGATTATGCGGAAGTCGCGGGGCTGTGGGATGAGTTGTATCCTGAGCCGATGGTCGATGAGCACAGCGTTGTTTGGGATGTTTTTTGAGATGACTCACCCGATGAGGAGAATACGATGAGCGATGATTCTTGTGACCGATTTGATGATATGGCGGAGCGTACGATTTGGCCGTGGATCGACGACGAATCGCACGACAACGACGATCCTAACTACGACGACTACGACGATTTCTACGACGACAGCACGGATGGCGACCATGATAGTGCGATGGAGTCGGCGGGTTGGGGAACCGACGAGGACTACGGCTATTTCGGGGAGGATAACGATTATTGAGCAAAACCGCGACTGCCAAAATGGCAGCGCGGCCGCCCGATCTGCCATATTGACAGACATAGCAAATATCGTGCCACAAAAATATTTTTTATTTGGCATGAAATTATATTTGAAAATTTCGCTTGCAATCTCAAGTTTACGCTGTAGAATACCGATATAAAGATAGAAGAAAGGAAGTTGACCATGAGAATGATTGAAGTGATAGTTTCCGATTGCTGCGGCGACAAGGTTCAAGGCTACGATTTCTGTGCTTGCTGCCTTGAGCATTGTACCCCAATCCTTGAATACTATCCCGACCCTACCGATCCCGAATACAACGACAACTGGAAGGAGTAGACTGTCTCACCTAACCCTCCGGGTTTGGCTGGTGTGGCTGTAGTCAGCGAAAAGTGCTTGACAAGTAAAGTTTGGGCTGTAGAATACCGATATAAAGGAAAGAGGAAAAAATGAACTCACTAACTATACGGAGCGTTGAAATGACTCACACCGAAGCGGTCAATATGGTTCGGGGCAAGCAGAACAAGGATAGCCGGAAGATCGGCAACAACACCTACGCTGAGATTCTGAGTGACGGCAGCGTGGGCATTTTGCTCCACAACACCTATGTGGTGAAGATTCATCCTGACAATACCTATACCCTGCAAACGGGGGGATGGCAAACGGCCACAACCAAGGATAGAATAAACCAGTATAGCCCGGTGAGAGTGTACCAGCGAAAATACGAATGGTTTGTGAGAATCAACGGCAAGGAATATCCTTTTATGGAAAATATGGTGGTGCAGGGATGAAATATATTGTACTATTCATCGCTTTTCCAATAATGGCTGTGGGCCTTGTGGAGTTTTTACTATTGATTTGTGGGGCCATTTGTGATAGTATCATCGGATGGAAACGACGCAGGGAGCATCTGAGGATTCGTAGGGATTTTCTGGATAATCCTGTGGAAATGACTAATGATCGGGGCGAAGTTTTCTGGGTTGGATATAAAAAATAAAGAAAGGGGCCAAGGATGGTCGATATCAACTGGGTACTAGTAGGTGTGGGATTTGTTGCTGGCATTGTTAGTAGTTGGTTTGTTTCTGATTTGGTTTTTCCAATGAGGGAAAATAATGATTGAAAATATTGTGGGATTTCTGGCTGGTTTTATTGTTATGACCTACTTTCTATCCCTAATCTAAAAAAGACCATCTGCCACAATGGCGGGTGGCGCGCCCGATCTGCCACTTTGGCACAGTATTTGCTACTGCTTTTTTTCGAGTTGACATCCACTTTTCCATCTGTATAATCCACACAACAACGGAGGAAACCATGAACGGCTACGAACTGATGGCGGAGTTTCAGCGGATTATCAAAGATTGTATTGTGGTGCCGAATAGTTGGCTGCCCGAGGACTTCCGCGATAATCGCACCGATAGTGTGACGCTGGCCGCATTGGATGCTAAGTGTGACCGACGCGAAAGAATCGAAACGGATCATCAAATCGAAAAGCGGGAAAAGGATCGTCGCATCGAACTGTATGCTTCCATGATCGCTAACGGCCAGGAAATCGAATACTTGCAAAAGTAAAGTTTCGGGGGTTGACAAACCGATATATAGAGTAGACTTGAGGGATACCAAGGAGAAAGAAAGAATGGACAACGACAAGAACTACAACGGCTGGACTAACTACGAAACGTGGGTTGTGAATCTGTGGATGGACAACGAAGAAGGTACCCACGATTACTGGCGAGAAGTTGCGGAAGATGTATACCACAACCACACACGCGACAATACCGATATCGGTATGTCACGCATGGACGAGGCCGTGTATCTAATGGCTGATAGGCTGAGGGATTATTACGAAGAAGCCAAGGACGAAATACTTGAACAAACAAAGTTGACCGCGAGTGTATGGGCAGACTTGCTTGGTGCTGCTCTTTCTGTAACTAACTGGCTAGAAATCGCGGAGCATCTTTTGGAAAATGTTGAAGTTGACGCTTGACAAACGCCGACCCCCAAAGAGTAGGGATTGATGCGGCGGGCTTGTTCTTCCTAATCCTCCCGGATTTGCTAGGGTGGCTGTAGTTAGACAAAATGGCAGCCTGGGCGCCCGATCTGCCAAAATGGCAAAAATATTTTCTTCGTTTGACAACTAAACTTTGTGAAGTTGACGCTTGACAAACGCCGATAAGTGTGGTATACTAGTTTTATTGAGTTTGGGATATAACAACGAAAGGCTAATACTATGGATACGATGACTATGGTTGCGATTGGTTGTGGGTTGGTTGCTGGTGTTGTGGCTTTTGTGTGCTTTCATCTTTTTTCTGGTCTTCACGATAGTCTGACCAACGCTAAGGTTGGTGGTGTGTATAACTTTGAGTATGTGCAGCCGGTCACGGGTGATCGTGAGCGGTTCATGGCAAAGGTGCTTGAGGTTCACGAGTTTTCCGCGGATTATCTTGCTCGACTCAATCGTAAGAGTCGCTATCGTAGGGATGATCCGACGTTTCAGCGTAGCCAGCATTTGGTGACTGCTCAAACGCCCGATGGTAAGATTCGCAACTTCTATGCGGAGCGTACCACTAACGTGCGTCGGCCCCTCCTGGGTGGGGTGGCTTTCAAGACCGGCTTGGCCAGCCTCCTCTTTTGAGGGGTTCTGGCTCTGCCATCTTGGCAGGCCGGCCGCGAAAACTGCCAAAATGACACTAAAGTTTTGCCTCTTGACAAGCCGATACTAACTGTTAGAATAACCGTATGAATACCGCGTTTTGCTATAGTGGTTATATTTGGAGAGTTTTCAAGAATAATCGCTTTGTTGGATATGTTGTGTCTCTTTCTCAAATGAACGCTTATCTACTTGCTCAAAAAAAACACGGTGATAATGTTTGGGTAGAGCGAGTGTCGGCCCCATAGTATAATGGTTTAGTATACCGGGCTTTCATCCCGGAGATCGGAGTTCGATCCTCCGTGGGGCTATTTGTTTTTCCTAATCCTACGGATTTGGCAGTCGTGGCGATAGTCAGCCAAAATGGCAGCTCGGCCGGCCGCCCTGCCAAAATGGCAACGAGCAAACCTTGTGCCAAACAAAATCTTTTTTTATGCTCAAGTTTGTGTGTTGACAAGCCGATACCACACTGTAGAATCGAGAGACACGGAGAAACAAATATGAAAACCGCAGACGGAAATGATAAGTTGGGCAAGGGTTGCGTTGTGGTGTCGCGTCCCGTTGGCGATACTTGTCCGCCCGATTGTGACTATCTCGGCAACGGCTGCTATGCCGAGGCTACCGAGAATCAGTATAAAAACGCCCGTACCGCGGGGTTTGCTAACATAGTCACAGAGAAAAACAAAATCCGTGCTATGATTCTGGATGCGAAGCGTCGTGAAAAGAGTATCCGTTGGCACGAGCGGGGTGACTGGTTTCTCAACGGCGAACTTGACGTAGAATATGTTGCTAATGTGACATGGGCGTGTGAGAGTATTCTTGCTGATGGTGATAGTCTGCCCGATATGTGGTTTTATACCCATATTTATGATAGTCGGCTTGTTAGTCTCGACAAGTATATGGCCGTGTATGCTAGTGTTCACGACGATAACGATATGGGCGAGGCTCTAGCACAAGGATTCAAGTTGTTCGCGTGGTGTGATAGCGACGAAAAGATTGCACCGAAACGTCCCCGTAGCAAGAAAAAGGCTGATGCTTGGAGGGCTAGTCTGCCGAAGTTGGTGGTACTGAACGCGACCAAGTTTGTGGTCTGCCCGGAAATCCGTCGTGGTCGAGCAACAATCACTTGCACTGGCACGAAGGATAGTATATCATGTGACTTGTGTGTGCGTGGTCTGGCTAATGTTTTGTTTCCCGCCCATTGAAAGACAAAATAATGAGAAGTTATAGTTATACTTATTTGATGCTCAAAGACGTGTGTAAGCATAACGATTTAGACTACGATAGGGTTATTCAGGCAGTTTGTGATAGTGATATCAGTTTTGGTACTAACTATGATACTCTTATGACCAATCGAGATTTAGATACTATTCTTTATGATGCCGAGATTGTCAATGACACATTAGATTATGACGAGTGTTATAATGATGATGGTTTTGTTTTGATTAGTCTAGGGAGTTGATCATGCCTAAGTTTTATGTAAAGAGTAATACTGCTGAACTTATTACTAGTTGCTGCGATCCTTTGGAGGCGGCTGTTAGAACTCTTATGGGTTGTAATAAGAATGATGTTATCGATGAATATTTTTATGTTGATGAATGTGGTATGAGAGATTATCTAACTGCTACACCTACTACTACTGTTATTCGCACAGAGGATGTTATCTTGGCATCACAGCCCGAACTATTCGAAGAGGATGAATAACTGCCAAAACGGCAGACCGGGCGCCCCGACTGCCAAAATGGCAATAAAGTTTTATCTGTTGACAAGACGATATTTAGTATTAGAATACGCCCAAAGGAGATCACTATGTTTACTACAACTCATTTGAATAAGGTTTTGTGCGAAGTTCGTGGATTCCACAAGAAAAGTATTTTTTGCCCGAAAAAGAATATGTTGGCCTATAGACTGTCTAGGATGAGTAGTCAGTAAGGGGTGGTGCGATTGAACGTATGATTAGGGATTATTATAAGGATGCTGGTCACACTGTTTCTTATATTGGTGGTAGTCACTCTTTTGATATGCTTGTGAATGGTCGCAAGGTAGAGGTCAAGTCTAGTCTGGCCAGAATGACCATTGTTGGTGGAACAATCAAGTATACTTATAAGTTTCAGCATATTTGCCCCAATAACTTTCACAAACTGGTTATGGTGTTTGTTAGCCCAGAGGGTTTGACCGCTAGGGTTATGGATACTAGAACTGTTGCTAAATATGTTGGTTCTAAATATAGCCACAGAGATTTGCGTGTGGGAAAAAAGATGTTTGGTAAAGTTTTGGCCGCTTGACAACCGATAACGACTAGTGTAGAATCGAACCAAAGGAGAAAGTTATGCCTAACTGGTGCTTGAACAAGTTGAAGATTAGCCATGAGGATCGGTCTAAGGTTATGGAGTTTGTTCATGCCTTCAAGGAGGGTAAGGCTTGTGAACATTATTTGCCGATGCCAGAGGGTGAAGATTGGTACAACTGGAATATCAAAAACTGGGGAACCAAGTGGGATATTGGTAGTGATAATGGTGAAGTTCACGGACTACATCCTACGATTGTGGATAATGAGGCTACCATGAGTTTTGATAGTGCTTGGAGTCCTCCCATTGGATTGTATGAGGAGTTGGATAGGTTGGGGTTTATGGTTGATGCTAGTTATTTTGAGCCTGGAATCGGCTATTGTGGTATTTGGCATGATGGTGATGATCTGTGTACGGAATATGGAAATGATAAGGGTGTGATTCCTGTTAGAGTGTGGGAAGATTACAACCTTGACGAGTTTTTTACTGATGAAGTAGAAACATAAAACAAAACCCACGCTGCCAAAACGGCAGATGGGCCGCGACAACTGCCAAAATGGCACAACATTTTTCTTGGATTCTTGCTGTTGACAAGCCGATACTAGAGTGTAGAATGATTGAGTAAGACAAAACAAAGTGGTGCTGGCAAAGTGGAGGCCACAACCTAGTTGTCGGGTAAAACCAACCCTCGCCTTTAGGGTAGAGAGACAACCATCACAAAAACTTTCGTGGGTCCATGGCTCGGGACTAGATTAGATAACCTATCGGGGACGAATGAGCCGGTTATGCTCTGGGAACCGATACTAGTCTATGGGGGATAGCGTCCCCACCACGATCAACACAAGTATATAGAAAGGAAAAACAATGTACGAGAAGATGTTTAGATGGTACATGAAAGGTATGATTACTGAGGAAGATTGGAAGATGTATCGTGATGAGCGATTTTGGGATATTCTCTGGTCTGCTCGCGATGTTATGATACGTCTCAAGTATCGGTAATGGTATTAGAGTGGCAGAAACAGCAGAAAGAGACTGTAAAATGACCGTTTCTGAACTTATTGAGCAGTTGAAGAACTATCCGGGCGATATGCGGGTTCTTACTCTTGGTGGGATTTCTTGGCCATCGGGTCTGTATGAGGGTGGGTATAATGATGTGGGGTTGAAGATCGAAGAGATTGTATTCGATTTCTCACAGAATAATGCTTGGTATTATGGGCCTCATGCGTGTGTGAAGTTTACGGATGAGAAGGTTGGTACTCCGTGTTTGATTATTGGGAGGGGAAAATAATGGAATAGAATAACTCCTGCCAAAACGGCAGGAGCCGCGGCCGATCTGCCAAAATGGCACTAAAGAATCCTATTGATAATGCCGATCTATAGGGTATACTTAGAACGAACAATGTACGGAGATAGCCACAATGATATCAAAAGAGGCTATCTGAAATGCTGGTCGAGTATGGCGGAAGCCGACATTGTTTTTCCTAATCCTACGGATTTGCGGTCTTGGCGATAGTCAGCGAAAGTGTATAGTCTTGACAACCAATAACCAATAAGGTATACTAGTCGCATGACACGAACACACTACGAAGTACGATTTCATCTGGCTCGTGGGCCAAACTATATGCACTGGCAAGTCAAGGCCATGTGTGGTAGAAAGAAACTGCAAGAGTTTTATTATGATCCGGCTCTTTATCAGTTAGAGATGTTGAGTTGCAAACTGGTAAATAAAGTGAATAAGGCTAAGAAAGTTCATGAGGCTGGTGTGAAGGATGTGGCTGGTTGGGTAAAGTGTGATACGGTTATCATAAATAATGAGATTGGTGTTGACAATCTAGAGAAGTTGTATTACAATCCAATCCGCGATGTTTACTGGCGACGAGAAAGTGATTGTGGAGAGTTCGCATGGGACGATTCACAATATGACTCTCTGATTACACAAGGCAAACAAGTTTACGTTTTGGAGGAAAGAACATGATCAATGTTGGCATGACGATTCGTGAGATGGTGAGCTTGGCCGCTTGTGGTTGTGAATGTTGTGTACTGAACGCCTAGCATAAAGCCAAATGCCAAAACGGCAGGCGGTGCGGCCGAGCTGCCAAAATGGCACCCAAAAAATATTCATGTAGGGAGGTTGACAGTGCCGATACCTATGGTAGAATGATAGCATCACACGACAAGAAGCCAACTGATCTCAACACTACAAAAGTTCAGATTGGCCCCTTGACAAATGATATGGTTCGTGATATGATTGGTTTACTGGTTTGGAACTAACACTAACTTGGAGGTTTGCTATGAAGAAGTTTTCTTTTATTGTCGATGTTGTGGCCGATGAACTGGATCGTGATACTGTTGTGGATTCGATTTCGTCCTGCCTGAGTGATGCACTTCCGGGTGACGTTCATGCTAACGTCAAGGCTGGCGAAGTCAAGGCGTTTAGCGAGCAGGGTTATAAGGTGTGGCGTGCTAGGGTCACTGGTGTGACCGCGAAGCAGGCTGGTGATGCTCACAACAGCAAGGTTGAAGCGGAGACTGTTGCCTGAGTATAACAATATGCTATAATACCGATAGACCGCTGGTAGTGATACTGGCGGCTATCGGCTTTTATGGCCCCATAGTTAAATGGATATAACAACTGCCTTCTAAGCAGTTATTGGAGGTTCGATTCCTCCTGGGGCTATTATTCTGCCAAAACGGCAGGCGGCGCGGCCGAGCTGCCAAAATGGCAGTTAAAGTTTTTGCTGCTGGTTTGCCGATAAAATGGTATGGTTTCCAGAGGGCGCTTGCAAAGAGGATCGGGTATGATACAATGGATAGGTGTATTGGTAGCATTGTTGGGATTAGCATATACAGGATTGAAAGATTATCAAAAGGGTGATATTAAAATCCCTTTGCCTCAAAAACCCGTATTGACAAAACCAACCTATCCTGTACAATACTGTCTGATGGCTTACGATCCTAACCTTAGAAAAGTTTTTTATCAACACGAAAACGGACAATGGTATGACTTCCCGCCGAAAATACGAGAATATCCAGATCAAGGTCAAGAAGCGTTGGGAAATCCCTACGGGACACAAGGAGTATCGGGACACAGTTATGGACAACAGGCCCAAGCGACTGCGTACCCGATCCGCCGTTGACAAGCACTGGCGTGATGAGTATTATATGTAGTCTCGCCAGCCTAACTCAGTGGTAGAGTAGTTGTTTTGTAAACAACCTGTCGGGGGTTCGATTCCCTCTGCTGGCTTCCGGGATGGTGAAACGGTATCACAGAGGGCTTTGGACCCTTTATTCTACGTTCAAATCGTAGTCCCGGAATCGGAGGCTGACGTTAGAGTTACGAGTGTTGCTCAGTAGCACAATGGTAGTTGCAAGCGGCTGTTAACCGCTGGGTTGTAGGTTCGAGTCCTACTTGGGCAGTTTGGAATCTTGGCCGAGTGGTTTAAGGCAGCGGTTTACTAAACCGCCGAGGGTTAAAATCCTCCGGGGGTTCGAATCCCTCAGATTCCGTTTTACCTAATCCTACAGATTTGGCTAGGGTGGCTGTAGTCAGCCAAAATGACAGAAATTTTCTTTGAAGTAGCGGGATTGACAAGCCGATAACCTATGATATAGTTGGATCTCCCTGCGGGGGCGAAGCATTAAAGTGATGCAATAGACTTTTAATCTATTGAAGAAGGAGCATTACCTTCCACCCCTACTTGACAGTTTGGCCCGTTTGGTGTAGAATAGGATAAAGGAGAAAAGGCTTATGTTTGATGATGAATATGAGTATGATTATGATCGTATTGTAGAGGACAGTGATGCTCTCTATGAGGACGATGACGAGGATATTTACTCTGATGATGAGTATGATTACTACTATTCTAATGAACGGGAATTTGACTGTTATTATCACGACATAATGGATGAACTTTCGGACGAATAACCTTTTCTCGGCGGATGCAACTTGGTGGGACAAGTATTCTATTTATAAGCAATAATACGCTTTATCTTCCTTTCTTAGTACGTTCAAATCGTACCATCCGCTTTTATGAATATTCTTGATTCTGATATTGATGCTCATCGTAAAATGAATGATGGTAGATATATTCAGGGTTCTTCCTATACTTCTCTTATTCTGAATCATAAAACACGAAACAAGATTATTATTCGTGCTGTTTGTAATCTTAGAAAAATAATCAATGATTTTGATAGTATCGCGTGCTGTGGTACTAGCGGATTGATGGTGGTTCCACAAATCGCAGAATTACTTGATAAGCATATTATTGTGATTAGAAAACATGAACGATGTTATAGTTCTTTTAAAATTGAGGGAGTATCTCCCTATCGTTATATCATTATTGATGATCTCATCTGTAGTGGAAGAACAGTTCGTCGTATTAAAAATCTTATCAAAGAAGAAATCCCAATGGCAAAATGTGTTGGAGTTTATTGCTATATGCCGGATGAGTGTGCTTATCGCTCTAACATTGATGGTTCTAAATTGTGCCAACGTGATTTGGGAGTTCCTCTCCTGAATGTTACCGAACTGCCATAATGGCAGAGCGGCCGGCCCGGCTGCCAAAATGGCAGAAAAAAACTTTCAAGCCGCCCTGTTGACTTGCCGATAACCTATGGTAGAATCAGTGCATCGAAGCGAGTGACACTAACCACGAAGGAGTTGATTATGCCTGCTGCTGTTGAGAAGATGATGTTTGTCGGTGAGACTCCCTGGCACGGTCTGGGGAACAAGGTTGATGAGGGCGTCACGATTAACGACGCTATTGTCGAGGCTGGTCTGGATTGGGAAGTCGGACTGAAGGATTTGCAGACTGTTGACGGTACACCCGTTAACCATCGTGCAACCTATCGTAAGACCGATGGTAGCATCCTGGGTGTTGTGGGTCCGCGTTATACCCCGCTCCAGAATAAGGATGCTTTTGATTGGTTCCAGCCATTTCTGGATGCTAATGAGTGTGCTATTCATACTGCCGGATCGCTTCATAGCGGTCAGAAGGTTTGGGTACTTGCTCAGTTGAATCGTGATAACAGCGAGATTGTTCGCGGTGATGAGGTCAGCAAGTTTATCCTGCTAAGTAATAGTCACGACGGCTCGACTGCTATTCGCGTGGGTTATACCCCGATTCGTGTTGTGTGTGTTAATACGCTGTCTTATGCCCACAAGCATAATGATAGTAAACTGATCCGTATTCGTCATACCCGCTCCAGCCAGAAGAATCTGGAAACGGTGCGTGATGTTATGGACAATATTAACGCTGGATTTGAGGCTACTGCGGAACAGTATCGTTTCCTGGCTACCAAGCAGTTCAACCAGAAGGATATTGAGAAGTATGTTAAGATTGTGCTGAATATTAAGGGTGCTGACGAGGATATTAAGACTCGTACCCGTAATATTATGGACGATATTCTGGCTCGTATTGAGGGTCCGAAGCAGAGTGCTGTTGGTGTGGCTGGTACTTGGTGGGCTGCTTATAATGGCTTCAATGAATATCTTAACTATGGTAAGGGTCGTACCACCGATAATCGTCTCGATAGTTTGTGGTTCGGTCAAAATGCTAATGAGAATAATAAGGCGTTGGAGAGTGCTCTAGAGTTTGCCAACGCTATTTGACCTTCCTTTCGTGGGGTGTCGCGGTGAGAGCCGCCGTGGGAGAAATCCTGCGGCGGCTTTTCTGCGTACATATGTTGACTGCCAAAATGGCAGACCGGGCGCGCCGCCTGCCAAAATGTCAAGTTACAATTTTTTAAGGTAACGATTACGAAACTTAGTCAAAGAATCTCAAAAAGGTTGCTTGCAAGTCCACTGGTTTGACGATACAATGTAACGTAAGGTGTTGGTACTACTGGGTTTATGACTAATATTAGGAGACTAGATTAGTTTGGAAATCTTTATTATGATAGCAGCACTATTCTACTGTTTATTTTGCTGCAAAAAATAAGAATCTGTTTTACCTAATCTAGCGGATTTGCTGCCGTTGCTGGTAGTCAGCCAAAGGTATGGTTCTATTTATGCAGAAAGGAAAGAAAATGAGAACTGATTATAGCCTAGTGGGAAAAGATCATAAACCTAGTCTGGATAATATGAGTCCCTATCAGATTAGGGTTGTACTTGAGCGTTTGCTTAGTACTATGGAAATTAAGCAGAGAAGGGATTTAATGGATACTTTTCCTGGTTTGTATAAAATGATTTATCCCGAATGGTCGCCAATGAAAGATATTACTCATTAACAACCAGTAATCCTTCATATGCTAGATTAATAACTAGATTATAAGTATTACGAATAATATTATCTTCTGGAACTGTGGATGTTCTTGATATGGATATTTTTGATGGTTTATCTTCTGATGCTAGAGAATCATATTCATCATAGATATTCTCAATAAATGAATATACTAACTGTCTAATATCACCACTAGTACTAGCATTATAACTTTCAAATGCAGAATATGGAAAGAATACTCCGCTACTAGGAGTCGAGTCACCTGATGCTAATGTTACTATTCCGTTAAAATATCCTGTGGGGCTGGGATTAAATGCCATGAATGATTCTCCGAATGTAGGGTATCTCTATAGATACTATACACCACTTATCATCATCTCAAAAACTTTCGTAAATTGGCCCAAATCCAGCCAGTTATATAACCCCTGGTCCCACAAGGGTTTGCGTTCACAGGCCGATACTGTATAATGGGAGGGTGCGCGCCGTTTGTCAACTTTGCCTTTGTTAAGGAGATTAATTATTACCGCTGTTATTTGTTTGTCTATCGTTCTTGGTGTTATGCAGGGGATGAGAGTTATTAAGAGTAGTTAGTAGAATATTACTGTTCCCCTCTGCATAATATATACAAGATCGCCAAGAATCTGTCAAGTGAAAAAACTTTTTATGTGTGTTCTTATGATAAGAGTTTCCACGATCATTCAAATTTATTTTAATACTTAAAACTTAAAATCATAGTGAGCCGCATAAAATTTTTCACGCTCCAGAGAGAGATCATTTGATCTATCATATTCTTAGCAGGAAGTCCCACCTGTCCCAGCCAACCTTTTAGGTTTGATTTTTTTGGTCGTAGTCAGCGAGATATGATAGTCTATAAACTAGATAGGTCTATTGCGGCAGAAAAAATTATAGCAGATATTAATAAACTCATTCAGGAAAATAGGGAGAATATACAAAACAAACTTTTAATACTGGAGATTAGAAATATTACCACCGAAGATACTAGTCACGTTCTAAAACTAGAATATAAGAAAGAGGAGAAATAATTTGTTTTACCCCAACTAATAAGTTTGCCCCAGTTGCTCATAGTCAGTGAAAAAAGGAGATTAAGATGATTTTATTTTTGGGATTGGTTCTTACTACTAGTATTTATATTTGGATTCTATATCTTCTATTGAAACCAAGCCCCACTATTCCCACAGTAACCAACGAGTATCCAGATTTTATGAAGAATTTTCCAGATAGGAAAAGAAAGTATGAACGATAATCCCTGGGTCTTATGAGGGATTACAGCCCCATTATAATTTCAATTTGTCTAATACTTTGGGGTTCCCTTTATTCCTACTTAGACTACTCATATTCCAAAGAGACTGACGACCATGAATGAAACTCTTTGTTGGATATTTTTATCACTCACACTTCTTTTCTGCATAATTTCCACCATCTATATAAATAGGAGCAAAAATGATAACTGAAGAATTTCACAAGCCTTTTATCAAAGGTTTAATTGTTGTGGGTCTAGTAACACTGTTTGCTATGGTTTCTAGTCACTATATTGTTAATTATTATATCAATCTATCTTATAAAACCCCCATTTATACATCTTCTGAATCCTACTCTGAGCCAAAAGTGCCAGAAAATGAGGGGATATCATCTGTTTCTCAATAAAATCGGCGTATTTTTACTTATTGAATTTGCCGGTGGTAAAAAAAAGATTAAAGGCCAAACTGGGAAATGGCCGATAAAGTCTCTTGACAACCCCTATTGGTGTGGTATACTCTACTAGGGGTAGTGGTATTTTTCTTAATAGGTATAGATGAAAATGTATAAGAATGTATTGTTGACCGATAAAGAAATTGCTCTCTTGAAGAGGGTCATTGGTGATTATCTTCACGAGAAATTGACTCCAGAGCATCGAAATTTGACCATAATTCATAGCCGTCTATTGGGTATCAAACCCACAAAAACTTATAATCAGAGTATCGATTAGGGCTATCATTCCACAAATGGGAAACAAATCAAA
>Ga0194129_10005749_pt1 | contig 15599 bp, 16 predicted proteins | sample TA2KigCa35mmetaG_FD_150862 | JGI IMG/M metagenome (GOLD analysis project Ga0194129, IMG submission 150862) | Freshwater microbial communities from Lake Tanganyika, Tanzania - TA2015038 Kigoma Deep Cast 35m | ecosystem: Environmental > Aquatic > Freshwater > Lake | place: Tanzania: Lake... | reverse complement strand
TGCCGAGAAACTCTCCCGCCGGCATGATCAGGATATCAGCGCGGTTGGGCTTTCGGTGCTGCTGGAGCGTGATGGTGAGGTGATTACCCGCGCACGTATCGCCCATGGCGGCTGCGGGCCCATGGCAGCGCGCGCACCGGAAGCCGAAGCTCTGCTGCAAGGCGCGCCGTTTACCGAAGCGCAAGCGCGCGCGGCCGGTGAGGCTTTGTCGCGCGCCATCACACCCATGGATGATTTGCGCGGTACGGCCGAATATCGCCGCGTGGCCGCGCGCAATCTGTTGCTTAGGCTTTATTGGCGCGCCGCGCGGCCAGATGCGGCGGCGGAAATCATGGCGCTGCCAACGCCGCATGCGCCAAGGTTCATCGCGCCATGAATGCGCCACTCGCCCAAGGGGCTGCACTCGCGCATGATTCAGCGCTTGGCCATGTGACGGGTCGCGCACCCTTTGCGGATGATGTGCCGGAAGCGCCGGGCATGTTGCATGGCGCGTTGTTGCTCTCACCCGTCGCGCATGGCCGGCTTGGGGAATTGGATGTCGCGGCGGCGCGTGCCATGCCGGGTGTTGTTGCAGTCATCACCGCGCGGGAAGTGCTTGGCGCGAATGATATCTCGCCATCAGGCCGCGAAGTTGAACCGCTTTTCGCCGAGGGTGAGTTGCGCCATCACGGCCAACCGATTGCCCTGGTGGTGGGTGTAACCCGCGATGCGGCGCTGGCGGCCCTTGCTGCGCTGAAGCCGGAAATCGAGGCGCTGCCGGCGATTCTTTCCATTGAGGATGCGCTGGCGGCAGAAGCTTATCTTTTGCCGCCGCAGGATATCACCGTGGGTGATGCCGCGGGCGCGATTGCCGCCGCGCCCATGCAGGCATCCGGCGAATTTCGCGCCGGCGGGCAGGAGCATTTCTATCTGGAAGGCCAGATCGCGATTGCCATACCGGGTGAGGATGGCGATATCGCCATCACCTCCTCCACCCAGCACCCGACCGAGGTGCAGCATATTGCCGCGCGCGTGCTGGGCTGTGATTTCAACCGCATCACCGTGCGCTGCCGGCGCATGGGTGGCGGTTTTGGCGGCAAGGAAAGCAATGCGTCTTGGGTGGCGGCAGCAGCGGCGCTCGCCGCACGCGTCACAGGCCGGCCGGTAAAGCTGCGCCTTTCGCGCAAGGCGGATATGGCCGCCACCGGCAAGCGCCATCCCTTCTTTTATCGATGGCGCGCGGGTTTTGATGCGACAGGGCGCATTACGGGGCTGGAGGCAATGCTCGCCGCCGATGGTGGGCATAGTCTTGATCTGACCGGCGGCGTGGTGTTTCGCGCCCTGACCCATGCGCTGAATTGCTATGATGTGCCGGCAGTAAAACTTCGCGCATTGTCGCTGCGCACCAACACCGTCAGCCATACCGCCTTTCGTGGTTTTGGTGGCCCGCAAGGCGTGGTGCTGGTGGAAGATGTGCTGCGCCATGTCGCTGCCGCAACCGGGCAGGATATGGAAGCGGTGCGCGCGCGTAATTTTGCAGGCGGCGAGAATGGCAGCAAGGCGCCTTATGGCCAGGCGCTTGAAGGTGATCTGATCCGCCGCGTCTACGCCGAAGCCATGGAAGATGCCGGCTGGGCGGCACGGCGCGCGGAGATCGCGGCCTTCAATGCGCGGCACCCATTCCTGCGGCGCGGGCTTGGCAGTTTTGTCCTCGCCTTTGGCATTTCCTTCGGCCTGATGCATCTGAACCAGGCCGGCGCCCTGGTGCATGTTTATGCGGATGGGTCCATCCGGCTCAATCACGGCGGAACGGAAATGGGCCAGGGCCTCAATATCAAGATCGCGCAGGTGGTGGCGGATGCCTTTGGTGTGCCGATTGGCCGCATTCGCATCACACCCACCAGCACGGCAGAGGTGCCCAATACCGCGCCCACCGCCGCTTCCACGGGTTCCGATTTGAATGGCTGGGCGGCGCATCTGGCCGCAAGCGCCATCCGTGACCGCATGGCCACTGAGGCGGCGCGGCTTTGGGAAGTGCCGGTGGAAGTGATTGGCTTTGCCGAAGGCCGCGTCTTCGTCGCAAAACCCGGCGATAATCGCGCCATGGAGTTCGGCAATCTGGCACATCGCTGCTGGGTGCAACGCATTTCGCTTTCTGCCACAGGGTTTTATCGCACCCCCGACATTCATTGGGATGCGAAGGCCATGCGGGGTGAGCCTTTCTTCTACTTCTCCTACGGCGCGGCGGTGGTGGAAGTGGTGGTGGATACACTCACTGGCGAACATCGCGTGCTGCGTGCTGATCTGGTGCAGGATTGCGGGCGGTCGCTGAACCCCGCAATTGATCGCGGCCAGATTGAAGGTGGCTTTGTGCAAGGGCTCGGTTGGCTCACCACGGAAAGCCTCTATTGGGACAAGGAAGGGCGGCAGCGCACCCTTGGCCCTTCCACCTATAAAATCCCAGGCAGTCGCGATGCGCCGCCAGATTTCCGGCTGCGGTTGCTGGCGAATGCGCCAGCGCGGGCGGACACCATTTTCCGATCAAAAGGTGTCGGCGAACCACCGCTGATGTTGGCGACCGCGGTTTGGAATGCGCTTTGTGATGCCACTGGCCTGACCGCGCTTGATTTGCCGGCAACGCCGGAAGTGGTGCTGCTGGCGCTGGAGAAAACCCGCGCCTAACCCAGCCTGAAACGCGCATAGATTGGCCGCAGCAAAAACGGCGTCAGGAATAAAGGGAATTGGCCAAGCGCGAAGAACAGCAAAATGCGCTCATCCGTTGCCGCTGGCAGCACCGCCAGAAACAGCGCCATATTGCGATTGCCGCCGAGCAAACCTGCCGTCAGCGCCAGTTTCTTGCCCGTCGGCGCAAAGACCAAGGCGGTTGCGGCATTCAGGCCGAAATTCGCCGCGAATGCCAAAGCGAGGCCGCCCATCACCCAGCCAGGGTCTGAGGTGATTTTGGCGAGCATTCCATCCATGACGCCAAAGCCGAAAATCACGACAAGCCAGACCACAGACCCATCCAAGGCCCCGGCATAGCGTTGCAGCCGCGCCGGGCCCAAAAGCCGGCGTAGCGCCACCGCAATCAGCAAGGGCAGCCCAACCACCAGCATCAGGCGGCCCATCAGCGCGGAAAGCGAAATCGCCAAATCTATGCCCATCAAGCCAAGCGCCAAGGGCGGCGCGGTAAAGGGCACAATCAGCGTGGTGATGATCGCCACCACGAGCGATATCTCCCCATCCAACCCCACCATGCGCGCGAAGGCGGGGGAGGATGTGCCGGCGCAACCCATGGCGCTGATCACCAGCCCCGCGACCAGCGGCCCATCAAAGCCAAAGCCGCGCAGCACGAGAAACAGCAAAATGGGACAGACCAGCATCATCCAGCCGACCAGCAACGCCACCAGCACGGGGCGGCGCAAATACGCCACCACCTGCGCCAAATCCACGCGCAGCAGCACAAAAGTCATCAAGGTTGCGACGCTGAAGGTAACCACATCGCGAAACAGCGCAGCCAAGGGCGGGATGAAAAGCCCCGCGAAAATGCCAAGCGCCAGCAGCAGCCCGCCGCGCCGGGCGGACCATTCCAGGAAGCCAAGGACCATCAGCTTGGGCGTTTCTGTATTATCATAGTCGCAGCATTCCAATTCGCGGCGCGCGACACAAGCCATGTTTGGACGATGCATGGACACCCTTGGCCATGCTGCACCCAATGCTGCCATGAACTAAGTAACTTACACCGAAAGCCAATGGCGGGCCGTTGGACAATCATGAACCGCCCCAGCGAAGCCTTGTTCCAACTTCCCAAGGCCGCTTACACTCCCGCCCTGCTGAAGGCCCTTTCGCCTTTCACCGCCTGAAGCATGTCCGGCCAAGCGGGCAATCATCCTTGTAGGGAAAACGCCATGTCACAGCATCAGGTGCAGCATTACCTTGCCGTCCGCGAGGATTGGCTCGCCGCGCGGCAGGAGGAGATTCTAGACCCCGCGCAGCTTATCATTGACCCGCATCATCACCTTTGGGATCGGCCAGGCTGGCGCTATTTGCATGATGAATTCCTGGCCGATCTGAAAAGCGGCCATAACATCAAGGCGACGGTCTATGTCCAGGCGCGGTCCATGCACCGCGCCGCTGGACCTGAAGCCTTGAAGCCGGTGGGGGAGACAGAATTCGTCACCGGCATCGCCGCGATGTTCGCCAGTGGCATTTATGGCGATATCGCAGCCAATGCCGGCATTGTGGGCTATGCGGACCTGACGCTCGGCGATGCGGTGCAGCCCGTCTTGGCAGCGCATATCGCGGCTGCCGGCGGCAGATTTCGCGGCATTCGCCATATCGCCACCTGGGATCCTGACCCCGCCATGCTGAACCCGGCCTATACGCCGGCGGAAGACATGATGGACAGCGCAGCCTTTCGTGCCGGCTTCGCTGCCCTTGGCCGCAATGGGCTTTCCTTCGATGCCTGGATCTATTTCCATCAAATCCCGCGCCTCGCGTCACTCGCGCGCGCCTTCCCCGAAATCCCGATCGTGCTGGATCATTGCGGCGGGATTCTGGGAATCGGCCCCTATGCCGGCAAGCGGGATGAGGTCTTTGCCACTTGGTCACGCCATATGGCGGAACTGGCGCAATGCCCGAATGTCATGGTGAAGGTTGGCGGGCTTGGCATGCGCCTGCCGGGCTTTGGGCTTGAAGCGGGCGCGATTGCGCCTTCATCGGAAGCATTGGCGCAGCATTGGCGCCCCTGGATGGAACGCTGCATCGAATTATTCGGCACTCACCGCTGCATGTTTGAAAGCAATTTCCCGGTGGATAAGGGCGGCTATGGCTATGCGGTGGGCTGGAATGCCTTCAAGCGCATCGCCGCCGGCGCCTCGGAGGAAGAAAAGGCCGATCTGTTCTGGCGGAGTGCGGCGCGATTCTATCGGCTGTCGCAGTTTCTTTGAATGTCACATGGCGCGCAGGCCGCAAACCTGCGCGCTATGAAGTCGCCAGCGCCTGCTGAATCGCGCGGCTAAGCTGTTCCGAGGAAGGCTCGATACGCGCCGGAAACCCCTGCACCTGCCGCCCATCACGCGCGACCAGGTATTTGTGGAAATTCCAGCGCGGCTCACCGCCCGCCCGCGCCGCCGCCCAGCGATAGAAGGGGTGTGCCTCAGGCCCGCGCACGCGGGAAAGGGCGGCCATGGGGAAGGTGATGCCGAATTGCGCATCACAAAATTCCCTGATCTTGCGGCCATCCTGGCTTTCCTGATTGAAATCATTGGAAGGCACGCCAAGCACCACCAGCCCGGCACCTTCCCGTGCTTCATGCAGGCGTTGCAGCGCGGCATATTGTCCCGTGAAGCCGCAAAAGGATGCGGTATTCACCACCAGCAATACCCGCCCGCGCCAGGTGGCCAGATCATGCTCGCCGCCTTCCAAGGAAGGGAAGCGGAAATCCCAAGCGGTTGCAGGGGCGGGGGCAGCGGCCATCAGGGGCAGGGCCAAAAGAGCGCGCCGAGTGGCCTTAACCATAGCGTTCCTCAAGCCAGGGATCGCCCTGATTGTGATAGCCGCGCACTTCCCAAAAGCCGGGGCGATCTTCCGCCAGCAATTCAATGCGCGTCAGCCATTTCGGGCTTTTCCAGAAGTAAAGCCGCGGCAGCACCAGCCGCACCGGCCCGCCATGCTGGCGGGTGATTGGCGCGCCTTCCCAGGAATGCGCCACCATCACATCGGCGGCCGCGAAGGCTTCCAGAGTCAGGTTCGTGGTATAGCCATCATAGGATGTCATAGACACGAAACGCGCTTCAGGGCGCGGGCGGGCCAATTCCAGCAGCGTTGCGGTACGCACACCGGTGAAGCGATTGTCGTACCGGCTCCATTGCGTGACGCAGTGGATATCGCAAACCATGTCGGTTTGCGGCAGCGCCATGAAGCCTTCCCAATCGAAGGCGAGGCGATTTTCCACCAAGCCTTCAAGCCGAAGGCGGAATTTGGCGGTGCTGACATCAGGCTGCACGCCAAGATCAAGCACCGGCCAATCCTTCACCAGCGTCTGACCAGGCGGCAGGCGGTCACGCATGGGATCAGCCGTGGTGCCGGTCAGCAGGCGGCCTTCTTCGGCCCAGCGTTCCTTGGTCAGCACCAGCTTTTCACGGATTTGCCCTTCCAGCGGCACGTCTTCCTGATCCAAGGCAACTACTCCTGTTAGCGAAGGGTCTTGGCGAGGAATGCCTCCACCAAGGGACCCCAAATTTGCGGCCCGCCAGCGGCGGTGAAAAGGCCATGCCCGTCCCTGCCAAAAGCGGGCAAGGCACGGAATTCCGCGGCGCCACCGGCCTGGACATAGTTTTGATGCATCGCCCCCGCAAGCGATGGGCTGAAGAAACTGTCATTATCGGTATAGACTCAAAGGCTTGGGATGCGCGCGGTTTGACCAAATTGCCCGGCGCTGGTGGCCAACACATCGGCCCGGCAGTTGTTATTGGGCAGATTATCCAGCCGCCCGCCGCGCCCGCCCGCCATATTCACAATCGCCGCGACCTCTGGCGGATTGCGCGCCGCGAGGGCGAGCGAACCCCAACCCCCGGCAGATTGGCCGACCACCACAGCGCCATCGCGGCGTATCCCTGGCTGGGCAGTGGCATAGGCAATGGCAGAACGGATATCGCGCGCTGTTTCAGTGCCGCCCGCCACAAAATTGGGATTGCGGCAGGAACCATAGGTTTCCGCCCAAGTGCCGCCCGAAGCGCCATAGCCCCGGCGCAAGGGCAGCGCCACGGCATAGCCGCGGGTCAGGAACCAAGAAATCGCCCGCTGCTCACAGGACCAAGGCGCCATGTTTGGGCGTTGCGCCGCAGAAGGCGGCGATCCGTGATTGGCAACAACAAGGCGTGCGGGGTTGCCCCCTGCTGGGCGGCAAAGCCGCATGAGGATGAATTGGCTGGTGCCTTCAACCGGAATCCAATGATCCTGTTCCCGCCAGGGACCTTTTTCTTCCGTGATCGGGCCAACAGCACGCGCGGCACCCCCCGAAGCTGGCGCGCCTGGCTGCTCCGCACAGGCCGCAAGGCCAAAGCAAAACATCGGCACAGCAAGACAAAGCCGGATCACTTGCATGAGCCTTGCCTTCAGCGAAGCCGCGATGAAATCGCCCCCTTTACCCAAGCGTAATGCCAGCATCGCGGATTACCTCAAGCGCGCCCTGTCGCTGTCCAGCCAGCCAACGCGCGAAAACATCCGGCGCATTGCCGATCATGATGGCGCCGGCAGGGTCCATGCGCGCGCGCACTGCGGCTGACTTCGCCGAAACAGCGGCAACGGCCGCCATGCGCTCCACCACCGCGCGCGGCGTGCCGGCGCCGGCGAAAAGCCCGTTCCAATCATTCATGTCAAAACCTGGAAAGCCGGATTCTGCCAGGGTTGGCACATCCGGCAGCGTCGCAATCCTCTCAAGGCTTGTCACCGCCAGAATGCGCGCGCGGCCTGCCTGCACCGGTGGCCGCACGGAAGATGAGGTGATCAACACCGCGTCAATACTGCCCGCCAATATATCACGCGCCGCATCCGCACCACCGCGATAAGGCGCATGCACAAGCCTGATGCCCGCGCGTTTTTCAAAGGCGGCCAAAGCCAGATGCGCCATGCCCGCTGCCGGCGGCGTGCCGACGGTGATCGTGCCAGGCCGCGCCTTGGCCACCGCGATGAATTCCTTGATGTCCTTTGCAGGAAAATCATGCTTCACCGCAATCACTTGCGGAAAGACTGAAATCAGGGTGGTGGGCGCGAAGGCCGTGGCATAATCAAACGGAATATCGCGCATCAGCGCGGGATTCGTGAGCTGATTGGCCGCATCAACCAAAAACGTATAGCCATCCCGCGGCGCTTGCAGCAGGGCATTGGCCGCGATGATGGCATTTCCGCCAGTGCGGTTTTCAATGACGATATTCTGCCCAAGCGCTTCCTGCATATCGGCGGCGAGCGCACGCGCAGCAGTATCGGCAGCGCCACCAGCGGCGAAGGCAACCAGCCAGCGTATCGGCCGATTGGGCCAATCGCCTTAAGCATGCGCAAGCTTACTTACCCAAGGTGTCGCCAGCGTGGCAGCAAGGATGGCGCGGCGATTGATTGGCGTGTTCATGGTAGTCCTCCTGAAGTTTTTCTGTTTTGTCCCGCCAGGGTCAGAAGTTATCCCGACCAAAGCGCCGTTCAAAGGCGGCGATATCTTCTTCATGCGTCATGGTGAAGGCCAATTCATCAAGGCCTTCCAGCAGGCTGCGCTTGGCGAAGGGATCAATTTCAAAGCGATGCACTGTGCCGTCCGGCGCCGTGACAGTCTGTTCCGGAAAATCAATGGCAATGACAGCTTCGGGATCGGCGATGGTCGCCGCCATCAGCGCGCTGACCGCATCGGCCGACAACATAATGGGCAGAACACCATTCTTCACCGCATTGATCGCGAAAATATCACCGAAGGATGGCGCAATCACTGCCCGCGCGCCCCAGCCATGCAGCGCCCAAACTGCATTTTCGCGCGACGAACCACAGGCAAAATTGCGCCCACCCAAAATGATCCGCGCATCGCGCCAGTTAGGCCGGTTCAGGGGAAATTCGGGGATCTCCTGCCCATTGGCATCAAAACGTAAATCGCGGAAAAAATTGATGCCATGATCATCATCGCGTGGCCGCGCCAGGAAACGCGCCGGGATGATCTGGTCCGTATCTATATTGTCCTGCACCAATGGCACGGCGTTGGATTTGAGTGAAATGAAGGGTTCCATGATAAGCTTACGCCGCCCCCTGCACGCGCCTGATATCAACAATATGCCCGGCCAGCGCCGCGGCGGCGGCCATGGCGGGGCTCATCAGATGCGTGCGCCCCCCGGCGCCCTGGCGACCGCGAAAATTGCGATTTGAAGTAGAGGCTATGCGCTGCCCCGGCCTGCCAATCTCGCCATTCGTGCCAAGGCACATGGAACAGCCCGCTTCGCGCCATTCAAAGCCCGCTTCCTTGAAAATCGCATCCAGACCTTCGGCTTCCGCCTGACGTTTGACTGGCGCCGAGCCCGGCACCACCCAGGCCATCACGCCAGCGGCAACCTTGCCATTCTTGGCAATTGCGGCGGCGGCGCGCAAATCCTCGATCCGGCCATTGGTGCAGGAACCGATAAAGACGCGATCCAGGCGCAATTCAGTCACCGGCATGCCGGCAGAAAGCCCCATATAGGCAAAGCAATCTTCCATGGCTTGGCGACGCGCCGGATCATCCTGATGCATCGGGTCGGGAATTACGCCATCAGCGGGCAGCGCATCCTGCGGGCTATTGCCCCAGGTCACCATGGGCGCGATGGAAGCGGCGTCAATCATTACCTCATGATCGAATTGCGCGCCGGGATCGCTCGGCAGGGCGCGCCAACGTGCCAAGGCCGCATCCCATTCGGCGCCCTTCGGCGCATATTGCTTTTCGGCCAGGTAAGCAAAGGTCTTTTCATCCGGCGCCACCATGCCAGCCCGTGCGCCTGCTTCGATGGACATGTTGCAAAGCGTCAGCCTGCCTTCCATCGAAAGCCCGCGTATCGCCGAACCGGCATATTCAATCACGCATCCTGTAGCACCTGCGGTGCCGATGGTTGCGATGATATGCAAAATGACATCCTTGGCTGTCACGCCAAAACCAAGCGCCCCTTCGACAGTGATCCGCATATTGCGCGGGCGTCGTTGCCAAAGGCATTGCGTTGCCAGCACATGCGCCACTTCGGTCATGCCAATGCCGAAGGCCAGCGCCCCCAAGGCGCCGTGGGTCGAAGTATGGCTATCGCCGCATACCAACAGCATGCCGGGCTAGCTCAGGCCGGTTTCGGGGCCAATCACATGCACAATGCCCTGTTGGCCATCCTGAAGGCCGAAATGCCTTATCCCAAATTCGGCCGCATTGCGTTCCAGCGATTCGACCATGCCGCGATATTCGGCATTCGCAATCTCGGCACTTTGGCGCGTATCGGTCGGCGCGTAATGGTCAGGTGTGGCGAAAATGCGTTCCGGCGCGCGGGGTGCTGCGCCACGTTTGCGCAGCATCTCGAAGGCCGGGGCGGTGCCGTCATGGATGAAATGACGATCAACATAAAGCAGAACCTGGCCATCTTCGCGTTCCAGAACGCGGTGGCGCATCCAGATCTTGTCGAACATGGTGAGGGGTTCAGGCCTGGTGTGCTGCGTCATGGGGGGATCATTCCGGCAGAACCAGGCTTTGGCAAGCGCGGTGCCTTCCCCATTTTCGTCTCGCCCAGGCTCAATGCCTGCGCTATGAGGAAAAGCATCATCAAATGAGCGCAGCAAAAGCATGGTCGAAACAGGAAACACGGCAAGCATCGGCCAAAAAACACCGCCCCTTGAACTCACCATTCTGATGCCCTGCCTGAATGAGGCAGAAACCCTCGCGACCTGCATCCAAAAGGCGCTGGGCTATCTGGCGCGCAGCGGTGTTTCGGGCGAAGTGCTGATTGCCGATAATGGCAGCACCGATGGCAGCCAGGAAATTGCGCGCAGCCTTGGCGCGCGGGTGATTGATGTGCCCGAAAAAGGCTATGGCGCCGCGCTGATTGCGGGCATTGCGGGCGCGCAAGGCCGTTATGTCATCATGGGCGACAGCGATGATTCCTATGATTTCAGCGCGCTTGATCCCTTCATCACGAAACTCCGCGATGGTTATGATCTGGTGATGGGCAACCGCTTCAAGGGGGGCATTGCGCCGGGCGCCATGCCGCCCTTGCATCGCTATTTGGGCAATCCCGTGCTGTCCACCATTGGCCGGGTTTTCTTCGGCGGGCCGATCCGGGATTTTCATTGTGGGCTGCGGGGGTTTTCGCGCGCCGCCATCTCAGCGCTTGATCTGCGCGCGCCGGGCATGGAATTCGCGTCCGAGATGGTGGTGAAGGCCACCATGCGCGGGCTTCGCATTACGGAAGTGCCGACCACGCTTTCCCCGGATGGAAGATCGCGCCCGCCGCATTTGCGGTCCTGGCGCGATGGCTGGCGGCATTTGCGCTTTCTGCTGATTTTCTGCCCGCGCTGGCTGTTTCTGTATCCCGGCGCCGTGCTTTTCGCGCTGGGCGCGCTTGGCATGGCCGCGCTTTTGCCGGGTCCTATGCGCCTCAGCGGTATCACGCTTGATGTGCATAGCCTGCTCTATGCCTCCGGCGCGGTGGTGATGGGCTTTCAGGCCATGCAGTTCTGGGTTTTTGCGCGGGCTTATGGCGCAGTGACGGGGCTTTTGCCCGAACCCCAAAGACTTTCGCGCTTCGGCCTGGAAGCCGCGCTGGTGGTGGCCGGCGTGCTATTGCTGCTTGGGCTTGGGCTTGGCTTTGTCGCGGTCGGGCAATGGGGCACGCAGGATTTCGGCGCACTGGCCGGCGGCAAGGTCATGCGCCTTGCGATTGCTTCCGTCACCGCCATGCTACTTGGCCTGCAATTGGCCTTTGGGGCGTTTTTCCTCGCGCTGCTTGGCATGATGCGCCCGGCACCACGCAGCTGAGCGGCCCCCTGCCCCGTTCAGCCCTTGCGCTTTTGGATGCTGGCGGCCCGGCGCCCATCCCGGCAGGCATCGGAACAATAGCGCACTTCGTCCCAAACGCGCGCCCATTTCTTGCGCCAGGTGAAGGGGCGGTTGCAGGCCGCGCAAAGCTTTTGCGGCAAATTGGGCTTCTGATGCGCCACGCTTATTCGCCGGCGCGGATTTCGCCGACAACGCGCCCGCGCGCGGTATCGAACAGCAACACCCTTTCGCCATCGGGCCGCACCACCCAAATGGCGATTGTCTTTTCCACCCCAGCTATGCCAGCAATGCGCGTGCCGGCAGGCTGACCCAGGGCTGTCGTGTTGAAAGCAACCGTAGAACCACCTGAACGCTGGACGATCAGCACAACCAGCGCCACGGTTGCCGCAACGATCAGCACCCCCATCCCAATGACCAACACCTTGAGAAACCGCACGGAAACCCCCTTTTGAACGCCGAACGCCACGAATTTCGCGCGCCCCCGGAAGCAGCCGGCATCCGCGCCGATCGCTACCTTGCTGAGGCGATAGGTTCTCTCTCACGCTCCCGCGTCAAGGCCCTGATGGTCGCGGGCCATGCCAGCCGGGATGGTGAGATACTCCGCGAACCAGCGGAGGCCATTCGCCCCGGCGCGCTTTACGCGCTTGAAATCCCGCCGGCCATCCCTGCCCTGCCGCAGCCGCAGGATATTCCGCTGACCATATTGCATGAGGATGCGGATTTGATCGTGCTGGATAAACCTGCGGGCCTTGTGGTGCATCCCGCGCCCGGCAATCAGGATGGCACTTTGGTCAATGCGCTTTTGGCCCATGCCGGGGATGATCTGCCCGGCATTGGTGGGGAAAAGCGGCCCGGCATTGTGCATCGGCTGGACAAGGATACTTCTGGCGTCATGGTCGCGGCCAAGACCGAATTGGCGCTGCGCCGCCTATCCGAAAGCTTCGCCGAACGTGATCTGGAACGGTATTATCTGGCGCTGTGCTGGGGCCTGCCCGCCGTCATGGAAGGCGAAATCAATGCCCCGATTGGCCGGCACCCGGCGGACCGCAAGCGCATGGCGGTGGTGGAACGCGGCAAGCCGGCAATCACGCGGTACAAGGTGCTGCGGTCCTGGGGGACGTCCTGCGCCCTGGTTTCCTGCCGGCTGCTGACTGGGCGGACGCATCAAATTCGCGTGCATATGGCCCATCTGGGGCACGCCTTAGTGGGGGACCCGGTCTATCTGCGCCGCACGCCGGCCACAGCCCGCACGCTGCCAGCCCCGGTGCGGGATGCCCTGCTGGCCTTCCCGCGCCAGGCGCTGCACGCCGCAAGCCTTGGCTTTCGCCACCCCATCAGCGGCCAGGCGCTACATTTCGAACGCCCAGTGCCCGAGGACATGGCGGCCCTGTTTACATTACTGGACGGTAACGCGGAGTAACCCGACTATTTCAGTCGGTTTTTCTTGCGCCCCTGCCCGATTCCGGCTATTAACCCAATGTCGGAATCCTCGAAGTGCCAGTCAAGGCACGGCCGGCCAAGGCCCCTTCAAGGGGCAGGCGACCCGTCAGGGCTTTGGGGAAGATGACAAAAATGTAATGATCGGCCAAGGATGCCGCCTTCGGGGCAGAGTAAGCCGGTTCAGGAGGTAAATGAAAATCATGGCATTTTCTATGGCCATTCCGATGGCGACTGAGGGCAACCTCTCCCGCTATCTTCAGGACATTCGCAAATTCCCGATGCTCTCGGCGGAGGAAGAACTCAGCCTGGCGCGCCGTTGGCGCGACAATGCCGATGAGCCGGCAGCGCACAAGCTTGTCACCTCTCACCTGCGCTTGGTTGCCAAGATCGCCATGGGCTATCGCGGCTATGGCCTGCCGGTGGGGGAACTGATTTCTGAGGGCAATGTCGGGATGATGCAAGCGGTCAAGCGCTTCGATCCCGATCGCGGCTTCCGTTTGGCGACCTATGCCATGTGGTGGATTCGTGCCGCCATTCAGGAATACATCCTGCATTCATGGTCACTCGTGAAAATGGGCACCACGGCGGCGCAAAAGAAGTTGTTCTTTAATTTGCGCAGGTTGAAGGCGCAGATGTCCGCCCTGGAAGAAGGCGATTTGCAGCCGGAACAGGTGGCCAAGATCAGCCATGTGCTGCAGGTGCCGGAACAGGATGTCATTTCCATGAACCGGCGCCTTTCGGCTGCCGATAATAGCCTGAATGCCCCGCTTCGCGCCGATGGCGAAGGCGAATGGCAGGATTGGCTGGTGGATGAAAGCGAGAACCAGGAACAGGAACTCGCTGAACATCAGGACATGTCAAACCGCCGCGAATTACTGAGCGGCGCGCTGAAAACGCTGAATGAACGCGAACGGCACATCCTGATTGAACGCCGGCTGAAGGAAGAACCGACAACGTTGGAAGAACTGTCCCAGCACTACAATATCAGCCGCGAACGCGTGCGCCAGATTGAAGTGCGCGCCTTTGAAAAGCTGCAGAAATCCATGAAGCAGCAAATCATGGATCGGCGCCTGACCATCGGCTGAACGGGCCGCGCTTATAAAAAAGGCGGTGGAATTTCCACCGCCTTTTCTTTTGCCCTGAAGGGTTCAGCGCATCGGCGGCGCGTATTGCAGGCCACCCTTGGTCCAAAGATTATTGACACTGCGCGGGAAGCCGATCGGCGTCATGTTGCGTTCCCAGATTTCGCCAAAATTGCCGACAGCGCGAACAACGCGTGGCGCCCAATCCTTCTCAAGCCCCAGCATCTGGCCAAGATCACCCGTTTGGCCCATGAAGCGCTGGATATCGGGGTTGGTGCTATTGGCGAAATTGCCGATATTGGCCTGCGTAATGCCCAGTTCTTCCGCCGTCAGAAGCGCGAAATGCACCCAGCGCACCACGTCAAAGAAGCGCCAATCACCCTTGCGGACCACGGGGCCCAAGGGTTCCTTGGAAATGATTTCCGGCAGCAGCAGGAAGCGATTCGCATTGGCGCCCTGCGCCGCGGCGAAGGAAGCCAGCGAAGAAGCGTCGGTCGTGTAGGCGTCGCAGCGCTTATTGATGAAGGCGGTGCGGATTTCTTCGATATTCTCGATCACAACCGGCGTGAAGCGCAGCCGATTCGTACGGAAGAAATCGGTCATGTTGAGTTCGGTCGTCGTGCCAGGCTGCACGCATACCGTAGCACCATCCAGCTGCTTGGCCGAGGTGACGCCGCTATCGCGATGCACCATGAAGCCCTGACCGTCATAGACATTGATGCCCGCGAAAACGAGGCCGAGGGAGGCTTCGCGCGTCAGCGTCCAGGTCGTGGTGCGGGACAGCAGGTCAATTTCGCCAGATTGCAGCATGGTGAAGCGCTGCTGCGTCGAAGAAGGGACAATCCGAACCTTATTGGCGTCGCCCAGGATCGCCGCCGCCACCGCGCGGCAATAATCCACATCCAAGCCGCGCCAAACACCCTGGCTATCCGGCAGCGAAAAGCCGACCGTGGAGGGTGAGGTGGAGCAGACAAGCTGCCCACGGGCGCGAATCGCCGCCATGGTGTCGGCCGCCGGCGCTTGCGCCATGGCCGGTACGGTTGTGGCGGCCATCAGCCCCGCCAGGGCCGCGCCGCGCAGGGCGCTTCCGAGTTTCATCATTGATCTCTGTCTCCCAAAGGTTACTTCAGCCGACCCAAACCAGCCGACCTGGCGGTAACATGGCCGTGACCGAGCCCAAGGCCAAGACCCCCAGGGGCTTGGACGGGCCGGAAAACGCCCATTTCTGATCTGGCATGCGCCAAACGCCTTGCCGCCCCCTGCGCCAGCTGCCCCAACCCCTAAAAGTGGCCAGCATCAAGCCAGGGCGATTGGCCGCCTGATTTTAAGGCTAACTTCACCTTCGGCCACATAATGTCGCACCTCACAAGCTGGGGTTTGGCTTTTGTCAATGAATGCCCTTTTTCCACCGCAGGCTATGCCTTCGCCATTGACCAAGGCATCGGCGATCATGCCCGGTTGCTGGTTGAAAACAACGCCGAGCAGCCTGCGCGGCCAAACCCCTGATTGGCAACTTCGCAATCCTTTATTGATATCTCTGGTTTAGAAGCTAACAGCAT
>Ga0194129_10005748_pt1 | contig 15599 bp, 15 predicted proteins | sample TA2KigCa35mmetaG_FD_150862 | JGI IMG/M metagenome (GOLD analysis project Ga0194129, IMG submission 150862) | Freshwater microbial communities from Lake Tanganyika, Tanzania - TA2015038 Kigoma Deep Cast 35m | ecosystem: Environmental > Aquatic > Freshwater > Lake | place: Tanzania: Lake... | reverse complement strand
ATCAATCCATCTATTTTGATTCTGAAAAATACAAGCTTACTACCACTGAAAAAATCAAGAAGATTGAGGATTTTCTTTATCAATTGGATGGAAAAAAGATTGAAGAAAGAGACATTATTCAACAAATATACTGGATATTAATTAATATTAAAAATTGAAATTATTTTATTTATTTTCCATTATAAATAATAAATGTCTATAGTAAATTGTAAAGTTTCCAATATTAGACCAAAATATAAAAATTTACAAGAATGGATGGATGATCCTAATAATATTTATATTGGAAGAGGAGGAGTAGTATTTATTGATAAACAACGATTTCCAAAACTATCATCCAACTTTGCCAATCCATTTAAAATTGGTAAAGATGGATCACGAGAAGAAGTAATTGAAAAATATAGAAATTTTATAACAACGAAAATAAAAAATGATGTATTACTAAAAGAAGAATTACTAACTCTTAAAGGTAAAAATCTTGGTTGCTGGTGTGCTCCAGAACCTTGCCATGGAAATATACTTTTAGAATTAATAGATATCAACAGAACTTTATATGGTTTGTGAATGGTGTGAAAATAAAAAAAAAATAAGTGAAATGATAACTTGTGGTGATTGTAATAAAAAATTTTGTAAAGATTGTAAATATGGAGATGATGTTATACCTACTGGTTTTAATTGTTGTGAATTAGATAATTTAGATGTTTAGATGATAAAACACTACAAAAAAAATAAAAAAATATCAATAAAGAAAAGGTAAAGAAGTTTATGAAATAGGAATGGATAAATTAAAAGAATTAACAACGGGATGTGATAAATTAACAAAAAAGTTTAACATATATATTTTCCATCTTTTGTTTTATACGAAAAGGTTTCATCTGGTTTTTGATGAAGACCCCGCCAAACTATTTTATATATCATGTTTTTTTGATATTTAATAGCACATTGTAATAAATTGCTACTAATTATTTTTATTGGTGAAAACTTGATCATGGTTATACTCTTTGGGCATGGGTTGTTTGAATATATGTAATAAGTTGGTAGATATAACAGGATAATCCATAGCAAGATCCAGATCGTATTTCGGCTTCTAAATCAAACTTAAAATCGATGTTAGCATTTATTAACCTTTCTATTTCATCTTCGTCAGCCTCACACGGTATTTTGTAAAGTTTAAACTCATCTAGTGATGTTAATGCTTGTCTATTTTCTAGGTCATAGTTGAGAAGTGCTTCATAGTGATTATTGATAATTGCCCAAAGCATCCCTTTAATTAATTCTTCTTCATCATACATAATTCTATCGTCTAATTTATTAGTCTCCATTATAATTCGTGTGTTTTATTTTTTTTTGTAATGTAATTATAAATCAAATTTTTGCAATATAAAAAAATAAATTTTTTATTTCTAAGAAGAATATAGCAAATTTAATTTTTTACACAATACGATAGCAAATAGTGATTTTATTACGACAATAAGGACACAAGTCGGATTTATTATAATTTTTATTTATACAACTTTCACAAAAATTATGTGCACAATTTGTTTGGATGTTTACAACCTTTTCATAACATATTGAACACTCTTTATGTTCATTATTAACATTACTTATTAAAATTGTCTTTGTATTATCAATAGGAAGTGGTTTATCAACATAATATGTTGTAATTTCATTATTCTCTATTTCAATATGATATGATTGATTTAATGTGCATAACCATTGAGCGACTACTATATGTCCATTTTTACACGCATTACAAAACGCATAATCATCTTGAATAGAAATAACAATATTAGGTTTTATGTGGTATAACCATTTGGCAACTCCTAAATGTCCGTTAAAACACGCCATACGAAATGACCATTCATCTTGAATAGAAATATCAATAGTAGGTTTTATCATGTATAACCATTGTGCGACTTCTATATGTCCATTTTTACACGCATTACAAAACGCATATTCAGCTTGAATAGAAATATCAATAGTAGGTTTTATCATGTATAACCATTGTGCGACATCTAAATAACCATTTCTACACGCACCACGAAAAGCACTTTCTTTCTCAATAGAAATATCAATAGTAGGGTTTATCTCGTATAACCATTGGGCGACTCTTAAATGACCACAAGAACACGCACCAACAAAGGCATATTCTTTTTTAGCAGAAATATCAATAGTAGGTTTTATCATGTATAACCATTCAGCAACTATTAAATGTCCTTTACTACATGCCTCACGAAACGCATGTTCATTTTTAGCAGAAATATCAATAGTAGGTTTTATCTTGTATAACCATTGGGCGACTCTTAAATGTCCTTCTTCACACGAAATACGAAACGCATATTCATTATCAGCAGAAATATTTATAGTAGGTTTTATTTGATATAACCATTGGGCTACTTCTAAATAACCATTTTCACATGCCTTTTGAAACGCATATTCTTTGTTAGCAGAAATATTAATAGTTGGTTTTACTTGAAGTAACCATTGTGCGACTCTTAAATGACCACATTCACATGCAACACCAAACGCAACTTCATCATCAATAGAAATATCAATATCTGGTTTAATAATGTATAACCATTGGGCGACTTCTAAATGTCCATTTTCACACGCATTACGAAAAGCACATTCACCATTAATAGAAATATCAATATTAGGTTTAATCTCGTATAACCATTGAGCTACTCTTAAATGTCCATTTTCACATGCGCTACAAAACGCATCTTCATCATTAGCAGAAATATCAAAATCAGGATTGTCTGTAATAAATTGTTGAATAAGTATTAAATTTCCTTCTTCACAAAAAGTTCTAAATTGGTCCATTATACTTTTTAAATAAATATATTTTTAATATGAAAACACTACATTATCAATTTTTAATAAATTTAAAAAACTGTCAATTGTATTATAAATAGTAAATATTATCATAAATGTCAAATCCACTTGAACGACCTGACGATTTCTTATTCATAACTGGAATTCCAGAAGTTCTATTCGGAGAACAAACTCCTGAAATATGTATGAAAGAGGTTAGAGAAAATGGATATGCAATCTTCTTTGTAAAAGATCAAACGTCGAAAATCTGCATGGAGGCAGTCAAACAAAATGGACTTGCTTTACAATTTGTCAAAGAACCCACCGATGAAATATGTTTGCTTGCAGTCCGAGAAAATGGAAATGCTTTGGAATATGTTAAGAAACAAACCCCTGAAATTTGTTTGGCGGCTGTTAAAGAAAAAGGGCTTGCTTTACAATTTGTAAAGAAACAATCTGATCAAATATGCTTAGCTGCAGTGGAACAAAATGGTTGTGCTCTACTGTTTGTGAAGAAACAAACACATAAAATATGCTTGGCGGCAGTTAAACAACATGCCATGATTTTGGGTCGTGTCAAGCAACAAACTCATGAAATCTGCTTGGTTGCTATACAAAAAAATGGGTTGGCTTTGCAGTTTGTAAAAGAACAAACACCTGAACTTTGCTTGGCTGCTATAAAAAATAATATCAAGGCATTGAAATATGTTAAAGAACAAACTCATGAAATCTGCTTGGAGACTATAAAAAAAGAAAGTTTTTTATGGGATAGTTCTGCGTTAAAGTATGTCAAAGAACAAACACCAGAGATATGCTGGGCGGCAGTCAGAGCAAATAGTTATGCATTGCAACATGTTAGAGAACAAACACCTGAACTATGCTTGTTTGCTGTTAGACAACATGGAGATATTCTGCAGTATGTCAAAGAACAAACACCCGAAATATGCTTGGCGGCTGTTAATCAATTTGGTTTAGCCTTAGAACATGTTAGAGAGCAAACACCTGAAATCTGTTTGGCAGCGGTCAAAGAATATGGTTTTGCTTGGAAATTTGTAAAAGAAAAAAACCTTGAACTCTACTTAGCAGCAAGATCTGCTGGTATAACTAGATTTGTTATGCCAGGTAAAAAAGCACCATTAGAAAAGCAATTGGAAAGACTTAAACTAAATGGGTTAGACTTAAAATGTTTTAGAGAACAAACACCTGAACTTTGCTTGGCGGCAGTAAGTCAAAATGGTTTAGCTTTAAAATATGTAAAATTGCAAACACCTGAAATTTGTATGATAGCAGTTAATCAAAATAGTTTAGCATTCGAATATGTCATAGAACAAACACCTGAACTGTGTTTAGTGGCTGTCAGTAATGATGGTTTAGCTTTAAAACATGTTAGAGAACAAACAATGGAAATCTGCTTGGTTGCTATGAAAGAAAATGGAGATGCTTTAGAATATGTCAAAAAACAAACACCTGAAATATGCTTTGTTGCTTTAGAACAAACAGGTAGTGCTTTTGAATATGTTAATGAAAAAACATCTGAATTGGTATTGTTGGCTGTCAAATTACACGGTATTGGATTAGAATATATTAAAGAACAAACATCAGAAATTTGTTTGTTAGCTGTTAATCAAAATGGTTGGGCTTTGAAACATGTTAGAGAACAAACCCCTGAAATCTGCTTAGGCGCTGTCACTCAAGATGGTTTAGTTCTCAAATATGTCAAAGAACAAACGATCGAACTGTGCTTAGCCGCTGTTAATCAAAATGGTTTAGCCTTAGAACATGTTAGAGAGCAAACCCCTAAAATCTGTATGGTTGCTGTCTCTAATGATGGTTTAGCCTTAAAATATGTTAAAGAACAAACGCTAGAATTGTGCTTAGCTGCTGTCAGTCAAAATGGTTTAGCCCTAGAATACATTAAAGAGAAAACTCCAGAATTGTGCTTAGAAGCTGTAAGTCAAAATGGTTTAGCTTTAGAACATGTTAAAATACAAACGGATGAACTCTGCTTTGCAGCTGTCAGTCAAAATGGTTTAGCCTTAGAATATGTTAAAATGAAATGGAAAACGGATGAACTCTGCTTGGTCGCAGTTAATCAAAATGGTTTAGCCTTAGAACATGTTAGAGATCAAACACCCGAAATCTGTTTAGCGGCTGTTAATCAAAATAGTTTAGCAGAAAAACATGTATTTAATGATGATAACTGTTGGTGAAATAGTCTCTAAAAAAGGAAAAAAATTTGATTGTCTTTTTTTTTTTTTTTTTTAAACTATCAATAAAAGGATACAACTAAGAAAATGAGTTTAGAATATAGAATTAAAATAAATCTTGGTTTTGAAAAGTTTAAACAACTACAAGAACAATCAACACCTGAACTGTGCTTGGAAGCTGTCAAAAAAATTGGTTTTGCTTTGAAATTTGTCAAAGAACAGACACCTGAAATCTGCTTAGCTGCGGTCAACCGAGATGGTTTGGCTTTGGAATTCGTTAAAGAACAGACACCTGAAATCTGCTTGGCTGCGGTCAACCGAGATGGTTTGGCTTTGGAATTCGTTAAAGAACAGACACCTGAAATCTGCTTGGCTGCGGTCAAAACTGATATTATGGCTTTGAAATATGTCAAAGAACAAACACCTGAAATCTGCTTGGCTGCTGTCAAAAAACATGGTATTGCTTTGAAATTAGTCAAAGAACATCATCAGACACCTGAGATCTGCTTGGCTGCTGTCAACCGAGATGGTTTGGCTTTGGAATTCGTTAAAGAACAGACACCTGAGATCTGCTTGGCTGCTGTCAACCAAGATGGTTGGGCTTTGAAACTTGTCAATGAACAGACACCTGAGATCTGCTTGGCTGCTGTCAACCGATATGGTTCGGCTTTGGAATTTGTTAAAGAACAGACACCTGAGATCTGCTTGGCTGCTGTCAACCGATATGGTTCGGCTTTGAAATTTGTTAAAGAACAGACACCTGAGATCTGCTTGGCAGTGGTCGAAAATGATAGTATGGCTTTGGAATTTGTCAAGGAACAAACACCTGAAATGTGCTTGGCAGCGGTCAACCGAGACGGGTATGCTTTGCAATTTGTCAAGGAACAGACTCCGGAAATTTGCTTGGCAGCGGTCAAAAAATATGGTATGGCTTTACAATTTGTCAAGGAACAAACTCCGGAAATTTGCTTGGCTGCGGTCAAAAGCGATGGTATGTCTTTGAAATATGTTAAAGAACAAACGCATAAGATTTGCTTGGCAGCAGTCAAAAGCCGAAGTATGTCTTTAGAATTAGTCAAAGAACATCATCAGACGCCTAAACTCCACATGGCTGCGGTCAAAATAAACGGTATGGCTTTGAAATTCATCAAAGAACAGCATCAGACGCCTGAACTCTGCATGGCTGCGGTCATTGAAAATAGTAATGCACTTATATATGTCAAAGAGGAATATGTCAAAGAAGTAACTGATTTAATTAATGAGTATCGTGATTTTGGTGATTTGAGTGAAGAAGATGATGACGATTTTGATTTGTAATTATTTAAACATATTTATCAGGTTAAAAATTGCGATTATCTTAGGTAAGTTTTTTATTTATATATTTTTTTTGTTAATCTAAATTGTTTAGCAGAAAAACATGTTGGTCATTCGTTAAAAAAAAATTGATTGTCATTATTTATATATTAATAAGAAACAAATCAAGAAACAAACCAAGAATAAAATGAAAGATAAAAAAACTATTGAGTTTTTGAAGGAACACTACTTATCTCCTATGGATTGGGAGGGTTGGATTAGAGCTCTCAAAAAGGATCAAAGTCCAGAAAAATGTTTAGAAGCAGTCCAGGAAGACGGTTTGCTAATCTACTTTGTCAAGAAACAGACTCCTGAAATCTGCTTGGCTGCTTTAAGTAATTGTAATCAACCATATTGTTGTGAATGTTTAAAATATATCAATCAGCAAACTCCTGAGATATGTTTAGCTGCGGTCAAAATAAACGGTAATGCTTTGGAGTATGTAAAAGAACAAACACCTGAAATCTGCTTGGCTGCTGTCCAACAACATGGTAAGGCTTTAGAATTTGTTAAGGAACAGACGCCTGAAATCTGCTTGGCTGCTGTCAAAAATGATGGTTGGGCTTTGAAATTTGTTAAAGAACAGACACCTGAAATCTGCTTGGCGGCAGTTAGTAATAGGGGTCCTACTTTGAAACTTGTCAAAGAACAAACACATGAAATATGCTTGGCGGCAGTTAATAGCTATGGTATGGCTTTGGAACTTGTCAAGGAACAAACGCCTGAAATCTGCTTGGCGGCAGTTAGTAATTCCGGATGGGCTTTGATATTTGTCAAAGAACATTATCAGACGCCTGAAATTTGCTTGGCTGCGGTCAAAAGCGATGGTATTGTTTTGCAATATGTCAAAGAACATTATCAGACGCCTGAAATGTGCTTGGCTGCGGTCAACAGCGATGGTATGTCTTTGAAATATGTCAAAGAACATTATCAGAAGCCTAAAATTAGGTTGGCTGCGGTCAAAAGCCGAGGTATGTCTTTGGAATTAATCAAAGAACATCATCAGACGCCTGAACTCCGCATGGCTGCGGTCAAAAGAAATGGTCTTGCATTGAAATTCATCAAAGAACATCATCAGACGCCTGAACTCTGCATGGCTGCGGTCATAGAAAATAGTAATGCCCTGGAATATGCCAAGAAACAAACCCGTGAAATCTGCTTGACAGCAGTAAAAAAAATGGGTACAACTTTGCAATTTGTCAAAGAACAGACGCCTGAAATCTGCTTGGCTGCGGTCGAAGACGATAGAGGTGCTGCATGTGATGTCAAAAAACCAACTGGTAAAATAAAAAAAATGTTGGAGCACAAACCCTTAAAATTTGTAATTATATAAGGATAGTAATTATACCCAACTAATGAAATAAAAAAGTTGGCGTGTGGTAAGTTGGATTTTGTAATTATTTAAACGTATTTATCAGGTTAAAAATGGTGCTTATTTAAGGTAAGTTTTTTTTATTTTTTAATATATCTTTTTTACATACACAAAACTATTCATATATATTTATAATAGCTGAAAAATATCTTTTTCACATTCAATCATCGACTCGCTAAAATCTAAGCACATATTATATATATCATTTTTCATCTCATCAAAATTAATATTATCATCTTTATTAGAAATAGTATTATTAATAATTGATGTAATCCGTTCATCTAAATGAAAGGAAACAGTATAAAATTCTGGACTAATACGATCAATATTTAAACAACAGTTTTCCATATTTCTAAAATAATTTTTTGTGCTATCAACAAAATACAAACAAATATTAAAAATTTCTTTATGGATATAAGTAATAGTATCTTGATTATCTAATATACTAATATCATTATCAAATGTTGTATCAATAAGTTCCCTAATTAATCCTTGTAAGTTAACAGAATTTGCTATTTCTTCAAATAGTGTATGTGGAAAATCTACAGTATCTTCATCACTAAATACATCTTCAATACATTCAGTATAATGGTGATTATTCTCTAATCTATTGCTCATTTTTTTTATAAAAATTAAATTAAAAAAAAAATACGTATCAATTTTTTAAACATTTCCCAAATATTTTACACCTTTTCAACATTTAACACGCCGGCTTTGATTTTGTGGGGGAAAATAATAAAAACTTAATTATTTATATAATCTAACAAAAAGATATGTATGTCTTCTTTTGATTGCAATAATTCTGGATAACCTTTTTCATCACGAATATTACTATTGATAAAACTTTCATAATCGATATCATATTTTGCAAGTAGTTCATTTTGTGTCATTTTGGTTTCTTGTAAATATTTTGTTGTATCTTTTATCATAATTTCAAATGGTTCATAAAAAATAATTATCGGTTTTGTAATATTCCATGGACTAATTATTTTATTTGGAATAGATAGTTCCTTTGTAATCTTATGTTGTATTCCTAATAATGTATTCGTCGTATCAATAGGAATTAGAGGTTTATCAGGATTTTCATTAATATTTTTTTCAGTATATTCAATTGCAGAATTAGTATACCTTCTATATATAGGTTGGGGTTTGAAATCACTATACTCCATTTTTAATTATATATGTGATAAAAGTCGGCGTTTTAATAAGCAAAGGAGTTAATATGATATTAATAATCATTATAATTATTTTCATAATCATTATAATTATTTTCATAATCATTATAATTATTTTCATAGGTAATATAATTATTTTGGTAATCATTATGCTTATTTTCATATTCGAATTTAGAATTAATACTTTGTTGAATTGATAATATTTTTTCATAAGCAATTTGTCTATCTTGAAAGTTATTTTTTTTATTTGATACAAAATTATATAAATTTTCAAATAGAATTAATTTACTTTGATTATCAATTATTGTCTGAATTTCAATATTATTCATAAAATTATTAGGAATATTATTTTTATTTAATATGACCTTTCTAGCTATTCTATAAAATATCATTGATGCTAAAATAGGAATATATGATACTACAAAACTGTTTAGAATAATTCCGTATTCAGCCAATTTATTTAAAATTAATACACTAAAATCGGTAGTAATACTAAAATAATTTATAATAGTTTTTTTTATGAAACAAATTAATTTTCCAATATTTGTTTTAAATATTCCTTCAAAAAAGTTATAAATTCTATCTTCTTTGTCCATTTCCCTATTATTTATATTTGAAACTAATAAATTAGAAGTCAATGCTATATGTGGAATAATATAATCATCTAAAAATTCTTTTGTAAATGTTTCAGAATATTTTGATAAACAGAAAGATAAAGTCGCATGAGAACTTAAAACCATTGCACTATAATTTTCAAAATACATTTTAACATTACTTTTGATTTTTGATTTCAAATATTTTTTAATTCCAATATAGTTTATAGTTTTTATTTCTTGATCAATATAAACAATTGAATTAGATAATGAACCAACAACGGTAGAACCACCAACTTGTGCCATAGCTTCAATAGAAATATCATATTCTAATTGTTTTTTGTTAGCATATATCATAATTTCAAACCTCGAATATTTTCCCTTTCCATTATTGCTATCTTCTGTTTCTTGTTGTTCAAAATTACTTAAATTATCCTTTTGTTGTTGTGTTCTTTTTGTATTGAGCTCAATAATTAAAGCTTGGTATTGTTCCGGTGTCATACTATCAGAATTTGCTTCATTACCCGTTTTCCATAATATATACAAATTATAAATGAATGTAATTATATTTTCATTTTTATGTCTATCCCAATAATTTGGTTCTGCTTTAACAATGTCATTAGGAAATATATATGAAAATATATTAAATCCATATTTTTTCCAATTGTTCCATATAAGTATTAAGTAATCAAATATATTAACATCACATTTTTGATTTCTATAAATTAAATTTCTTATTTTATCTATTTGTTCTAAAGATAAATTATTAACACTATTCCAATAGTTATTTAATATTTCTGTTAAAAGTAAATCAACATACTGTTGATAAAGAGTTTTTTTAGGTTGACTATCATCTTGTGGAACATATTTTTGCCAAGTAAATCCAGTGCATACATATGCATTAGCCTTAAATAATTTTATAAACTCTGCTTGAGCTATTTTTTTATTTTTTTGATGATTTGTTATACCAGAAGAATGAACATTAATATTTATATCAAAGAAAGTATTTATAATAGTATAATTATAATCATCCGCTAGAATTAAATTTTTATGCATTACATCTATTTCCAATGCGTCAATTCCAAATATTTTCGTCTGTATTACATTATATGTGTTAAATAATTGGAGGATACCTGTTAATATTTTATAAATACCATATATTTGTCCAATAACTGGAATTGAAATAGCAACAACATCTTTAGCAAGATCACATAATGCCATACCCATATTACTATTTGTTATTATTGCGGTCACTAAATTGGTTATTGTTACTACAGAAAATGGTAATGAAACTTTAAAAAAATTTGTTATTTCTGTTATCATAAATCCAGCAACTTCTTCGATTCTTAATTTTTCATTTATCACAAGTTTAGATATAATGTTTAGAGAAGCAGAACCAAAATCGCCAATATCTTTTCTGAATTCTCCAATCATTGTTGCAGAACTTAAGGTTGTTCCATATAACCATCTTGCTTGTTGTTCTCTATTCATATTATCCCAATTTTGGAATCCATTTAATATAGCAATTGTAATTGATGTAATATTCATAAATTCAGTAAATTTTTCTATAGGAATAATTTCATTTGGAAGTTGATCTAAACGTATTTTATAAACATTATATTCTTCATTATTTTCAATAACCGATTGTGCTATTTTGGTTGTTCCTTCTTCAGCAGAAGAAATTTCATTGATATTACTGCTATCATTATCCAATTTACATATACTATTGCTCGTATCAAATTTGTCAATATTGTTTTCTAATATATTTTTTTTTATTGATGATGTATTACCATTATAATCATAATTCAATTTACATATACTATTACTTGTATCAAATTCGTCAATATTGTTTTCGGATAATAGTTCATTATTTTGGTAAAGAGCAAATATAAAACTTCCACCACGAAAAATACCAAAATTAGTAGCCGCATGTTTTATAAGTCTAATATTTGGCTCATTATCATCATAAATAGTAAATGCTTTAGTAATAGCTCTATCCCAAATAGGTTCTACTATATTATTCCAAATAGGATCTACTATTAATGTTTCAATTGGAGATATAATATAATTTAATTTATCCATAGTAAAATATAGACTATAGTGTAATAAATTATTAACATTATACCAAGGTATATATTCATCTAATTTAGTAAAATTATATCTTTGTTCAAAAGGCGTATCTTCTAAAAATTGTTCAATATTATTTAATCTTTTGAAAGTTGAATTATTATTAATATTTATTTTTGAAAACATTAGATTTTCTAATGTCCTCTTACCGCAATACGAATACGCATTTAAAACATTTTGATTTGAATAAATGTCATTTTGTATTAATAGATTTTCTTCATTATACATGCAGGTTCCAAATCTATTTAGGCTAAACCCAGCTTTAGTCATTATATTTCCAACTTTTGGTACACTGTATAATAATAATTTACTAATTTCTTTTCGTATAATGTCGTATGTTTCTCTTTTTACTGTATTTCTAACAGTATCTTTCAGTAATTCATTATTTGTATCATAAGAATTTAAATTTGGAAAATAATCAATAGTATCATTTAATGGTACAATTGGATATTTAAATTCAAATATTTTTGGTTTATTCATAATTTGTTTTTATATTAATAAATAAAATTATTCTTATATATATATTTATTATAAATTACACCTTTTTATTGATATAATATAATTTTTAAAAATTGGTTTCGTTTTTACCAATTTTATCGAAGTGTCTTCCTTTACAAATATTACTTTCAATGTATTTATTTTTACAATCTTTACATAAAAAAAATACATTCATTGTAGGGGGTTCTTCTGAGTATTTTTTTCGTAATTTATTTTTTTGTTTTTCTGTTAGTGTATTCCACCATTTTTTATCAACATCATTTTCCGACCAATATTTTGGTTTGCCTTCAAGACGATAAGGAGCACAAGTGTCATCACAATAATTATTATAACACCAACTACAACCCCATTGTGTCATACAACCTTTACCACAACTAAAATCCATATAAACTATAATATATATTGAATGTTCTTTTTTTAAGTAATATTAATATAATTATAAATTGGGATTATACACCTTTTATCATTTACATTTAATTTGTTTCAATTAATAGTAATTTATTTAAATTACACAAATATTTATCAATTTCTTTTATAATGTCTCTACATTGTGATATATTTTCTTTTTTAACTTCTATTTCTTTAAAAGACTTTATGGTTTCTTCTAACTCTATTTTTGCAAATACTATTTGTTCAAATCTATTAATATAACTAATGGGTTTTATTGGTTCAATATAGTGGTTAATTATTCTATTTAATTCCCTAGCAGTAGATAAATAACCAAGATTTCCTCTATTTAACCATGAAATTAAGCCTACTGTCCAAGCAAAAATAAAATCAGAAAATTCTCTATCATAATGTTCATAAAAACGAATCTCATCATTGATTAATATTATTAGCAATTCAAAACAACCATAGATATGTTCATAAATAGATTTTAAATTTCCACCTTTTCCTTCTCGTAATTTTAAAATTTCATCATTTATTTTTTTAATAAAATCATGAATATTATTTTCAATATTTGAATCTTTAAAAATTCCAGCATCAAATTCCAATTTATTTTTAGCAACATCTTTAATAGTATGTCTATTATAATTTGTATGTTTGTTATCGTTAATTTTTTTATATTTTAATTGTTCGGAACTAAATTGTTCTAAATTAGCACCATTATAAACTTCATTATATATAAAGGTTGTATCAATTAAACCAATATAGGTTAAATAGTATTTGTTGAATAAACCACGATAACTAATTTCTTTTTGAAAATCAATTATTTCATGTAATTCAAAAGTTTTAAAACTATTATTAGTATAAAAATGATCTCTAAGTTTTTTATTACAATCAATCATCTTTTTAATTTGTTCATACGTTTTGTAATCGTTATTAACATGATTTAGTGTATCTTTTATTAAATTAAATATACTTGACAATTTTGAATTAATATTATGTATAGCATTCGTTGGTTCCATTATTTGTTAAAGTTTTTAACATCTATAAAATAAAAATTAAAATATCAATTTTTTTTATATAAAATTATAAAGTAACAAGTGCTGGAACAGAATATGCATATAAAAAAAACAACATAGGATATATCATCCGATTCTCGCATGTTTGATATAAGCTATTTATTCCAATTTAAAAAAGATTTAGATTTTAATTTACTGCGTTCCACATTACACCGGACGAATGTCGATGATTTTAAAAAAATCTGGTTGCGATTCAATCAAATCCTTGAATTCTGGCAACGACACGACGATTTTAGTCCGGGTCAGATTGGCTGAAGATTGTGAGAAAAAAGGCATTGTTTATGCATCAAAATCAAAACAATATCTTCTTGAAGCTATCGTTTATGGATTGAACGCATTGGAAAAAGCAAAAACATTTTCTTCCGAACAAGAAATGATGACGCGAACAACAGATATTCAAAAAATAGATGATGATATGCGAACATTCGGAAGCCTTATGGTTAAATCCTTCAAAAGTATGGTCCAATCAGTTAAAGAAGAAACCAGATTAGCAAGAGAACAAACCAAAATAAAAGAAAATGTGGATAAAGCGTGGGATATTAAAAGCTCCCATGAAAAAAGACATCAATCCATCTATTTTGATTCTGAAAAATACAAGCTTACTACCACTGAAAAAATCAAGAAGATTGAGGATTTTCTTTATCAATTGGATGGAAAAAAGATTGAAGAAAGAGACATTATTCAACAAATCTATTGGATTTTGAATTAGATAAAAGGTGTATAACATTTTTTTTTTTATATTATAAGTTATACTTGATATATCTTATAAAAATTGATATTTTTTATATAAATAATTGTAATATAAAAATCACAAATAATGGCATTCAATGAACAATTCATAAGAGCATGTAGAATATAAGACTTAGAATCCGTAAGAGAAATATACATGTTAAATCCTACAATAGATATTTCTGCGAATGGTGAAATCGCATTTATAGAGGCTTGCTATAATGGACACTTAGAAGTAGTCAGACAACTATACCAATGGAGACCAACGATGTATATTTCAGCCCATAATGAACAGGTATTTTGATACGCTTGTGAAAGAGGACATTTAATAGTAGTCAGACAACTTTACGAATGGAAACCTACAATTGATATTTCAGCCGATGATGAATCGGCATTTAGAATGGCTTGTGCATGGGGACATTTAGAAGTAGTCAGACAACTCTACGAATGGAAACATACAATTGATCTTTCAAAATTTAATCAATATAGATCACTCTTTTTATCTTTAGGAATTTCTTTTCAGAGCCGACTTACAAAGGAATCTATCGCTGAAGGAGAAACATTACTATGTCCTATATGTATGGATACTATACTTATAGAGTGTCTAGTAACAAAATGTGGACATAAGTATTGTGATAAATGCATAAATCAATGGTTAGAAAAAAATAGTTCGTGTACCTATTGTAGAGCACCTATTTAAAAAATATTTATACTTATAAATCAGTTATAAATCAATATAAAAAATTGATAATTTTTTATTTAAATATTTAATTATAAAAATCACAAATAATGGCATATAATCAACAATTCATAGAAGCATGTAAAAATGGAGACTTAGACACCATTAGAGAAATATACAGATTAAATCCAACTATAGATATTTCAGTCCAATATGAATCAGCAGAAGAAGAAGAAGAAAAAGAAGAAGATAGATGGATGGAAGGTGCAAGCGTATATGAATACGCATTTAGATACGCTTGTGAAAACGGTCATTTAGAAGTAGTCAGACAACTTTACGAATGGAAACCTACTATTGATATTTCAGCCAAAGATGAAGAGGCATTTATATTTGCTTGCTATAATGGACATTTAACAGTAGTCAGACAACTCTACGAGTGGAAACCTACGATTAATATTTCATCACATAATGAATGGGCATTTAGAATGGCTTGTGCTTACGGACACTTAGAAGTAGTCAGACAACTTTACGAATGGAAACCTACAATTAATATTTCATCCCAAGATGAATATGCATTTAGTATCGCTTG
>Ga0194129_10005747_pt1 | contig 15600 bp, 15 predicted proteins | sample TA2KigCa35mmetaG_FD_150862 | JGI IMG/M metagenome (GOLD analysis project Ga0194129, IMG submission 150862) | Freshwater microbial communities from Lake Tanganyika, Tanzania - TA2015038 Kigoma Deep Cast 35m | ecosystem: Environmental > Aquatic > Freshwater > Lake | place: Tanzania: Lake... | reverse complement strand
ACAAAAATTTTAGGGCTTAACTATGTAGTTATCCCGGTTATAGGAGAACAAATCCCTTTTATCTTTGTGGCATGTGATGAAAAAAAAGTGAGCGTTATAAATACATCAAAGTTTGAGTTTACCTCCACTTTAACGACGCAAAAAGCAGTAAAAGCCATTTTGCACATCAACTCTAGCTTCACATTTTTTTTCAAAGATGGATTCACCGCCCCATTTAGCTTGGATCCTTTAGGGATGATTTCTAATTTTAAAGATCCCGAAAAAACTTTTTTATCCCCGCTGACTCAATTCAAGGCGGTGAGCAGCAATTTACATGAAACACATTTTACCGTAGATGCCTCGGAGGGGACCGGTTTATTTTTTTATGACCATATGCTCAACACAATCAGCTGGGTAAAGAAAAAGTTCTCTTTTGAAAAAATGATTCGGATTCAGGAATATATTTTAGGGCTTTATCAAAATTCTATCTATTTTGAGGGGATTTTAGATCACAAGACTTTTGATTTATTTTCTCCACAACACGGAAATATAATTGATTTTTGCCCCTCTGAAGAGGGGATTCTTCGTGTTTTAGTCCAGCAGTACAACAGAATCGTTCTATTCCGCCTTATTTTCCCCCCATACAAAAAACCTTTTGTGGAACCCAATCGCTAGACAAATCCCCGATAAGAGAGGAGCGAGAAAAACTACTGATGAGGGAAAAAAAACAATCAGGGTGATCCAAAAAAATCTATGCACGGGATGGTGGTAGAAAATGGCAAAGTTCAGGTGCGTTAAAATCCATCCGGAGACGAAAAATAAAAATGCAAAAGGAGACAGGCTAGGGTGGGCAAAACCAAAGCTGAGTAAAAGTGCCGGTTCAATAAAAAAATAGATAGGATTTTTTTTGGGGCTAAGCAAAAGTTGAAAAAAATAGAAAACCATCGTGAGTACAGGGGCATCTAGGCTCAAAAGGGGAAAACTCAAAAAAGGCAAAAACAGTAGAGCTTTTTCTGATTGTTGAACCGATATAGGAATCAAATTTTGTGCCTGATTAAATGCGTTCAGGATGGGTTCTGGTAGAAAAAGAACCCTCTCTATTTTTCCTAGGATTTTAAAAAAGTGTTGCATTGCGGTTTATAGTATAGCATAAAGGAGAAAATTAATCCTTGTTTTTTGCACAATCGGGGAGGTATCTTTTTTTGTAACATGTTTAAGATCGGTCTATTTGGAAGAGGAAAACTGGGTCAACAGATCATTCGCCTATCTTCTGATTATTCATGCGAGATTGTTGAAATCGAAAAAGCCCAAATTCTTATTGATGCCACCTCAAGAGAGTGTGCGATTGTCCACATTCAAAAGGCGATGGAATTAAACTTGCCGATCATTGTAGCAACTACAGGCTGGTATGATCAGTTGAACGAGGCTAAAAAATTAGTAGAATCTCATGATGGTTTTTGCCTTTATTCTCCCAATTTTTCAAGCCTTGTGCAAAGAATGATACGGCTTGCCCCTCATTTCCAATCTCAGGGGCTCAAGGTTTCTGTTTTGGAGAAACACCATTCCCAAAAAAAGGATTCCCCCTCTGGAACCGCTTTACAAATAGCTCAATATTTGAGAGATGTAGAAATCACTTCAGAGCGTGAAGGGTCTGAAATTGGACTTCATAGGGTGGTCTTTGAAAATAATTTTGAACGACTTATTTTGGAGCATCAAGCTCTAGATCGCGGGATCTTTGCTAAGGGAATATTAGAAATTATCCCATTGATAAAAAACAAAAAAGGTTGTTTCCATCTGACAGAATTTTTGGAATCTTTTTAAAAAGTCCTTTTTTATAAATGGGAAAGTTTCAATCAAAATTTTTTTCAAGAAAGACATTTCGTAATGGTCAATTTACCTCTCAATCGACTAAGACAAAAAATGATTGAAAAGAACTCAAAAAACGAGGCAATCTTGGGTCGTAAAGGAGGTCTACTATGCTGATTACAGCGCTTGCGACACCCTATGATGAGGAGAATTCTCTTGATTTGAAATCTTTCCACAGACTTCTGCAACACCAAAAAAGGGGAGCCGATGGAGTCCTTGTTGCTGGAACCACAGGCCAGGGCACTCTTTTAACAGACCAAGAAAAAGCGTTTTTATTACAAGCAACACAAGACTACCCTTTTGCAAGGGGACTTTGTGTTAGCGATCTTTCACTCGAGCGTGTTTGGAAAAATATGGAGATCGCACTCAAACATGACACGCAGTTTATTTTAGTAACACCCCCTTTTTTTATTAAGCCCACGCAGGAAGCCATAGCCCATTTTTACAGTAAAATTTTAGATCAGTCTTTTTGTCCGGTGATTTTATATAATAACCCCTCACGAGTCGGTGTTCCGATTGAAAATAGCGTTTATGAGTCTGTTAAAGGGCACAAAAATCTTTTAGGTGTAAAAGAGTCTATGGGAAAGACCTCTTTAAGTGGGATCAATATTCCAGTATTTTGTGGGGATGATGATAAAATTGTCTCTTATAAAAGGCAGGGGGCGATTGGGGCAATTTCTGTCTTGTCGAATGTTTTTGTGGAAACGGTTAAGAAAGCTTTGTGTCTTGATCCCTCTTCAGAGGAGATCTTAAATTTGCTTAATAAGCTTTTTGTAGCAGTCAATCCTTTGCCAATCCAGTATGTTTTAAAAAAGAATCATCTTTTTGCTTTTGAAAAAGTGAAATCTGAGCTAGGCGTACTCGATCAAGAGCAAAAAGAGAAGATTGAAAAGGTGTTAGAGGAAGCTTGGGGAAAATTAACGTTGGCATTTTAGGTGCCTCTGGTGCTATTGGCGAGGTTTACAGATCTCTTCTACAGAGCCATCCTTACTTTTGTTTAAAATTTTTAGGGTCAGCTTCAAAAAGCACGAAAGAACCTTTGCATGGCCTTGAGCTTTTTTCCGTGGAAGATGTGGAAACAGCCCTTAATTTGGGGGTGAAAATTCTTTTTTCTGGCCTCGACAATGAGACTGCGAAAAAACTTGAGCCAGAATGGGCAAAATCGTGTCTTGTAATATCGAGCAGTTCTGCGTTTAGGCAAAAAGATAGACTTATTTTTCCTGAAATTAATGGGGACAAAATTGTCGGAAAGACAAAAGGAATTTTTGCAAAAACGAACTGCACACTGCATCCGATAGCCTTACCTTTAAAGCAGTTGCTTTCTTTGGGGGTACTCAGAGTTTCTGCAACAACATTTCAGGCAATAAGTGGAGCAGGTCGACAAAATCTTAGTGCGATGGATATTTTCGATAATGTAATCCCCTATATCCAAGATGAGGAGACTAAGATTCAAGAGGAGCTGAATATCGTTTTGGAGCAGACTATTCCATTAAACATAACATGTTGTCGCGTTCCAGTTCTTGATGGTCATCTGGTCGTTTTGGATGTCGAACTAGAGAAGTTTTTTGATCTAAAGGAGATTTATCGCCTTTTTTCATTAGAGCCATCGATACAAATTTTAACAGAGGTGGATCGGCCTCAACCCCGTTTGGATAGAAATAATGGAAACGGGATGAGTGTTTCAATTGGCAGAATTAGAAAAGGGGAGAAAAACACCCTGCAGTTTGTGGCTTTAGCCCATAATCGAATTCGTGGAGCTGCGGGTACGGGAATAAAATTAGCAGAAATGGCATATGGCTTTACTCAACCGCGTTAAAGGTTTAAAAAAAATCAATATTTTCCAGGAGATCCTTCTCAAAGCCTCCGGAATGAAAGAGGTAGTTTCTTTAGCTGTAGGGGACAATCCTGGGCCAATACCTAAACTTGTTATCGAAGAACTTATTGAAGAGGCAAAATCTTTTGGTACAATAGAAGGGCATAAAGGGTATCCTCCGGAGGAGGGCTTAGTTGCACTAAAAGGGCTGATAAACGAGGTTTTTTATAGTGGACGTTTTTCACCTGAGGAAATTTTCATTTCTGATGGGATCAAAACCGACCTTTTTCGTTTACAGACGCTTTTTGGACCTAGCGCAGTCTCCTCATATTTTGCCCCCGGGTATCCGACTTACAAAGAGGGCTGCGAGATCATTGGGGCAAAAACTGTCCCTATCTATCTAGATCCTGAAAAAGGGTTTGTACCTGAGGTGGATAGGGTGGTCCCGTTTGATGTTTTTTATCTTTGCTCTCCTAATAACCCAACCGGAATAGCTATGGATAAAGATCAGATAGAGGCTATGATCGACAAAGCCAGAACTTATGAGGGTTTAATTGTTCATGATGCCTGCTACTCGCCGTATATCCAAACTAATAAACCAAAAACTATTTTTCTCAACGACGAAGCTCTAAAATTCGCTGTGGAGCTGGGTTCTTTTTCAAAATGGGCCGCCTTTTCAGGAATCCGCTTAAGCTGGGCTGTCATTCCAAAAGAGGTGAAATTTAGGGATGGGTCAAGCCTTCTAAAAGCTTATACAGGTTTTTTAAACGCTACATACAATGGTGTCAGCTGGCTGTCTCAAAAAATGGGCTGTACCCTGCTAAAAAACACAAATCTTTTTTTTAATCAGATTGATTCCACCATGCAAAGGGTCCAGCAAATGAAAGAGCTTTTCCAACTTAAAGGCTTTGAAGTCTACGGCGGGGTCGACGGACCCTATTTTTTGGTGAAAACTCGGGTGGATTTCTTACAAAAATTTAAAATTTTGACCTTGCCGCTCACCTCATTTGAAACTGATTACGAGGGGTTTATCCGGGTAAGTGGATTTATATCAGAAAAAAATTGGCAAATTGTAACATCAAGATTGCAAAATTCTTTCTAAAAGCTCTAAAATTAGGCTCAATTTTTTTACCAGCGAAGCGCAATGGACCTCAAGTTTTTTTGGGTAATGAATGAGATAGACACCTTCTTTTGGGGGTTCGTGGCTTTCTTTCTCATATTGCTCCTAGGATTATACTTCACCGTGCATACCAGAGCGTTCCAAATTCGCTCACTGGCGCAGATTGTCAAAACATTTTATCACTTCCTAAGGCACCCCGTTTCTGAGTCGAATAGTCAGGGAATCCACCCTATTCGCCTTTTTTTTACCTCAGTTGGGGGAATGATAGGAATCGGAAATGTTGTGGGGATTGTGACTGCGATTCAGTTTGGTGGACCAGGAGCCCTTTTTTGGGTATGGGTCACCGGAATCGTCGGCTCTGTAATCAAATATGCGGAGATCTATTTGGGTTTCAAGTATAGAATACCAAAAAGCTGCGGTAGCGGATTTCAGGGGGGACCGGTTCATGTCCTTCGAGAGGCGTTCAGACACCGGATATTTCCGATAACAGTTGCAGTTTTTCTTTGTATTTATTGTGTAGAGGTGTTCCAGTTTTCTGTGATGGTGGAAAGCGTCTCGTTTAATTACAGCGTGGAAAAGCCCATTGCAGCTTTTATTCTCCTTTCGATGATTTTATACATAGTGATCGGGGGCGTGGATAGGGTTACCAAGTATTGCATGTACATCAATCCGATGATGATGTTTGGCTATCTATTTATGTGTTTCTGGGTGATTTTTTCCCACTATGAGCAGATTCCCGCTCTTTTTCAGACCGTTTTCGCTGCGGCTTTTAAGGGTCATGCTGCTGTGGGAGGGTTTGCCGGCAGTAGCCTTTTGATGACTATTCGTTATGGGGTTGGCAGAGCCGCCTACTCGGCAGACATAGGGATGGGATACGACTCAAGTATGCAAGTGGAATCTCGAGTCAGCCATCCTGAAAACCAGGCTAAGTTGGCGATTTTTGGTGTTTATGTCGACAATTTTTTCTGCTCTTTGACCTGTCTTGTGGTTTTACTCACAGGGGTCTGGACTGCGGCTCCCATGATTGAGCCATCGCTTGCAGTGCAGGTAGCTCTATTTCCCTATTTTCCTTTTGTCGCAAAACTGTTGCCTATTTTCTTCTTTATCGCAGGTTTCACTAATATCGTTGCCTACTTTAGTGTCGGAGTAAAAACAGCCCACTACCTTTTCCCAAAAAATGGTAGGCAGATCTATCTTATTTATGGACTCGTAGCGATGCCTTTATTCTGTTACATGGGGGGTGGATATGCGCTCTTGCTAATGTCTTTATCGGGGGCAGGACTTTTGATTTTGAATCTTACGGGTATATATCGCCTAAGAAAGCAGGTTGTTTTCGTACGAGATTTCGATACGGCATCAAATCCCCTTGTCACGAAAGAGGTTTAAGTACCTTTAGTTTCTATTCATCTAGCTCATTTTTCGGATATAACAGAAAGTTTGCAAGCCATGGGCCAATTAGTGGGGGGATGAGACCCACTACAAAAAGCACCATGTAGAGGATCAAAAATTCAGGCTTGGAGACAAGCGAGTAAATTAAGCTGATCACACCAATTAGAAAAAGACAAATCACACCGTTAATACCCCGTTCTGCGTAGGGCAAAGGGATGTAAGATCTGCACGCAAGCCCTGAGTATATACCTAGGGCTAAAAAGTAGAGTTCGATGATTTGATGGGTTGTGGAAAACTTTAAAAATAGAAGAGCGATTATCCCTATTGCGAAAAAAAAATCTAAGAAAGGGGGGATTTTTCTGGTGATAGTAGAGATAGGGTCAATAGACTCAAAGTAGATCGCTAAAAGGGTCAACCCTATGAGCAAGCCGAAAAGGACATCCAATGGATAATGTACGCCAAGATAAAGCCTAGAAAAAGCCACAAGAAAAATTCCGATACACAGATAGAACCGGTATAAAAATCTTTTAGTTTGCGAAATGAAATAGCCAAATAGAAGCATCGTATTGGCTGACGCGCCCGACGGAAAGCCAAAATGTTGGGCATTGATCAGCCAAAAGCTCTCGGGAGGCCGTGGATACTCAAAAGTGTTTTTTAGAAAAAAAATTAAAAGATAATTTACAAAAAAAAGGGTGAATAGATGGGATCCGCGTAATTTCCCCATCTTAAGCCAACCTAATAGGACCAAAAACAGGTAAAACCAAAAATTGTCAAGGGTCGAAAGAGAGTAAAAAAAAGGATTAAGCCAGCTGATTCTGTGGTCGGCGATTACTTGAAGGATAGCTTGCTGTTGTTGATATAACGGTTCTAGCCCCATACATTTATACTAGTCAAAAAAATGGTTTATTTTACACATTTTAATCTTTGTGCTAAAATTGATCCCCTATGATTAGAAAAATAATGGGTAAAAATACCGTTGAAGAGGTAGCAACCTACCAACATAAACGGATAATTTCCATCACGACGTCTTCAAAAGAGTTGTTAAACGATTACCAAAGAAAAGGGTTCAAGGTCAAACTTGCTGACAAAAACGAGATGAACAAGATTGTCCAATCCGATTCTCATCAGGGGATTATTGCTGAGGTTTTGGACGAGGAGATCTCCTTTAGAACCTGCATCGATCAGCTCAAGAAAAAAAATAAAAGCGTCGTTGTCCTGCTAGATTCGATCCAAGACCCTCAAAACATGGGAGCTATTATGAGAGCCTGTGAATGTTTTGGAGTTGATTGGATTCTTCACACAAAAAATCGGGGAACTCCTATTACGGCAGTGGTTTCCAAAGTGAGTATGGGTGGTTCCGAAATCGTTCCCCGTTCCACAGTTTCAAACGGTGTAGACGCTATCAAAAAGTTAAAAGATGAAGGGTTTTGGATTGCTTCCTTAGAATTATCTGAAAAAGCCGAGTCTGTTTACACATTCGATTTTCCGGATAAAATCTGTCTTGTTTTTGGATCAGAGGGAGAGGGGGTAAAATCCTTGATGTCCAAATCGTCGGACTTTCATTTAATCATACCTATGCTTGGGCGAATCGATTCGTTGAATGTTTCACAAGCTTCAGCAGTAGTTTTAGCTCTACTAAGATCTAAAAGGGGTCGTGACATTTAGATTTTACCCTTCTCAATCAAAAAGATGGAGGCAAAGAAAAAAGCTTAAAGTTTAAAGCCCATTTCTCGTAGTGTATTTTTTAATTTTTCTAAATGGTTTCCTTGAAAAAGAAAAATAAAATCTTTGTAGGACCCTCCGCAACCGAGCTCCCTTTTTGCTGTTTTTAAAAGGGCCTCGGCTTCAATAGGCATCAGTTTCAAACCTTTGATGAGGGTAACCTCAGTGTTGCGTCTTTTCTCTAACGAAAGAAGTGGTTTTGTTTTACGCGTATTTTCTGAAGGGTACCAATCGCCCCCAAGAGTGAAAGGCATAAAAATGTGCTGCTTGTTTTTTAAACTTACTTAACACTACTCCAAATATTAGAATTTGACAAGACACTAAAATAGGTGCTTGACTAGCTCTAGGTGAAAGAATGAAGAGGAGATTTTCTCAAAGACCCGATAAGATTTCGGGTCTAAAAAACATGTGCCAAAATGCATTTGTTTGGCACAAAAAGAGGTAAATATTTTACTTTCTTTTATCGTCGCAGCATGACCAAGGCTTAGCTGTAAGAAACCAGAAACCGATTTCTCCTACCGCTGAGATACCGATGATGATCAAGATAAGTCTATAAAACCATCCGTCACCAAATAAGAGGCCAAGAAGGTTATAATCATCACCAATTACACCTGTTAAGCCTAGGTCCAAACCCCCAAGCAAAAGAGCACAAGTAAATACCCATTTTAAAAATCTAATCATGCTTTCCTCATTTTGATTAAAAACACTTCCTTTTTTTCATACGCCAAAAAAAACAAGGTTGCAAGGAATTTTTTTGAGAGGCATGATTAGTGGATATATTTATGAGTATTGAAATCCTTATAATACTTATTCTGGCGGCCATTGCTACCCTACTTACTTTTTTTGGGGTTTTTGTATTTCGCCATCTTAAATTACGTCAGAATGTATTTGTAGAGGCGATTGCTTATCCCTTCTATTTCTTCATATGGTGGCTATTTCTTATTTTTGTTCTGAACCAAATAAGCGCTTTAGAAGGTTACACGGTTTATCTTTTAGAGCTTGGAGTCATCTTCTTTTTAGTGTTTTCTATCTACCGTTTTATCGGAGGCGTAGAAAATCGATTTACTTGTGGTAAGTATCTTTTTAGCCATGTAGATCTTACAACAGTTCGCGCAATTTCTCGCATAATGCGTGTGATGCTGACGATTTTTGCAATTCTTCTTTTGCTACCTGTATTTCACATACCTGTGTCGGGTATTCTAGCTTTTGGTGGAGCGGCTGGTGTGGGAATAAGCTTTGCTGCAAGAGATCTTTTAGCTAATTTTTTTGGTGGGTTCACAGTGATGTTGGACCGTCCTTTTAGTCTTGGGGATAAAATCAGAACTTTGGATCAAAATTTTGAGGGATACGTAGAGCATATTGGCTGGAGGTCCACGAGACTTAGAACAGAGGAAAAAAGGCCCCTTTTCGTCCCTAATTCCACATTTTTGACAATTTCCATAGAAAATGTTTCAAAAATGACCTCAAAAAAAATTGAGAGAACTTTTTTTGTCGATCCTAAAAAGATGAAAAATATCCGGCTGGCTATTGAAAATCTTTTGAGCGAGCTAAAAACCCACCCTTCGATCGACCAAAAAGAGCTTGTGTCGGTACACTTAAACACCCTGACTCAACTTGCCCCACAGATTCAACTGATTTGTTTCACAAAAAAAATGGATCAATCCGATTATCAAGAAGTGATTCAGGAGGTCCTTCTTCTTACGATGGAAGTTTTTGAGAAAAACCAGGTGGGGATCCTTTTTAGTTCTTTAGGGTTAACTACCCCGTAAGTTATAATTCCATTCATGGTGAGATTTTTTCATCTAACTTTAGTCTGTATATGTCTATTCCTTTTAGGTCTCAAACCTAAACCTAAGGAAAAGATTTTTTTTGAGCCAAACTCTGCTATCGGTTATTCCATAGTATGGATAGAAAAACTTGTCAAAGACTACCCCGAAATACAGTGGCTTGCCGATCAAAAAGTGCATATCACTCAGGAGAGTGTAGGACTGGTATCGGACTATAGCCCTTCTTATGTTATTTATAAAAAATTTTATCCAGAATTTGATAGAACTCTACTGACTTTGCGATCTTTCGAAATTTTTTTTAAAGGAAAATACAGAGACTACCTTTTTCTGACTTATAAGCAAGACCCTCAGCATAGGCTTCAATATGCTACGTTTATAGAGTTACAAAAATTTTTTCGTTTCACTTTTGAAAAATTAGAGATCAAGCGCGAAAAAGAAATCGAGATGATGATGCATTGCTATATTCTTTTTTCGGATTTGGGCAAGACGAAAACCGCTCGCAAGTTAGCAGGTGATAGGGGAATAAAAGAGAAGAATTTAGATCTATTTTTTTCCAAGATTGCCACTTTATGTCCCGAAATTTTTCCCTCCTATAATAATCTTAGTAAAGAGAGTCAAAAACTTCTTGTTCGCTTGGCAAAACAAAACCATTTTGGTCATATTGCCCATTTTGAGGGGGGGGTGGAGCTTTTTGATGAGATTGAGACCTCCGATTTTTTTGAGGATCCGGTTTTAATGGATTTAGCATTTATAGGTCACATATGTGATGTAGCGGGAGCACAAGGGCACGTCGAGCCTTGCACATCAATAAATTATAACGAAAAAACTCATCAGCTTCTTTTAGATGTGAAAGAGGCGTGTAATAATATTCCTCTCATGGGCCCTATGAAAGCCTGGGATTCTTTTTTAGAAAAAAGGGCAAAAGCGCTTGAAGTAGGGGCTGAAGGAAAGCTGAATCACATCATCTTAAGAATTGCCTCTATGATGCGGTTTACAACCCCCTATGAAACTTTTCTTCTAAAGAAAGCCCTTTTTAAATTAGATTCCAACGAATTAGAAAGTATACACTCAGCTTTTGGGTGGGAAAATAGGATTTGTGTAAAATACATCCCGGCAGTTCTTCTTAATCTAGTTCATAACCCCAATCTGGGACAAAATCTTAACGAAAGAATAGAAAAGACGGTTTTTTTGGGATTACCTTTTTTAGCCAAATCGATGAATCAAGAAACAGCTAAAAAATGCCCGCACGAGGCTTTAAACTTCAATCCGATCGCTAAAATAGCTAAGGAAAACCCTTTTGAACTGCAAAAAGAGTTTGCCGTTGTCGATGAAAAGGGGATCGTAAAAATTGAAAAAAAACTCATCTAAGAGCTTTTTTTAAATTTGTTGAGTTCTTCAAGCCTTTCTGCCTGCACAGCAGTTAAAAATGTATCTAGCTCTAAAAAACTATCCTTCATTACTAGAAATTCATCTTTTGGAATAGCAATTAGATCTGTGGACTCTAGGCAGACAACTTTGGCCGTTCTTGTGATATCTTTTGTTAAAGCAATCTCACCAAAAAAATTTCCAGCTGCAAGCTCTTTTATGATTTTTTCGCCTTCATTCTGAAATTTTTTTATAATCGCAACGCGTCCTTTAAGAATGATATACAAAAAATCTGCAAGATCTCCCTGGTCGAAGACCATCTCGGAGGCTTTGTAATGCAAATGATGCATCACTTTTCTTGAATTAATATTCAAAACTACGGGTTCTGACGGGATAAATAGATCTAAAATCCAGGTAAACAAGACTTTCAATTTCCTCGATAGCCCCGGCATTTTGGACCAGTAGATGGCCCTCCACATTATCCACGCTAAAAAGCCCGAGATTTTTATAAAGCCGAAAAGTTCTCCAACCGCTTTTCGGTGACCTAGAGCCGCTAATAATCCAAGCGGCTTGAATTGGAATGGCTTTAGAGGTCTTTGCGAGTATTTTGCGGCGATATTTTTTGCCAAAGTATTAGCTTCTCTAACTGCAAACTGTGCTGTGGGTGGTGCGAAATGGCCGTTAGAAAGAGGGATATGCGCTGCATCTCCAAGTGCCCATACATGATCGTAGCCTTCAACTTGTAAATTTGGCAAAGTCTTGATCCGATCATGAGAAACTGGAAGACCTTTTGTTGCAGCTAAAACAAGATTCAAGTTCGCAGGAGCTGTTGAGATAACTGTTTTAGAAGCAATCTTTTCATGGTTGCTCAAAACAGCGTGGTGCGGGGTTACCGCCTCAACTTTCATGCCCATTTTAAGTGTTACCCCTTTTTTTCGGAGCAACTCCATCGCATATCGTCCTAAAGAGGGCGAGAGTTCATTCAGGATAATGTCTTTGGAGTGTACTAAAAATACGCGGAGCTCTTCTTTTTTGATACTCGGTATTTTTTTCAACATTTTGTTTAAAAAATCGCAAACTTCTGCTGCAACTTCAGTGCCTGTAAAGCCCGCTCCACCAATAACGAAGGTTAAAAGAGCTTGTCGTAATTGGGGATTAGTCTCTGTAGAAGCTGCTTGAAAAACATTAATGATGTGGTTTCTCAGAATAAGAGTATCAGAGAGGTTTTTAAAACGAAGGGCATGCTGAGCGACTCCGTTATGTAAATGAATGAAATCGGTGGAATTCCCTAAAGCTAACACTAATTCATTGTACTCTAGTACTATGTGTTGCTTTTTGAAAGGGCAAATTAAAAAGACCTTTTTGTTATCAAGGTCAATTTTTTCAATCTCATTGATATATAGAGAGGTTTTGGGGAGAAGAGAAGATAAAGCGCTAACCGTGTCGTAGACTCCCAGTGCATCACCAATCACCTCCGCTAGCATGGGCTGAAATGTCATGTAGTTATCACGATTTACAAGGCATATTTCGACCTCTTCACTGGAAAATAGGGAATGGAGATACTTGGCTGTGTATACCCCTCCGAACCCCCCACCCAAAATGACAATACGTCGCCGTTTGTCGCGCATAGAACCCCAATTTCCCCTAAAATAGTATTTTATAAATAAAATTACAACTTTATTATTAAGAGGCTGACACTAAATGTGTTGTAAAGAAAAAAGCTTTTCCAAGCATTCGATAAGGTGCTGTTTTGCATCATGACTTGAATTGTAGGGCTTTGTTAAAAAGTCTTGTCGGATCTCAACTCTTGAGCTCAGTAAAAAGCTCCCGAGCTGCTTGATCGAACCTATAGGCGAGGTTCTTTGAAAAATCTCTGTAAAAAATAGGTCAAGAGCTTTAAAAAGCAAAAGGGTATCTTCGACGAAATCGCGCTTTTCTAATTTACATCGAATTTTTCGGAAAATAAACGGATCGCTTGCAGCTCGTCTGCCTATCATCAGGTGATCACAGCCGGTTTTTTCAAGCATTTCCAGAGCTTTGTCTTCAGTTGTGATATCCCCGTTCCCGCAAACAGGAATACGAAGCTGTTTTTTCGCCTCCTGTATGTACTCCCACCTTGCCGGGTGCAAGTAACCATCAGATTTTGTTCTGGCATGAAGGGTAAGCATTTGACAGCCGGCCTCCTCGACAAGTCGGATATTTTTTTGAAAATTCAGATCGTCATTCACCCCAATCCTAATTTTTGCTGTCACAGGGACTGGGCATTTCTGGCACATTTGGGTTAAAATTTCAAATAGGGTATCAGGTGTATCAAGCAGGCTTGAGCCGGCCCCTTTTCCGGTTACAGTATTGGAAGGGCAGCCGCAGTTGAGCTCTACTCGGGGTGCCCCCTTTAGCCCTAATTGATAAGCTGCTTCTGCTAGATCTTTGGCGTTGACACCCATGAGCTGTGCCGCTTGGGGAATCGGCCAAGTAGCTTTAGGGTCATATTTGTTCACCAAGCTAGGTATGTGTGGATGAGAAGGGATGCGTATAAATTCTGTGCAACATTCATCGAATCCCCCGATGAGCGCAAGCATTTTTCGAAATTCGATGGCGCCAAGCCCCTCCATAGGGGCTAAAAAAAGGAGGGGAGAGGTTTTGAGGTACATATTTTAAGTAATGAAAAAAGCGGTTTATGATTCTTCAGTTGACGTATTTAAAGCCTGAATGTCGACAGTCTCTGGTGTGTCTGTTATCAGTCGAGCGCGCTCTTTCCAGCCGGAGCTTTTGTAACGAAAATAGATTGGTAAAGTTGCAAAAATACTATAAAAAAGCCAGACCCAAAAAGCGTAGATTATATGGGCCTTGAGAACGTATACAAATAGATAAGTCGGTAGGAGCATGAAAATCCAAACGGAAAAAAAGCCGGTGAGCATCATGAAAAAGGTGTCCCCCGCCGCAATGAGAATCCCCCCTAAAAGCCATCTAAAATTCTCGAAAAGGATATAGACAGCAAGAAGCGGCATTACCATTTTTGTACAATAGACTAGAGTGGAGATATCGACTGGAACCGTCTCTTTATTCACAAGGTGAATAATTAAAAAATCGGCAAATAAAAATAGAGTCACGCATGTAAACAGTAAGTAACCAAAGCTCAGCACCACTCCAGAGCGCGCTAGGTTAGAAAGCATATTTTTTTTGTTGGCTCCGATGAGATTTCCCGCAATAGCTGAAGCCCCTTTTTCCAGTCCGCAACCAAAAAAGAAATAGAGCATCAGGATTGACTGGACTAGATTTGCTGTAGTAATGTGCAGCGGTGATAAAGAAGTCATCATATGATAGAAAAGAGCCCAACCGGCGATTTCAAACAAAATGAAAATTCCCGGGGGAAAACCGATCCGTAAAATTTGGGTAAATTGGTCTTTGTCGAATCTGAAAACAGATGTGCCAAATTCTTCACGATTTTTTTTCCTGAAAAAGATGATGAATAGGATTAAAGCCTGAATAAAAGTACCGGTACCTGTTGCAATTACAGCCCCTTTTACACCCAAGGCAGGAATCCAGGTTTTGTAGCCAAATATCAACAAGTAATCCAAAACAATATTTACGGCATTCCCTAAAAGAGCTAGCCACTTAATGATATTAGATTTCCCCTGGCCGACAAAAAAAGCGGTGAAGGCGGCTAAAAGAAAATATGCAGGGCTTGAATAGAGGGTCCAAATAAACCACTCTTTATTATAGGGGGTAGGTTGCAGGATCCAGTCGGCTATAATAGGTGCAAAATAAAAAAGAAGGGGAGAAACAAGAAGAGTCAAATAAACCATTTGCCATGGGGTAGAACCAAGAGCACGATATTGTCCGGCTCCATTTCTTTGAGCTATGATGACCTCAGACATTGAGATTAACGTAACAACTGCAAATACAATCGCCCAAGCTGGAGTGCCAGCTGTTGTACACGCAGTTAGAGCATCCTGAGAAAAGGCGGCGAGAAATACCCGATCGACAAATGTCATTACAAACATAGAGAAGTAACTGATCGCCAGTGATGCCGTCACGCCCCATAGTTCTTTAATCGATCCTGTTTCAAATACCTTTTTCATGATGGGAAAGCCCTATAAGTGTTAAAATTTAATTTAATAAAGTGAAGAAGAGCAAAAAATTTAAAAGAAATTGAAATCAAAAAAGCTCTCTACACCGTAGATAAAACTATTCTCTCACACCTGTTTTAGAGGGGTCAAGCGAAAAAAAACAAAAGATGTTGCGTTAAATTCGACGCGAGTGATATTGTGTTGTCATCTTCAACGAACACGATGAGTGTAAAGCGAAGAATAGCAGTAAGATAGCTGCAAAGTTTTGTGACAGTAATAATGAAGTGACGAGCGGCGAGAATGTTGTGTAGGGCTTACTAAGAGTAAGTATAACAACTTCTCGAGTATGCTCTAGTCAAAACTTTTTTAAAATTATTTTCTGAGAATTTGATCTTGGTTCAGATTGAATGCTGACGGCGTGGATGAGGCATGCAAGTTGTACGAAGTGAGGGCTTGTCCTCACTTAGTAGCGGAAGGGTTAGTAATACA
>Ga0194129_10005745_pt1 | contig 15603 bp, 9 predicted proteins | sample TA2KigCa35mmetaG_FD_150862 | JGI IMG/M metagenome (GOLD analysis project Ga0194129, IMG submission 150862) | Freshwater microbial communities from Lake Tanganyika, Tanzania - TA2015038 Kigoma Deep Cast 35m | ecosystem: Environmental > Aquatic > Freshwater > Lake | place: Tanzania: Lake... | reverse complement strand
CAGGGTTGAGACTTAGGCCAGCCGTAACGCAACGCCCACAAGAGCTTGCGCACCCGACGGTTCAAGCAGGTTCCGCCGACGCCTGATCAACCTTCGACGCACCGTTGAGTCGGGTTAACATCGGAGAGTGGAAGAAGCGGGGATTCAGCAGGTCTGCTGGAGTGCTGGCGCAGGATTTGATGAAGTCCCTGATTATAAGCGAAACGTTTTCCGCGGCCTGGCATGGGCTCGTGGCGCGCCAAGGGGCGTGCAAACATGGCCCTCCCACACCTCACCCGCACCTCGCCCACACCTCGCCCGCACCTCGCCTAAACGCCACCCAAACCCCACCCAAACCCCACCCAAACCCCACCCACATCACACCTGTCGCATGGCCGTCGTTATCAAGACACCTCTCGAGATTGAGGGCATGCGGGTTGCCGGTCGACTCGCCTCCGAAGTGCTCGACTACATCGCGCCCCACGTCCGGCCCGGGGTAAGCACCGACACGCTCGACCGGCTCTGCCACGCCTACATGGTGGAGGTGCAGCAGAGCATCCCCGCCCCGCTCAACTACGCACCGCCCGGCTACAGCCCCTTTCCAAAGTCGATCTGCACCTCGGTCAATCATCAGGTCTGCCACGGCATCCCTGGCGAGAGGGTTCTCAGGAACGGCGACATCGTCAACATCGACATCACGGTGATCAAGGACGGCTTTCACGGCGACACGAGTCGCATGTTCCTGGTGGGCGACTGCGGCATTGCAGCGAAGCGCCTGTGCGAGATCACCCACCGGTGCATGTGGGAAGGTATCCGGAAGGTACGTCCCGGCGCCACCCTCGGCGACATCGGAGCGGCAATCCAGCGGCTTGCCGAATCGAGCGGTTATTCGGTGGTGCGCGAGTTCTGTGGCCACGGGATCGGCCGACGCTTTCATGAGGAGCCGCAGATCCTCCATTACGGCAAGCCAGGCACCGGGCTCAGTCTCGCAAGCGGCATGATCTTCACCGTGGAGCCGATGATCAACGCAGGTCGACGCGAGATACGCGAACTCGCCGACGGCTGGACGATCGTGACCAAGGACCACAGCCTCTCGGCCCAGTGGGAACACACAGTCCTGGTCACCGATGCGGGTTTTGAGGTCCTCACCCTGTCCGTCGGCTCGCCGGCAATTCCCGATCCGCCAGATGCCTCCTTCGCCGACTTGCTCGCGACAAACGTTGCTGCGGCGCCCGCCCGCGTCGCGACACCCCTGGCTGCAGCGCCCGTGGGTTTGGCCCGGCAGGTCGGCTCGACCAACCCGCGGCGGCACTGAAGCGCAGGTGGATCTGGAGCACGGCCTGCGGGCGCTACCGCCCGCATCCGCCCGAGCCGGGCCGCCTGCGGATGGAGAACGCGGAGCCTGGCGGGTGCAGCGCGACACGCTCATCCGCGCGTTTTCCCCGCGCATGAGCCCCGCCTCGCTCCTGCGCCGGATCACCGCGCAGACCGACCGTGCGGTCACCTCGCTCTGGCGCGCGCACCGGCTGGGACGGTTCTGTTCGCTGCTTGCCGTGGGTGGCTATGGCCGCGCCGAGCTCTTTCCCGGCTCGGATGTGGATCTGCTCGTGTGCATCCACGATGCAGCCGAGACGCACGAGGTTGCCCGGGTGGCCGCATTCATCGGTCAGTGCTGGGACCTCGGGCTCGAGGTGGGGCACGCCGTCCGGACCCTTGGGGAGTGCCTGAGCGAGGCCGCAGCCGACATCACGATCGACACTGCCCTGCTCGAGGCAAGGCTGCTTGCCGGCGATGCCGAAGTCGTCTCCCGCCTGTACAGTGCGCTGGGCGCCCAGCGGCGACCGCGCGAATTCATGGAGGCCAAGCTCCTCGAGATGCAGCAGCGGCATGCCCGTTACGACGACAGCCCCTACAGCCTCGAGCCGCATGTGAAGGAAAGTCCCGGCGGACTCCGCGACCTTCATCTGCTCGCCTGGCTTGCCCGGGTGGCAGGTCTTCCAGCGTCGTGGCGAGGTCTGGCGCAGGCCGGGATCCTCAGCGAGGAGGAAGCCCGCACGCTCGCGCAGGCACAAAGGGTGCTCTCGCTGATTCGCATCAGTCTGCACCGGCTGAGCGGGCGTCGCGAGGACCGCCTCGTCTTCGATCTGCAGGGAAGGGTGGCGCGGGACCTGGGCATCACTGCGCCCACGGGCCTGCATGTGTCGGAGGCGCTGATGCAGCGCTACTACATGGCTGCCAAGCGGGTCAGTCAGATGCGCACCGTGCTCTTGCAACTCATCGAGTCGCGCCTCTTCTTTCCAGCCCAGCGTGGGCAGATCGAGGATCTCGACCACGAGTTCATCGCCCGCGACCGCTGGATCGCGCTCCGTGATCCGGGTCTGATCGAGCGCGACCTGCGGGTTGTGATGCGAACCTTTGTGATGCGCCAACGGCATCCGGGCCTGCGCGGCATTGCACCCGAGTTGCTGCGTTCGATCTGGCTTTCCCGTGCACGGATGGACCGTGAGTTTCGCCGCGATCCGCAGCAACGTGAACGCTTCATGCAGTTGTTCACCGAAGGGGCTGCCTCGATCGAGGCGATCCGCGACATGAACCAGTGGTCCGTACTCGGCCGCTACCTTCCCGAGTGGCGCCGGATCGTCGGTCGCATGCAGCACGACCTCTTCCACGTCTACACCGTGGATCAACACATCATCACCGTGATGCGCAACCTGCGCCGCTTTCTCTCGCCCGAGCATGTGCACGAGTTTCCGCTTTGCAGCGAGCTTGCGGCCGGGCTGGAACGATTCTGGCGCATCGACATCGCGGCGATGTACCACGACATTGCCAAGGGCCGCGGGGGCGATCACTCCGAACTCGGTGCGCGCGACGTGCGCCGGTTCTGCCGCGCGCATGGCATTGCGGAGAGCGACACAGCCTTCATCGCGTGGCTGGTACGACACCACCTCGTCATGTCGGGAACCGCCCAGAAGCAGGACATCAGCGACCCTGAAGTGGTCAACCGCTTCGCCCGCATGGTGCGCACCGAGGAGCGCCTGATCGCGCTCTACCTGCTCACCGTTGCCGATGTGCGCGGTACAAGTCCCAAGGTCTGGAATGCGTGGAAGGCCAAGCTCCTCGAGAACCTCTTCCGCACCACCCGCAGGGTACTTGCGGGAGAACGTATCTCAACCCTTGGACAACTCGACCAGAAGAAAAACGATGCGCTGCGTCTGCTGCGACGGATGCCGCTGATGGATCCGGAATTCGCCGCGTTCTGGGAACGGCTCGACGCCACCTACTTCCTCAAGCACGAGGCGGTGGACATTGCCTGGCACACCCGGATCCTGCATCGCTGCTTCGAGGATCCTGCCCCGCTGGTCCGCGCCCGCCTTTCACCGTATGGCGGCGGCATCCAGGTGATGGTGTTCGCTGAAGACCAGGAAAACCTCTTTGCACGCATCACCCGCTACTTTGATTCGCGCGCGCTCTCGGTGCAGCAGGCACTGATCCATACACTCAAGGGGCGCCGCGCACTCGACAGCTTCATCGTGACGCATCCCGACGACGAGACCGCGCACCGTGAACTTCTCACCCTGATCGAAAACGAACTGGTCGATCAGTTGCGGCATGCACAAGCGCTCGAAGTTCCGAGGCAAGGCAGGGCTTCACGGCGTTCACGCAGTTTCCCGATCCCACCTCGGATCGACCTGCGGCCCGACAGCTCGGGCTCGCATCACATCCTCACGGTGAGCGCAATCGACCGACCCGGACTGCTCTATGCGCTTGCGTACTGCCTTTCGGGGCGTCAGGTGCAGGTGGACTCCGCACGCATCACCACGCTGGGCGAGCGGGTGGAAGACACCTTTGTGGTGCGCGGCACGGTGTTCGCCGACGATCGCGCCACGCTGGCGCTCGAAACCGACCTGCTCGGCCTGCTTCAGGAGCCGGGCGTTGCCCTTGCCTGATCAATCCGCCCGCGCCGAGGCCTGCGCGAAGTGCCGCAGGAGGAGCGCCTTCACCTCGGCAATCCCGTTTTGCATCCGCGCTGCAAGGCTCCCGTGGTCGATGCTCTCCACACTCTCGCCCAGGCCCGCTGCCGCGTTCACCGCCAGACACAGCAAGGCGTAGGGCACACCGAGTTCGCGTGCCAGCACCGCCTCCGGCATCGCAGTCATGCCCACCACGGCACACCCATCGGCCGCAAGACGGCGGATCTCGGCTGCGGTCTCGAGTCGGGGACCCTGGGTGCAGGCGTAGGTGCCGCCCTCAACGATTGCCGTGCTGCTGCCGGCTGCAAGCCCGATCGCCTGCCTCAGGCGGGCATCGAAGGGCTGGGTGAAGTCCACATGCACTACCCTCCCGGCTTCGCCATAGCTCGACAACCTTCCCCAGGTGTAGTCGATGAGTTGATCGGGAACGCAGAGACTTCCGGGAGAGATTGCAGGGCTGATCGCTCCAACCGTCGCGCAGGCGATCAGCCAGTCAACCTGGGCCTGCTTGAGCGCCCAGAGGTTGGCGCGGTAATTGATCGCATGCGGAGCCAGCGCGTGTCCGTGGCCATGGCGCGCCAGGAAGACGATCCGGCAGCCTTTGCAGCGCCCGATCCGCAGGGGCGAACTTGGCTCACCGTAGGGCGTTGCCACGCTGCACTCGTCGATCCAGTCAAGCTCGGGCCATTCGGTGAATCCGGAGCCACCGATCACGCCAACGCTTCTCATGGAGCCTCCCCCCGATGCCAGGCTTCAGACCAGGGCTGCCAACCCGCACGGAACCCTCTTGGCGTGGTCCACAGGCTTTGGCCCCGACGCCTGGGGATGCACGGTCTGCACCACGCACGGTGAGCCATGGTCAATGAAACACGCGCAGGGCAAGCGGCGAGCCCGGCGGATAGCCCGCCTCGGCGAGTTGCAGTTGCCGGGCGTGTACCTGTTGCGCGATCAGCGTGAGTTGGTGCGCACCCAGGGGCTGTCCGGCATCGTCGAGGAGTTGCCCCCCGAACTCGGCCGCTGCCTCGATGGCGCAGTCGATCATCTGCTGCCAGGGTTGCTCGTCAACCCGGACGCGGGGTACATCGAGCATGAAGGTGGCGCAGTCAGGCCGCTCGCCGAGTCCCATCGAGAACACTTCGTCGCCGCTCTTCGAAAGCCTCGCCTGCCGGGTACTGCCACGGTCGATGAGGCCGAGCCGCGTGCCCATACGCGCAAAGGCCTGCGCGGAAATCGTTTCCGAAAAGGCCAGGTTGATCACCACCTGAGCATCCAGTGCAGCACAGGCCGTGTCAAGCCGCCTGGCGCGCTCGAGCACTGCATGCATGTCCCTGGGTTCGGTGCCATCGATCCAGCTCGCGCCGAGCGCATCGCGCAACTTGTGCAGAGCTGCCATGAAATCCGAGAACTCGGTCGGCCGCAGCGGACCGCTGCGGTTCACCAGGGGCAAGCCCAGCCGGATCCGCGCATAGCGCACCTCGGACTGCAAGCCGCGCCACTCGGGACTCACCTCGCCAATCGGCTGGCCCTCCACCAGCACGGGTCTGTTGCCGATACGCCGCATCGCCTGCAGCGCATGAACGACGCGATCCCCCCTCCACCCCTGCCAGGACTCCAGCCCAACGACCAGATCGATCGCTGTCTCGATTCCACCCGAACCACGGCTGTTGAAGGCAGGCGCTGCATTGACCTCGCCTCGAAGCGAGCTGGCGGCCGAACCCGGAATCGCATCGTCGGAGGCTGCTGCTCCAGCGGTTGGGGGCAGGGCTCCCGGGGTTGAGGCCGATGTCGCGAGAGCGGGAGCTCGCGGCCCTGTGACGGGGGCGGTTGTGGGGTGCTCTGCCGCAACGCCCTCGCCAGCGCCATCGGCCGTGGCTGCAAAGGTGTAGGCCTCGATCGCCGCTCCGGAGTCGATCGGGAATTCCCTGCGCCGGCCAGCACTTGAAGCATCGGCGCCTTCCAGGTCTCCAGGCCGTGCTGCCCCTTCAGCGGTGGCGTCGACCTGTGCGGGACTCCCAGGGTTTGAAGACTCGCTGCGCGTTGCGCCGCGGGTGCCTGCATCCTCCCTGGATTTGTCCGCAGTGGCCGACTCGCCACGCGCCTGGCGACCCCGGGCTGGCACCCGCTTGCTGATCGCCTCGCGAAGCACCTCGAGCGTTCGCTCGCCCTGCGAGCGCCGACGCCTTGCCTGCCAGGCGTTGAACACCACCACCGCCAGGACCACCCCGAGCGCTCCGATCAGGATGCTGAGCTGCAGCGAACTCATGCCGCCTCGGCATAGCTCGCTGCAGACTCGAGATCCACCGCCACCAGTCGGGAAACGCCCCGCTCCTGCATCGTGACACCCACCAGCTGCTCGGCAAGCTCCATGGCCACCTTGTTGTGAGTGATGAACAGGAACTGCGTGTGCTCCGACATGGTCCGAACAATATCGCAGTAGCGCTCGGTGTTGGCATCGTCCAGCGGGGCATCGACTTCGTCGAGCAGACAGAAGGGTGCCGGATTGAGCTGAAAGATGGCAAACACGAGCGCGATGGCTGTGAGCGCCTTCTCGCCGCCCGAGAGAACGTGGATCGAGCTGTTGCGCTTACCCGGTGGTTGGGCGATCACCTGCACACCGGCATCGAGGATCTCCTCCCCGCTCAGCAGCAGCCGCGCCTCGCCTCCGCCGAAAAGCCGCGGAAAAAAGCGCCCGAAGTTGAGATTCACATGGTCGTAGGTTTCGCGCAGCAACTCGCGGGTTTCACGGTCGATCCTGCGTATCGCATCCTCGAGCACACGCATCGCTTCGCGCAGGTCTGCACTCTGCGACGCGACGAAGCCCTCGCGCTCGCGTGCTGCGCTGAGTTCTTCGAGAGCCGCAAGGTTTACCGGGCCGAGGGCTGCAATCTCCTCGGCAAGCTGGTTCAACGCCGCCTGCAGGGCTGAAGGCTGCGTCGAAAGCCCCAGCGACTCTGCGTTTGCCTTGAGCGCTACCGGATCCTGCCGAGCCTCCCGCAAGAGCTGATCGAATTGCTCTGCACCGAGTTGTGCAGCCTGTTCCTCGAGGCTGGCTGCTGCGATTGCATCGCGCATCGGCTGCAGGCTTCGTTCAATCGACTGGCGATGCTCATCGCTCTCGCGGCATTGCAAGGCAAGCGTTTCGGCCTGCTGACGCCGATCGCCCAGGCGTTGCTCGGCTGCGAGCCGTGCTTCGATCGCACGCTGCAGTTCGCTGCGGGCCGACTCGTCGCGAATCGTTGCGATCAACGCGAGCAGGTCCTCGCGCTGCTGCTCCAGAGCCTGGACTGCGCCGTTGAGGGCGTCGCACCGGAGCGCACCTGCGTCGAGCCGCTCGCGCAGAATCCTGGCATCGGCAAGGTAGGCGTCGAGTTCCCGTTCGGCCTCGCGGGTCGCTTCACGCCAGCGTGCGCTTGCGTCCTGCGTCCTGGCAAAGGCCAAACGCAGCACTTCGAGTGTCCGCTCGCCTTCGGCAGCCTTGTCGAGGAGGATCCGAAGGGGCTCATCGCCGAGCACCGAGCGCCCCACCCGATCCATGTCGTGGCCAAGTTCCGCGAGCTCCTGCTGCAGGCGGGCCCGATCCGCATCCACCCGCTGTGCCCTCTGGCGCAGACGCTCATCTTCGATCCCTTTGTCCGCCGCGCGGCGGGCAGCAAGCAGATGCGCCTGCCGGGCGCGCCCAAGTTGCGACTCGGACTCGGCACGCTGCCGCTCGGCGAGCTCAGCCTTTATCCGCGCTTCCTCGGTGTGCAGCCTCTGAGCCTTTGCCGAGCGCGCGAGTTGCTCGAGTTCCCGACGGCGCGCAAGCCGACCATCCTGTGCCTGATCGGCTGCATGGAGCATCACCGCGTGGCGCTCAACCAGGTGACCTTGCGGCGTAACGAGGCGTATACCGGGCTCGAGCCGGGGTTGTCTGAGCAGTGCTGCAGGGAGATCCTTCACCGCAAAACAGGACTCGAGCCAGGGTTCGAGCACGGCAGCGAGCGAGGCGTTGGCGCAATGCAGCAGATGCGACAGGCGCGGAAGGCCGGCGCAGGCCTGCGGCGTTGCATCCGACACGGGGATGCCGGGCGACGCCGGGCGCTGGCCGGGATCCTCGAGGTGTGCATCGCTGAAGAGCGACTGCTTGCCGGGCGGCAGGGCCAGCTCCCCACTCACCGCCGCGAGCGACGCGAAGCCGGGTAACTCAATCGCCTCGAGCCGCTCGCGCAAGACGGCCTCGAAGGCACTGTCCCACCCGGGCTCGATCCGGATCTGCCGCCAGAGTCTGGGCAGATGGTCCCACCCGTGTTGGCGAAGCCAGGGCACCAATCCCGTTTCCCTGCCGATGCGCTCCTCGAGTTCCTGGAGCGCTGAGTGGCGCGCTTCGAGCGCTGCGAGTTGCTGCTGCTGAACCCGCAGGGAATCGTGCGCCTCGATGGCGCGCCCGCGCGCTTCGCCCGCCTCCACTTCGCAGGCATGTTCGCCTGCGCCGCAGCGCTGGGCCTCGGCCTGCGCCTCTGCGAGAGCTTGCGCGCTTTCACCAAGAAGGTTGGCGTTGGGCGGTTCGAGTGCCGCCAGAAGGCCCTGTGCACGATCACGTCGCGCCTCGAGCTGCCGCAACTGTTGCTGGGCGCTGCTGGACCGAATTCGGGCTGTTTCGTGTTCGCTGCGCGCGCGTTCAAGCGCGTTGCGCGCCTCATCGGCTTCCAACTGTGCACTTCGCAGCGCGTGGCGATGCGTGTCTTCCTGACCGAGCCAATGCGCAACCCGAGCCTGCTGGTCGGTGATCGAGCTGGCAAGCGCTTCGAGCCGTTGGTGGTTGTCAGTGGCCCGTGCGTTCAGTTCCACCAGCTCCTTCCGGTGCAAGGCGATCTGGGCTTCGAACGCCGCAAGCTGCTGGCTCGCGCGCTGACGCGATTCGGCGAGATGGCGGAGCTCCGACTCGTGCCGGCTCACCTCGCTGCCCGCCTGGTAGTACTGCCCTTGGGCCAGATGCAGGGCATCGCTTGCCGCCTGGACGGCGCTGCGCAATCCCTCGAGCCTTGCTTCGGCGCTGCGCAACCTGGCAAGTGACTCGTCGAGATTGAGCTGATTCTCGGTCTTGCGCCGTGCCAGACGCTGCTGCCTCTCGCGCGCCTCATCCCTTCGGCCCACCCAGAGCAATCCCTGGTTCAACGCCCGGGCTGCATGGAGTTCGGCATGGCGCCGGGCCTTTTCGGCTTGCGCTTCGAGCCGCTCGATGCTGCTCTGCAACTCGCGCAGAAGATCCTCCACACGGACCAGATTCTCGCGGGTATCGGCAAGACGATGTTCGGTCTCGCGGCGACGCTCCTTGTAGCGCGACACCCCTGCCGCCTCCTCGAGGAACACGCGCAATTCCTCAGGCCTCGACTCGATGATGCGCGAGATTGTCCCCTGGCCGATGATTGCGTAGGCCCGCGGGCCGAGTCCGGTGCCGAGAAACAGGTCGTGCACATCTCGCCGGCGCACAACCTGCTGGTTGATCGAGTAGGTTGACTGGCCATCGCGGGTGAGAACCCGGCGAACCGCAACCTCGGAAAAGGCGCCCCATGACCCGCCGATGCGGCCAAGGCTGTTGTCGAAGACCAGTTCAACCGACGCACGGCCTGAGGGTTTCCGGTCGGCCGATCCGGTGAAGATCACATCCTGCATCGATTCGCCACGCAGTTCATGCGCACGCGACTCACCGAGGACCCAGCGCACAGCGTCCATGATGTTGGACTTTCCGCAGCCGTTGGGACCCACGATTCCCACGAGCCGACCGGGCACCTCGAGGCTGGTCGGGTCGACAAAGGACTTGAAGCCGGACAGCCGGATCTGTTTCAGACGCACGCTCGGACATTCCTCTCAGAAAACAGACCTATCACGCGATCCGGCACCCATCATCCGGCTCCCACGACCCGGGGATTGCGGCCCGGCTGCGACGCAGCACGCCACCTATAATCGGGAGCATCGTAGCCGAGGCGCTCCCGGGGGGTATGCGCATCGAGTTCCTCTCCGCCCGGGCACCACACCACCCGAGCCCCACACCGCCCGAGCACCTCACCGTCCAACCGCCAACGATCCACCCGCGCCCGCCCGGTACTCCCGACGCATCCATGTCAACCCAACCCTCGCTGCAACTCGAACGCTTCGCCAACCCGGAACCGAAACACGAGTACCTGATTCATCTCGAAGTCCCCGAATTCAGTTGCCTCTGTCCGCTCACCGGGCAGCCGGACTTCGCTGTGCTCACGCTTGATTATCTTCCACACCATTGGTGCATCGAACTGAAGTCGCTCAAGCTCTACATGTGGTCCTTCCGCGACCAGGGGGCTTTTCACGAAGCCGTGAGCAACCAGATCGCCCGCACGATCGCCAACCGCCTCGAACCGCGGTTCCTGCGCCTGATCAGCCGCTGGTTTGTGCGCGGCGGTATCTACACCACGGTTCAGGTCGAGCATCGCAAACGCGGCTGGAAGCCTCCGATCCCTGTGGACCTGGGGTCGCTTCAATCCCAGGCCACCCTGCCGTATTCCCGGTGATGCAGGGGTTCGCCCCCAGCATTGCCCTGGCGCTGGAGACCGGCGCCTGCCGAAAGCGCACTTGAGGAGAAGCGATGCAAGAATTGCAGACCATCATCGAGCAGGCCTGGGAAGATCGCGGCCAGCTCAGCCCGAAACTGGCTCCCGCGGCGCTGCGCGATGCGATCCGGCTGGTGATCGATGCGCTCGACAGCGGGAGCCTGAGGGTTGCCGAACGAGAAAAGGACGGTACCTGGACGGTGCACCAGTGGGTGAAAAAGGCAGTCCTTCTGTCGTTCAGGCTCGAGGATAATGCGGTGTCGCAAGCCGGTGACCTTCGGTTCTTCGACAAGGTGGCCACAAAGTTCTCGGACTACGACGCTCAACGTTTCTCCGAGGGAGGCTACCGGGTGGTCCCTCCGGCCGTGGCGCGCAAGGGCAGCTTCATTGCGCGAAACGTCGTGCTGATGCCGTGCTATGTGAACATTGGCGCCTACGTCGACGAGGGAAGCATGGTCGACACCTGGGCAACGGTTGGATCGTGCGCCCAGATCGGAAAACATGTGCACCTCTCCGGAGGCGTGGGCATCGGCGGGGTCCTCGAACCACTGCAGGCCAATCCCACGATCATTGAGGACCACTGTTTCATCGGGGCGCGTTCGGAAGTGGTTGAAGGGGTGATCGTGGAGGCTTATTCGGTCCTTTCGATGGGAGTCTTTCTCAGCCAGAGCACCCGGATCCTTGACCGGAGCACGGGCCAGATCCTCTACGGACGCGTACCTTCGGGGTCGGTTGTGGTGCCCGGTACGCTGCCTTCAGCCGATGGCCGCTGCGCGCTCTATGCGGCGATCATCGTGAAGCGGGTCGACGCTCAGACACGCGCAAAGACGGCGATCAACGAACTGCTGCGCGGTGACTGAGGATCTGCGCCAGGCAACAACAAGCCCCCTTTGATGCAAGCGCGCGCCCGATTGCAACTGAAGTGGCTTTGCCACGCTGAGCGGCGCCTGCACGATGCGCTCCGTGTGGCGTGTTCGGTGTTCGAAAGTGAAGGCCTCGCCTACGGCCAGGGGACAGAGTGTGCTTTCGAGGATGCCGCGTGGCTGCTGCTGTGGTCGCTCGATCTCCCGCGCGATCGCCTCGATGACTTCCGGGAATCTCAGCTTTCGCGCGCCGAGTTGAGGCGCTTTGCAGGCTTGCTGCGCAAGCGGGTGGAGTCGCGCACGCCAGTGGCCTACCTCACTTCGGAGGCCTGGCTCCAGGGCTTGTGCTTTCATGCCGACCCGCGGGCGCTCATCCCCCGATCCCTTCTGGTGGAAGCGCTTGCCTGGTGCACCGAGCAGGGTCTGGTGCACGCGCCAACGCGCATCCTCGATCTATGCACCGGATCGGCAAGCGTCCTGGTCCACGCAGGGCTGCGTTTCCCGCAGGCGAGCCTCTTCGGTTCAGACCTCAGCGAGCCTGCGTTGTCGCTTGCCGCCGAAAACCTCAACGCCCACGGGATCGCTGCGCGCTGCGATTTGCGCTTGGGCTCAGGCCTTTCGCCCTGGGCGGGCAAGCGTTTCGACCTGCTCCTTTGCAACCCGCCGTATGTGAAAGACGCTGCGATGGAGAGGCTGCCACCGGAGTTCCTCGCGGAGCCGCGCATCGCGCTCAGCGGTGGATCGGATGGCATGCACCTGATCCGGCCCTGGCTCGCCGAAGTCGCACACTTTCTCGATCCTGATGGCGCGATGCTGCTCGAGATCGGTCGCGGCGCCGAGGATTTCGAGGCTGCGTTTCCTGGCCTTGATCCGGTATGGGTCCCAGTGGCTGCGGGCCCCCGGATGGTGGCCTTCCTGCAGCAGTCGCAGCTTCTTGCCTACTTCCTCGCGGAGCAGCCGTTACAGGGCGGCGAGCAACTCCGCACCTCATGATCCGTTTGCGCGGGCTCTCGCTTGCCCGGGGAAGCAAGCAGCTCCTCAAAGGACTCAACCTCGATCTGCCCTTGAAGGGCTGCGTGGCCGTCATCGGTCCAAACGGAGCCGGCAAATCGAGCTTTCTTGCGCTCCTCCGCGGTGATTTGCTGCCGGATGCAGGCAAGCTGGAGCTGCCATTGCGCCATGCTGTGGCACTCGAGCAGTCTCTGCCGCAGTCTCGCCTCGAAGCGTGGCGATGGCTGCACGATGCCGACACACGGATCGCCGATGCGCTCAAGGCCCAGGCCCGCGCAAGCGCGAGCAACGACGCCGATGCGCTGGCGCTCGCCCATGAGGCCTGGCTCGATGCAGGGGGTGCGGATGCCCAGGCCCGCGTGATGAGCCTGCTGCATGGTCTTGGGTTCAGCGATGCGCAAAGCAGGCAGGAGGTTGACAGCCTGTCGGGAGGATGGCGGATGCGCCTCAATCTCGCCAGAGCACTCTTTCTTCCCTCCGACCTGCTGCTTCTCGACGAACCCACCAACCACCTCGATCTCGATGCGGTGATCTGGCTCGAGCGATGGTTGCGCAACTACGGGGGCCTCGCGCTCGTGGCCTCGCACGACCGGGACTTTCTCGATGCGATCGCCGATCTCACCCTGCACATCGATCAGGCCAGCGTCACGCAGGTTCGGGGCGGCTACAGCGCCTGGGAACGGGCGCTCGCAGAGCAATCGCTGGCGAGCGAGCGGCAGGAGGCGCGCGAACACGCACGCCGGCAGAAACTCGAGGCCTTCATCAACCGGTTTCGAGCGCAGGCCACCCGCGCCCGGCAGGTGCAAAGCCGCCTCAAGGTGCTCGAGGCGATGCACAGGTCCCCCCGAAGCCGGTCGCAGCAGTCCCTTGAGTTACCGCTCGACGCCGCACACGACTGCCCGGATCCACTGCTCAGTGTCGAAGCGCTTTGTGCTGGATACGGATCGACGGCACTTGTGCGGGCGCGGGATTTCGCCCTGCGGCGCGGCGACCGGATCGGGCTGCTCGGCGCAAACGGCGCTGGAAAGTCTACGCTGGTGCGTACCCTGGTTGGCGAGCTCGCCCCGCTGGGCGGACAGGCCCTGGCGGCCCGAAACGCAAGGCTCGCCTACTTCGCGCAGAGCGCGGTCGATGAACTGGGGTGCAACGACTCGCCGCTGCTTCATCTGCGGAGGCTGGCGCCGGACTGGAGCGAGCAGGCGCTGCGCGACTGGCTCGGTCGCTTCGCAATCCGGGGCAACGACGCGTTGCGCGAGATCGGCCCGATGTCCGGAGGAGAGCGGGCCCGGCTCGTTCTCGCGGGGCTCTTCATCCGCCGCCCCCATGCGCTCATCCTCGACGAGCCCACCAACCACCTCGACGCCCTCACGCGCGATGCGCTTGCCGAGGTGCTCGCAGAGTTTCAGGGCGCACTCCTGCTGGTGTCGCACGACCGCTATCTGCTCAAGGCCACGGTTGACTCGCTCTGGATGGTTGGCGAGGGGCACCTGCAGCTTTTCGACGGCGATCTCGACGATTACGCGCGCTGGCTCCTGGCAAGCAGGAGACCGGAAGGGGAGCGGTCGTTGGGGTCGCCCCCGCACTCACGGCAGAAGTTGCGCCAACAGGCTGCACTGCAGCGTCAGGCGATGGCCCTTGAAGTCAGGCCACTCCAGACCGCGCTGCATGCCTGCGAGTCCCGCCTCGAAGCGCTTCGCCAGCGTATTGCGACCCTCGATGGCCCACCCACAGCCGCCGAGGGAAGTGCCCCCGTCGATTGGGGAGGCTTCGCAAGGGAACGGGGCAGCCTCGCGAAGGACCTCCTGGTCGAGGAGGAGCGCTGGCTCGAACTCGCCGAGGCGCTCGAGGAATGCCGGCTGCGCTACTCCGAGGCATCCCTCGACGCGGCGCAACTGGCGTCTGGCCCTTAGAATGGATGAGGGTTCGCTGCGGTGCTTTCCAGGGCTGTCGCAGTGCGCCCGAAACTGACGATTCCCTGTGAACCAGGCCATGACTACCCAACCCGCACCCGTCCCCGAAAAGCCGGCTCCCCCTGCAGGTGCAAGCCATGCGTTTCGTGCCCTCGGCGTGGTGGGATCGGGAGCGATGGGCCGGGGAATTGCACAACTCTTTGCACAGGCGGCAGTCCCAACTGTGCTCTTCGACAGCCAGCCGACCGCGCTTGCAGCGGCGATCCAGTCGATTCAACAGACCTGGGCCAGCCTGCGCGAAAAAGGAAGGTTGAGTGCGGAGCGCGTGGATCAGGCTCGAGCACTGCTGCAACCGGCATCGAGCCTGGTTGACCTCGAGGGCTGCGATCTGGTGATCGAGGCCATCAGCGAGGACATCGCCGCAAAGCAGCAACTCCTTGTGAGCCTGGAGGCGATTGTCCCGGCGCACGCAGTCCTTGCGTCCAACACCTCGTCGCTCTCGATCACGGCGCTGGCAGCTGCGCTCCGGCACCCTGAGCGGGTGGCTGGCTTCCACTTCTTCAACCCTGTGCCACTGATGCGAATCGTTGAAGTGGTGGCGGGCGCGCGAACCTCCCCCGAACTGCCTGCACGCCTTGTACGGTTCGCCCAGGCGGCCGGTCATCGCGCGGTGATCTGCAGCGACACACCGGGGTTCATCGTGAATCACGCTGGCCGGGGCTACGGAACCGAAGCCCTCAGGATCCTCGCTGAGAGGGTTGCCCCCTTGCATGTGATCGACCGGATCCTGCGCGAACAGGTGAACTTCGAGGGACAGGGCTTTCGGCTCGGACCCTTCGAACTGCTCGATCTCACCGGCCTTGATGTTTCGCATCCGGTGATGGAGTCCATCTACCACCAGTACTATCAGGAGCCGCGTTTCAGGCCCTCGGTGATCACCGCGCAGAGGAAGGCTGCGGGCCTGTTTGGCCGGAAGGCCTCTGCCGGGTTCTACACCTATGTGGATGGCAGGAAGATCGAGCCCGCGTGGCCCAGCGTGGAACCGTTGAACGGACCGGAAAGACGGTTGCAATCGGCTGATCGCGGAGTGGGGGCAGTTTCCGAATCCGCACCCGAATCCGCACCCGAATCCGCGCCCGGATCAGCACCCGGATCAGCACCCGGGTCCGCGGCTGACCGAGCGCCCCAACCCGCACCGGAGCTCTCCGCCGCTGCCGCGGAAGAGCCCAACCTTTCCGATCTGCGTGTATGGATCGCGCCCCTGCCGCCCGAGCACCCCGATTCGGTCCTCGCCGAGCTTGTGGAC